>OLYA01000007.1_pt1 | contig 173369 bp, 153 predicted proteins | sample 1674361 | NCBI WGS metagenome assembly OLYA01 (sample SAMEA103958165, study PRJEB25191) | human gut metagenome | biome: human-associated habitat [ENVO:00009003]; feature: intestine environment [ENVO:2100002]; material: feces | place: Germany | collected 2013/2015
TTGTTTACAAATAACGTCAGCAGAGGGCATATAATTTTTGTACAAAAATTTTAGAAACATCGAGAAGTTTCTAGTAAAATATCAGCATATTTTTTAAAAACATCAGCATATTTTCGGAGAAAGGCGAGAATACTATTTATAAGCAGGTTTATAGCCATAAAAAAGGCCGTCGTTACCACTTGATAAACAAGAAGTAATCGACGGCCTCCCTTTTTATTTTATTATATTTTATATCCAGTTCTGTAAGCGCTGCATGGCTTCCTGACATTCTTCACGTTGTCCGAAGGCTGTGAGTCGTAAATAACCTTCACCGCTGGGACCGAAACCAACTCCCGGAGTACTTACGATGTTTACTTCGTATAGTAACTGGTCGAAGAATTTCCATGAAGTCATACCTTCCGGAACTTTCAGCCAGATATATGGAGCATTTATACCTCCGTAAACACTGAATCCTGCTTTTTTCAGACCTTCGCGCATGATACGGGCATTTTCCATGTAATAGTTTATAGTTTCTTTTATCTGTTTCTGCCCGTCGGGGGTATAGATCGCTTCTGCGCCGCGCTGGGTTATGTAGCTTGTTCCATTGAATTTTGTACATTGACGGCGGTTCCATAGCGGATTAAGCGGAATACGCTGTCCGTCCAGGCTGGCTGCTGTTACCTCTTTGGGGATGACAGTATACCCGCAACGTACACCGGTGAATCCAGCTGTTTTCGAGAAACTGCGGATTTCGATTGCCACCTTTTTGGCTCCTCGTATTTCGTAGATGGAGTGGGGCACGTTAGGCTCCTGAATGAAGGCTTCGTATGCTGCATCGAAGATAATCAGTGTATCATTCGAGAGTGCATAATCTACCCATTTCTTTAACTGTTCGTGGGTTAGGGTGGTGCCTGTCGGATTGTTAGGATAGCACAGATATATCAGGTCGACTCTGTGCTTAGGCAGCTCGGGTATGAAATTGTTTTCTTCTGTGCATGGGAGGTAAGTTACATTACTCCATTTTCCGTTTTCATCCAGTGTTCCTGAACGTCCGCACATGATGTTGCTGTCTACATAAACAGGATATACCGGATCAGTAATTCCCATGCTGTTGTCCCAGCGAAGCAGTTCACCGATGTTGCCGGTATCACTTTTAGCTCCATCGCTGATGAATATTTCCGATGGGCTGAGGCTGATGCCACGTGAGGCAAAATCATGTTTGATAATTGCTTCTATCAGAAAGTCGTATCCTTGTTCCGGTCCGTATCCGCGGAAAGTCTTGGCGTTTGCCATTTCATCTACGGCACGGTGCATGGCTTCTATGCAGACGGGAGGAAGTGGGCGCGTGACGTCACCTATTCCCAAGCGAATTAAATTTTTTCCAGGATGAGTAACTTTAAATGCATTGACTTTTTTAGCAATGTCCGAGAATAAGTAGCTTCCCGGCAGCTTCAGAAAATGTTCGTTTACTAATGCCATAATGTATAATTATATTTCTATTTTACCATCAAATACTTTAGTAGCAGGTCCTGTCATATAAATATGATTATCGCCTGCCCATTCTATTTCAAGTGTTCCTCCATCCATTACGATGGAACTTTTTCTGCCACATCGGTCTGTAAAAGCTGAGGCTACAGCTGTGGCGCATGCTCCTGTGCCGCATGCCTGAGTGATTCCAGAGCCTCGTTCCCATACTCTCATCCGGACTTTGCTGTCGGTAAGAACCTGAACAAATTCTACATTTACCCGGTCGGGGAACAAAGGATGATGCTCTAGGGCAGGGCCTACTTCTTCCAGCTTTATTTTGTTAATCTCGTCAACAAAGATTACCAGATGGGGGTTACCCATTGATACGGCGATGCCTTTGGAGGCGATATAACCTTCACCCAAAGCTACTTCGTGAATATCTGTCGGAATACCCATATCGACCGTTACGCTTTCTACTGTGTTTTTATCGTTGAGGTGCAGGTGTAAAATCTTGATGCCCGACAATGTTTCGAGCTGGATGTCTGTCTTGTTGGTAAGACCTTCTTCGTATAAATATTTGCCGATGCAACGGCTGGCGTTTCCGCACATGCGAGCTTCCGACCCGTCGGCATTGAATATACGCATTTTAAAGTCGGCTTGATCTGAAGGACAGATAAGAACCAGTCCGTCGGAACCAATACCTGTATGGTAGCGGCTCCATTCGACTGACAGTTCTTCCGGATTATCTATCGGATAGCGCAGGGTGTTGACATAAATATAGTCATTTCCTGCGCCATGCATTTTTGTAAATTCAATTTCCATATCAGTTTATTGTTGGTTGAATGGCAATGCAGTATTATTGCTTTTTTAGTAAGCAGCCTCGTGTACTCCGGCTACTGCGCGGCCACTCGGATCGTTCAGGTTTTTGAAACTTGCGTCCCATGCCAGTGCTTCGGCTGTAGAACATGCGACACTTGGTACACTCGGTACGCTTTTGGCTGCCGACGCACTGGGAAAGTGTTCTTCGAAAATACAACGGTAGTAATATTCTTCTTTGTTCTGTGGCGGGTTGATCGGGAAACGTTCTGCTGCATGTTGCATTTCCTCGTCGCTGACAGCGGCTGCTGTAATTGCTTTCAGGGTGTCAATCCACGAATATCCCACTCCGTCGGAGAACTGCTCTTTCTGTCGCCATGCTACACTCTCTGGCAGAAGAGAAGCAAAGGCATCACGTACGATACGTTTTTCGATGGTATGTCCCGGGCACATTTTTACAGCCGGGTTCAGGCGCATGGCTACATCCAGAAACTCTTTGTCGAGGAACGGCACACGACCTTCTACACCCCATGCAGAAAGTGATTTGTTGGCACGCAGGCAGTCGTACAAGTGGAGTTTGGAGAGCTTGCGGACAGTTTCTTCGTGGAAGGCTTCCGCTGTAGGGGCTTTATGGAAGTAAAGGTAACCTCCAAATACTTCATCGGCTCCTTCACCACTTAGTACCATTTTGATACCCATCGACTTGATGACTCGAGCCAGCAGATACATCGGAGTAGAGGCACGGACGGTTGTCACGTCGTATGTTTCGATGTAATAAATAACGTCGCGTATGGCATCCAGACCCTCTTGAATCGTATAATTGATCTCATGATGTACAGTACCGATATGTTCGGCTACCAGCCGGGCTTTTTCCAGATCGGGAGCACCTTTCAGACCTACGGCAAAGGAGTGTAGCTGAGGCCACCAGGCAGGAGCTTTCCCATCAGTTTCGATACGTTTGTCGGCGTAAATCTTTGCTATAGCGGAAATAACCGAAGAGTCCAGCCCGCCTGACAAAAGCACTCCATAAGGTACATCGCTCATCAGCTGACGGCGTACGGCTGCTTCGAGAGCTGTACGCACCTCGTTTACCTGAGTGGTATATGCTTCTGATTCGGGTAATGAGGTGTAACGGTCTTTTACGGCCTGATATTCCATCCAGTCACGTTTGTACCATCGCTCCATTTTACCTTCTCTACTCCAGTAATAGTGTCCGGGAAGGAACGGTTCATACTCCTCGCAGAATCCTTCCAGAGCTTTCAGTTCACTGGCACAGTATACGGTTCCGTCTGCATCATGTCCTATATATAAAGGTATAACGCCTATCGGGTCACGGGCTATCAGAAATTCATCACGCTCTTCGTCATAGAGGGCAAATGCAAAAATGCCGCTTAAGTCTTCCAGAAAGTGTATGCCTTTTTCCTGATAAAGTGCCAGAATCACTTCGCAGTCACTGCCTGTCTGAAAATTATATTTGCCGGCATACTGCGCACGTATGTCGCGGTGATTATAGATTTCGCCGTTTACGGCAAGTACTTTTTTTCCGTCGCTTGAGTAGAGGGGTTGCCCTCCTGATTGCGGATCGACGATGGAAAGACGCTCGTGTGCCAGTATGGCGCTTCCACCGCAGTAAATGCCACTCCAGTCCGGACCGCGGTGGCGTATCTTTTTCGCCATCGACAAGGCTTTCTGCCTGAGTTCTGGCGTTTGCTGTTTGATATTGAAAATGCAGGCTATTCCACACATAATGTTTCTGTTTTTAAATGTTCTTTAATGGCTGCCCTTTTGCAGCATAGCATCAATTTCAGCGGCTGCCCGGCGTCCTGCTGCTATACATTTTACTACCAAGCTCGGACCTGTAGCAGCATCTCCGGCTACTACCGCGTTTTGAGGAAGCTCGGGTAATTGTGGCTTGAGGAATCCCATGGCAAGCAATACTAAATCTGCTTCTATGATTTCTTTTTTGCCAGTAGGACGCATTTGAGGGCGTCCGCCGTCTGCTGCGGGAATCCATTCCACCTCTTCAACTTCTACGCCGCATACACGCCCGTCTTCAGTTCCCAGAAAACGGTTTGAAGTAAGACTCCAACGGCGTGTACATCCTTCCTCATGACTTGAACTGGTCTTCAGAACTACGGGCCATTGTGGCCAGGGGGTTGCGGGATTATGACCAACAGGAGGTTTAGGCATGATTTCTATCTGGCATACACTGATAGCTCCCTGACGATTGGCTGTTCCGATACAATCGCTTCCTGTATCACCTCCTCCGATTACGAGAACTTTCTTGTTCTTTGCCGTGATACGTTCTTCGTCGCTGAATGTCTGTCCGGCTAGAACTCTGTTTTGCTGTGCCAGTATTTCCATGGCAAAATGAATGCCGCGAAGTTCACGTCCGGGGATGTTCAAGTTGCGTGCCTCTGGTGTTCCTGTACAGATAGCGTATGCATCAAATCCTTCGGGTAAATGTTCCAAGTCGATTGTTGAGTTTGTCTTGAAGCAAATACCTTCGTCTTCCATAATCTTCAGTCGGCGGTCGATTACAGGTTTATGCAGTTTAAAGTTCGGTATGCCGAAACGTAATAAACCTCCTATATATTCGTCTTTTTCGAATACAGTAACCTGATATCCCCGACGGTTTAATTGATTGGCAGCAGCCAGTCCGGCAGGTCCGGAGCCGATGACAGCAACTTTTAATCCGTTCCTTTTGTATTGTTTTGCTGTAATATATCCTTCTCTGAATGCTGCTTCGATGATAGCAGCTTCGTCTTCTCGGATAGTAACCGGTGAGTCAATACTCAGCTTGAGCACACATGACTTCTCGCATAATGCGGGGCAAACCCTTCCAGTAAACTCCGGAAAATCGTTTGTACGGGTTAATATTTCATAAGCTTCACGCCATTTACCATTACTTAATGCGTCCTGAAATTCGGGAGGACGGTTACCCAGCGGGCATGCCCAGTGACAGAAAGGTACACCGCAGTCCATGCAGCGTGATGCCTGCAACTTGCGTTCGCTTGAGTTCAGTGTTTGTTCTACTTCTCCAAAGTCAGAGATGCGTTCGTGGATGGGGCGATAGCCTGCCTCCTGGCGAGGTATATTTAGAAATGCTTTAGGATTTCCCATGTCAATAGTTTTATTAGTTGTTCTTTAGTAATCTCTTTGTACTTCTGCTATTTTCTGCTGAAGCTTTTTCATTTGTTCTTCTGCCAGTACGCGCTTGTATTCGATAGGAGTGACTTGAATAAACTCGTCTACATGTTGCTGCCAGCTATCGAGCAGTGTACGTGCTAACTTAGAACCTGTATATTTCCAGTGAGATTCTATCAGTTCGCGAAGTTCTTTACGTGCAGCAGAGTCTTCCAACAGGCTGAGTTCCACCATTTCCATATTGCAGAAATAATCGAATGTGCGTTCCGGATCCCATACATATGCGATACCGCCACTCATTCCGGCAGCGAAATTTCGTCCGGTATGTCCTAAGACAACAACTCGTCCGCCTGTCATATACTCGCAGCAGTGGTCGCCTACGCCTTCTACTACAGCAATGGCTCCTGAGTTTCTGACAGCAAAGCGCTCACCTACACATCCGTTTATATATACTTCTCCGGTTGTAGCTCCATACATTAGGGTGTTGCCGGCAATTGTATTTTTTGAAGCATCAAAGCAAGATCCCATTGGAGGAAGTACAGCTATACGTCCGCCGCTTAAACCTTTACCGACATAATCGTTTGCTTCACCTTCCAGACGGAAACTGATACCCCGTGTAAGGAATGCGCCGAAACTCTGACCTGCGGAGCCTTTGAATTTGACATTAATAGTTCCATCGGGTAGTCCTTTGTGTCCATATCTGGTGGCAACTTCTCCAGCAAGCATAGTTCCTACTGAACGGTCTGTATTCGAAATGGTATATTCCAATTCTACCTGTTTCCCTTTTTCCAGCGCTTCGTGTGCCGCAGCAATGATTGATCGGTCTTTTACCTCAGAAAGATCGGTAGGATGGTCGGCCGTATGGTGGATATCTGTTCCGTTATCTACCTGATGGAGAATGCGGCTGAAGTCTAATCCTCCTATCTTTCCAGCATTATCATGCGGAATAATCTCGATAAGGTCTGTTCTGCCAATAATGTCTTCCAGACGTGTGAAGCCCATATCAGCCAGATGCTCTCGTACTTCCTGAGCAAGGAATTCGAAGTAATTGATCAGGTAGCGATAGTGTCCGCGGAAATGTTCACGCAATTTTTCGTCTTGGGTAGCGACTCCTACCGGACATAAGTTGGTGTGGCATTTACGCATCATTACACATCCCAACACAATCAGAGCAGCTGTACCAAAAGCGTATTCATCGGCTCCCAGCAATGCCATGCTGATGATGTCACGACCCGTTTTTAATTGTCCGTCTGTTTGCAGGCGAACTTGTCCGCGCAGTCCGTTAAGTACGAGTGTTTGCTGTGTTTCACTCAATCCTATTTCAGGTGGAATACCCGCATATCTCATCGAAGAAGCTGGTGATGCGCCTGTTCCTCCTTCTGCTCCAGAAATAACAATTAAATCAGCTTTGGCTTTCGCTACTCCGGCTGCAATTGTTCCTACACCGCTTTCTGCTACCAGTTTCACACTGATAGTTGCACGTGGATTTACATTTTTCAGATCGAAAATAAGTTGTGCCAAATCTTCGATACTGTAAATGTCGTGATGAGGTGGAGGAGAAATGAGGGAAATGCCAGGGATGGAGTGACGTGTACGTGCTATCACTTCATTGACCTTGAATCCTGGTAACTGACCGCCTTCTCCCGGTTTTGCTCCCTGGGCTACTTTGATTTGGATTTCTTCTGCATTGACCAGATATTCAGTTGTGACTCCGAAGCGTCCTGAAGCAATCTGCTTGGTCTTACTGCATAGACTGATGTCTTCATTGTCACTGTCGGAATGATATACGGCGCTGAATCGTGCACTGTCTTCTCCACCTTCTCCGGTATTGCTTCGTGCACCCAGTTTGTTCATGGCAAGTGCCATGGCCTCATGAGCTTCTTTACTGATGGCGCCGAATGACATTGCACCGGTTACGAAATGTCTGACAATGTTTTCTACCGGTTCGACAGAGTTTATGTCTATCGGATTACTCCGGAAACTGAAAAAGTCACGAAGAAATACAGGAGCTGACTTCTCGTTTGCTTTTTGTGTGAACTCCTTAAACTTCTTGTAGCTTCCAGTACGAGTGGCCAGTTGTAGCAAACTAATGGTATCAGGGTTCCATGCATGTATTTCACCATCCTTGCGGAAAGAGAATTGTCCGATATTATCGAGCATTGCTTCTGCTTCATCATCGGTGATGGAAACTCCAGCGGTGTGGAATTTCAGATAATCGTTTGCAATGTCTTTCAGACCGGCTCCGCCGATAGTAGAAATATAAGTACCGAAGTATCTTTTCATCATTTCCGAATTCAATCCTACAGCTTCAAAAAGTTTTGCGCCACGATATGATCGGATGGTGCTGATACCCATCTTGCTCATTACCTTATATAGTCCTTTACACAAGGCTTTTATATAGTTCTTTTCGGCTGTATTGTAATCCAGTTGTACGTCGCCTCTCTTTACTAATCCGTCTATTACTGCGAATGCCATATACGGACAGATCGCACTTGCACCGTAGCCTAATAATAAGGCAGCGTGCATTACCTCGCGTGCTTCACCACTTTCAACTATCAGAGCAGTCTGTACACGTTTTTGTACTGATATCAGATGATGGTGTACGGCACTTACAGCAAGTAAGGAGGGAACTGGTGCGTGGCTCTCGTCTATATCCCGATCTGAAAGTACAATGTAATTAGCTCCTCCATCGACTGCTTCTTCTGCTTTCTTGCATAGGTTGTCAATAGCGGCACGCAATCCGTCTTCTCCAGTTTGGGCGTCAAAGACCATTTTTAGCTTTACAGTACTGAAGCCCTTGTATCTGATGTTGCACAATATATCAAGTTGTGTATTTGTCAGTATCGGATGAGGCAGACGTACCATCTTACAATGCAGGGCATCTGGGGTAAGAATGTTCTTTCCTACCGCACCAATGTATTCAGTCAGTGACATTACCAGTTCTTCACGAATTGGATCAATCGCTGGATTGGTAACTTGGGCAAACTGCTGTCTGAAATAGTTGAAAAGCAGCTGAGGCTTTTCTGATAAGACAGCAAGTGGAGTGTCATTTCCCATTGATGCTGTTGGTTCAGCCCCTGTTTTACACATTGGAGTCAGCGTTCTTTCTACATCTTCACGTGTGAATCCGAAAATACGCAACCGGCGTCCGGCATCTTTTACTGCATTTTCTACTTTACGACCGCTCCGCAATGTATCGAGCTCGATACGGTTGGCAGAAAGCCATTCAGAGTAAGGTAGGGCAGAAGCCAGGTTTTCTTTTACTTCATTGTCATAATATATTTTTCCCTCTTGTGTGTCGACAAGTAGAATCTTACCGGGCTGCAACCTTCCTTTTGCTTCAATCTCGTCGGGATTGAAACTGATTGTTCCTGTCTCGCTTGCCACAACCATTGTGCCACTCTTGGTAACCAGCCAGCGTGCCGGACGGAGTCCGTTACGGTCGAGCATACCTCCGGCATAGCGGCCGTCGCTGAAAAGCAAGGCGGCTGGTCCGTCCCATGGTTCCATTAAGATGGAATGATACTCGTAAAAAGCCTTTAATGCAGGGCTGATAGGGTTTTTGTCATTCGTCGATTCTGGAACCATCATGGCAAGTGCATGAGGTAAACTTAATCCTGACATGACAAAAAATTCCAGTACGTTATCCATCGAAGCACTGTCGCTCATGCCTGGTTGTATGATGGGGCGTATTTGTGAAATATCTCCTAGTGCTTCCGATGACAATACGCTTTCTCTGGCTTCCATCCATGCACGGTTTCCCCGGATCGTATTTATCTCACCATTGTGTGCCATCATACGGAATGGTTGTGCCAAGCTCCATGTAGGGAAAGTATTGGTACTGAAACGTGAATGTACCAAGGCTAGGGCACTGGTAAAATAGGGTTGTGTCAGATCGGCATAATACTCTCGCAACTGAGTGGAAGTAAGCATACCTTTGTATACCATGTTCCGGCTGGAGAGTGATACTATATAGAAGTCTTTGTGTTCGATTCTGTTCTCTATCTTTTTCCTTATTATATATAGTTTCTTTTCAAGAAATTGTTCGTCTGCCTCTGCCGTAATAAATATTTGTTTTACATCAGGCTCTGTTGCAAGAGCATCTTTTCCGAGCACATTTGAATTGACAGGAACACTTCGTACGTGCATGAGCGTCATACTTTCACGTTCTATTTCTTCAATCATTATGCTCATGATAGCTTGTTGAGCCTCTTTATCTTTGGGCATAAAGACTAGTCCGGTTCCATATTTCCCTTTTTCAGGCACAGGGATTCCTTGTAGCAGAATGAATTCATGAGGTATCTGGACCATAATTCCAGCTCCATCCCCCGTTTTATTATCTGCTCCTTCAGCACCGCGATGCTTCATGTTTTCCAATACTCTCAGGGCAGAGTCTATCAAATCGTGCGATTTTGTACCATGTAGGTTGACTATCATACCTACACCACAAGCATCATGTTCATTGGCCGGACTATATAGTCCGCATTGATGTTGCGATATATTTACGCTGCTATTTGATAAAATGTAACCTTTTTCTTTCATTTGCTTTCTTATTTTGTTTTTATATCCGTTTGTTGTTTCTTTGTGTTTGCAAAAATATATATATGCTTTCAAAAAACAAATAAAGATGAAAGAGAGTTTTGATAAAATATATTTTTCTATTACAGTTTCTTATATATGCATTAATTATTGCTATTAAAAATAACAATATATTACTTTATTGCCGTAAAATGTTTTAATTTGATTATTTTGCTTACAGGAAAGTATTTTTTACAACATCCCTTATAAAGTAAGTTTTAAGTTATACAATGATATACTTTTCTACTTTTGAAATATTCACCTGCGTGTTTACAGAACATTTTTTACCTTTGCAGTATGTTTAGACAAAAGGTTATTCAATATATAAATGAGAAACACTTGTTTCATCGTAGCGATAAGATACTTGTGGCATTGAGTGGCGGTGCAGATTCCGTTGCTTTGCTGCGTGTGTTGTTGCTGGAAGGATATAATTGCGTTGCAGCACATTGCAATTTTCACTTACGTGGTGAAGAATCTGACCGGGATGAAGAATTTGTTCAGAATTTGTGTCGAGGGCTGGATGTGACACTTCAGGTTATACATTTTGATACGAACGGATATGCTTCCCGGAAAAGAATTTCTATTGAGATGGCCGCACGCGAACTTAGGTATGAATGGTTCGAACAGGTACGTCTACAGGTTGGAGCAAGTGTGATAGCTGTGGCTCATCATCGTGATGATAGTGTAGAAACTTTTCTTCTGAACTTAGTCAGAGGGACAGGTATTAATGGACTTAAGGGAATTGCTGCTGTCAATGGTAAAGTGGTGCGTCCGCTGCTTGACGTCAGCCGTGATGACATATTGGCTTTTCTTGCCGATTTGAAACAAGATTATGTGACCGACAGTACAAATCTGGAAGATGAATATCTGCGTAATAAGCTTCGTCTTAATGTTATCCCGTTATTAAAAGAGATAAATCCTTCTGTCTGTGAATCAATAACTGAAACTGCACGCAGACTGTCTGATGTGGAGGCTGTGTACCGTAAGTCGATACAAACAGTATGTACAGAAGTAACAGAGAGGGAAGGTAAATTCAGTATTTCCCGAATAATGAAAGCTGTAGCTCCCCTTGCCGTTTTGTTTGAATTACTACATCCTTATGGCTTCAATGCTGTTCAACTGAAGAATATATATCGAAGTTTAGGTACAGAATCAGGTAAACTGTTTTATTCGGAAAACTATGTTTTACTGCGTGACCGCGATTATTTATTTCTGAAAAGAAGAGAAGAATCGAAGGAAGATCAATCTTACACTTTACATCAGGAAATTTGTCAAATAGAAGATGGTTTTGAGGTTTCCCGAAATCCTGAACTTGCCTGTTTGGATGCCGATATTGTAAAAGAACCACTTGTATTGCGCCGGTGGCAGTCGGGGGATAAGTTTGTTCCTTTCGGTATGCATAGTTTCAAAAAAGTGCGTGACTATCTGCGCGATCGTAAATACTCTTTGTTTGAAAAAGAGAACCAGTATGTAGTCTGTTCGGGAGAGAATATTGTATGGCTGGTAAATGAACGTACTGATAATCGTTTTCGTGTAACCGAAAAGACGCAAAGAGTTTTGAAACTTTGGATAGACTAAGGGACAGCCGAATTTAATAAATACCTATAAATAGGGATTGCGTACCCTGTATAGATTGTCTTACTTTGTAAACGAAAATAATGTATGAATTCTATTTTTAATATGTGCGGAACCAAAATATATAAGCCAACCGATAAGATGAGTGACTTGATTTGCGAAAACTATGCTTTGTTGCAAGTCTTAAGTCGTTTTGGTGTATCACTGGGATTCGGAGATAAGTCAGTACAGGAGGTATGCAGCATGAATGGAGTAGATTGTACCACTTTTCTTGCTGTCGTAAATTTTCTGACTGAAGAAAATAATCGTATGCAGGATCACGTGACCGGGCTTTCTGTACCTGCTTTGATGGATTATCTGCAGCGGGCCCATTCGTATTTCCTGGATTTTCAGTTGCCTACCATACGCCGTAAGTTGATTAAGGCTATAGACTTTTCATCTCAAAATGAAGTATCGTTTCTGATACTCCAGTTTTTCGATGACTATGTAGGTGAGGTCAGAAAACACATGGAGTATGAAAATGAGAAGGTCTTTACCTACGTACGCGGCTTATTGAATGGTGAACGTTCCGCCCAATATAATATAGGAGTCTTTGCGCGTTATCACGATCAGGTAAATGCAAAGCTGACCGAATTGAAAAATATCATCATTAAGTATTATCCGGCCAACGGCGATAATCAGTTGTTGAACGCAACATTGTTCGATATATTTAGTTGTGAAGAAGATTTGGCATCGCATAATCGGGTAGAAGATTACTTGTTTGTCCCTGCCATAATGGAATTGGAAAAGGGGGAAAAATGAAATCTCAGGAAATAATCTTGATAGCTGTGGCAGAAACTTCGGTGATAGTCCGGAGCGGACTGGTTGCGGTGCTGAAGCGCCTGCCTGACATGAATATACAGACTATTGAAGTGACATCGAAAGAGGGACTTCAGCATTGTATGGAAGCACATACACCGAATATTCTGATTGTGAATCCTCAGTTCGAAGGGTGGTTCGATGTGGATGCTTTCAAAGAACATTATCCTCATCTGGAAACAAAGATTGTATCATTGATCTGCACTTTTGTAGATGCCAATCAGTTGAAGGGATACGAAGAAAGCATTAATCTGTTTGATGATGTTGAATCTTTGGAGAAGAAAATCTCTGTACTTATGAATTTTGCAGAAGAAGATGATTCCGATCAGGATACACTAAGTCAGAGAGAAAAAGAAATTATCGGTTGCGTAGTACGGGGGATGACCAATAAGGAAATAGCCGAAAAACTCTATATTTCTGTTCATACCGTAATCACCCACCGACGGAATATTACGCGCAAGCTGCAAATTCATTCAGCGGCCGGACTTACTATTTATGCTATTGTAAATAAGCTGGTGGAACTAAGCGAGGTAAAAATGAAAATATAGCGTTCTTATCTGGAATGCTTCTAAAATACCTACAAATAGGTATTGCTGAGATAGGCAAATGACCGTATCTTTGCAGTGTTAGTCATATGAAATTACGTAAAACCACAAAGTAAAAAGTTAGTTATTAGTTGGGTGCACCCTGCGAAGTGATTCGCGGGGTGCACGCGCTTTATCCCTTTGGCTCAATTTTGATACAGTATAGACCGGACATCGCTTACTTTTTTCTTAAAAACCGCATATTTCTTAAACTTTTTCATTTTTCTTTTTTTGTTTATTCAATGATAACGCATACCTTTGTTTATACAGAAACAAAATAGGTAAAATGATGAAAGTAGGATTATTTATTCCCTGCTATATCAATGCCGTTTATCCCGAAGTTGGAGTTGCTTCATATAAGCTCCTTAAAAGTTTGGGGGTAGATGTAGACTATCCGTTAGACCAAACCTGCTGCGGACAGCCTATGGCGAATGCAGGGTTCGAAAATGAATCGAAAGAATTAGCAAAGCGATTCGACCAGTTATTCGAGAGTTATGATTATATAGTTGGACCTTCTGCCAGTTGTGTAGTATTCGTGCGCGATCATTATGGCAATCTGCTGGAAGGAGAAAAACATCGTTGTGCCAGCGAAGGCAAGATATACGATATCTGCGAGTTTATCCACGATGTAGTGAAGCCATCTTCTCTTCAGGCTTCGTTTCCTCATAAAGTAAGTATTCAGAACAGTTGTCATGGAGTGCGTCTGATGAAACTCTCTTCTCCCAGTGAACTGAACATACCTTATTATAATAAGCTACGCGATTTGCTGTCGTTGGTAAAGGATATCGAGATCGTAGAACCCGAACGTCCAGACGAATGTTGTGGCTTTGGCGGTATGTTTGCCGTAGAAGAACACGATGTTTCAGGGCAAATGGGTCGTGATAAAGTAAAGCGTCACATGGCGACTGGAGCCGAATATATTGTAGGAGCCGATGGCTCTTGCCTGATGCACCAAAACGGTATTATCTCGCGTGAGAAGCTTCCTATAAAGACCATTCATATTGTTCAAGTATTAGCTGCAGGATTATGAGTACGAAACATTCAAAAGCTGCCGGAAAGTTTCTGGAGAATAAAGAACTGGCAGCATGGCACGATGAAACATTGTGGATGGTTCGTGCCAAGCGTGATAAAGTGAGCAAAGAGGTTCCTGAATGGGAACACTTACGTGATATGGCATCTGCCATAAAGATGTATAGCAACAGCCACCTGGATCAGTTGCTGTTGGAGTTTGAAAAAAATGCCTTGGCCAACGGAGCTTATGTATATTGGGCGAAAGATGCCGATGAATATTGTTCCATTGTCTATAATATATTGAACGGACATCAGGTGAAGCATTTTATCAAAAGCAAATCAATGCTGGCAGAGGAATGTGGACTGAATGAATTTCTTGAGAAGAAAGGTATAGAGGTCGTAGAAAGCGATTTGGGAGAGCGTATTCTTCAGCTGATGCATAAACGTCCGAGTCATATCGTACTTCCTGCTATCCATGTTAAGAAAGAAGAAATCGGAGAGTTGTTCGTCCGCGAGATGGGAACAGAGCCTGGCAATAATGACCAGACCTATCTTACTCATGCTGCCCGTAAAAACCTGCGTCGTAAGTTTATCGAAGCCGAAGCTGCTATGACGGGTGCGAATTTTGCTGTCGCTTCAACTGGAGAATGTGTCGTTTGTACCAACGAAGGCAATGCTGATATGGGAACATCACAGCCCAAGCTTCAGATAACGGCGTTTGGCATGGAGAAGATTGTGCCGGACCGTGATGCACTGGGAGTATTTACCCGTCTGCTTGCTCGCTCAGGTACAGGACAGCCTATTACGACTTATACATCTCATTATCGGAAACCTCGTAAAGGAGGAGAGTTGCATATCATCATTGTAGACAATGGCCGAAGCCGTATTTTGGCCGATCAGGAACATGTAAAAGCCTTGAACTGTCTTCGTTGTGGAACGTGTATGAATACTTGTCCGGTCTATCGTCGTTCGGGAGGTTATTCATATACTTACTTTATCCCTGGTCCTATCGGTATCAATTTGGGTATGCTGAAGGCACCTCTTCATTACTATGATAACGTATCGGCATGTTCGTTGTGCTATTCATGTCAGAACGTGTGTCCTGCAAAGGTAGATTTGGCCGATCAGATTTATCACTGGAGACAGCAGTTGCATACACTGGGGGTAGCCAGCTCTTCCAAGAAACTGATGTCAGGTGGAATGAAATTCCTTATGTCGCGTCCGGCATTGTTCAACTTCGCTTTAAAAAATGCTCCGATTGTAAACTCATTGCCTCGAGGCATGATATACAACGACTTGAATGATTGGGGTAAAGAACGTGAAATACCTGAATTTGCCAAAGAGAGCTTCAATGAAATGTGGAAAAAGAATAAAGTGAAATGAGTATGAGTAGCAGAGAAGACATATTGCAAAGCATACGCCGCAATACCAGAGTGCGTTATGAAAAGCCCGATTTGTCCACCTTGGAGCATGAAGCTCTTACATACGAAGACAAACTTTCGAAGTTTTGCGAGGTTATAAAACAAGTAGGCGGACAGGCTGTAATACTGAAAGATAAGGAAAATGTCAATGACGTGATAAAGGTTGCATATCCTGATGCCAAACGCATTGCTTCAACAATAAAGGAAATAAAGACAGGAAATACAATACAACCCATTACTTGTAGTACTTTTCATCCGGACGATGTAGAGGAATCGGGAGATCTGGATGGTACTGATGTAGCAATCGTCGATGGACGTATAGGAGTCTGTGAGAATGGAGCAGTATGGTTGACACAAGATGTGGAACAACGTGCCGTATATTTTATATCCGAAGCGCTGGTGATTATACTCGACAGAAACAATCTGGTAAATAACATGCACGAGGCTTATAAGCGAATCGATACAGGCGAATATGGTTATGGCGTATTCATTTCTGGCCCTTCGAAGACAGCCGATATCGAACAGGCGCTTGTTATGGGGGCACACGGAGCCCGCAGTGTTACGGTAATTCTGGTTTGACAGTTCTTTTTTTGACCTGAATAAAAGCTTGCCCTATTCACATAGAGCAAGCTTTTTTATCATATAGGAAGAAAGTTTATAAAGAGATTATTTTGAGTGTTTCTGCATTATATGTTTAGCGTATACATAATATAGCAATCCACCACAGGAGATTCAGTACAATGATTCCTCCGATAATGGCACATATGGTTCTTGCTGTATTTTTCTTGTTTACTGTGGTACTTTCCATAATATGTTCCTCGCTATATTTATGTTCGATTTGCTGTATCATCATAATTATTTTTGTTAGTCATCTTTAAAATGAGTGATACAGGCAAATACTGCACTGGGCGGAAACGATTTTTCTTATTTTAAGCCTTGTTAATTATCGGGAAGCTAAAATCCTTTATTTGTTCTTAAACAGTTGCACTTTTGCACCGAAAGAAAAGCGAAGTACATCTCTCATGGTCAGACTCCGGTTGGTCGCTTTGCTGATGATATACAGCTCGCAGGTACTGACCTCGTAAAATAGAGAGATATGTTGTACTATACTGTTTTTCAGATTGAAGTTCATACGTTGCCCGATAAAGATATACGGGCGAATTTTCGTACTGAAATTATAATATCGGTTAGGATAGCGTCCGGGTTCCTTCTCCCAAAACTCTTCTCCGGCAATGGTGGTAAGATACATTCCGCAGTAAAAAGGCTCCAATGCCCAATGCTTGTCGAAACTCATGCTCCACGGTATGTAGTTTTGCTTTACTGTCAGTGTAAGAAGGAAATCGCTGGCATATTTAGCAGGCAAATATCCGAGCAGAACATCTGTTTCCCATTGCCTGCGTTTACCATAGTCCCAGCCTACACCGGTAGACAGTACTCCCATACCACCGGCATACTGCATTTTTACGTGAGTAGGTTTCATTCGTTCCCATCCTTCATATCTTAAGTGTATACGTTTGTCCCATCTTTTAGTATCGGAAACCTCTTGAGGTTCATCTGTTATAGCAAGCAGATTGACCGGGATGGCCAGCAGGAGAGTCAGTAAATATTTAAAAATTGACCAGTTCATAATCGTAACCGTTTGGGGTGATAGAAAAATAAATATAGCTCCGCTTGTTTATGGAAGGAGCAGAATAGTACATAATGCCGTCATCGAAAAACTCATTTTCATTAAAGCTGTGTACATGTCCGTACACGCAGAATTGCAAGGACGGGAACTGAGTAATGTAATACTGGAATACTTTTGCTATATTGTTATTGAACTGTTCAGAGTAAGGAGGTGCATGCATTGCCACTACTGTCTTTTTTGTTTGAGACGGAACGTGTTTCAGTTCATCTTCTAGAAACAAAAGGTTAGGAACAGCTTCCGAATAATCAAATTCCAACGCATTCGTATTCAGGCATATAAAATGAGTATCTCCAGCGGTAAACGAAAAATTTTCATTGCCGAAGATCGTATTGAACACTTCTTTTCCGGTAGCAAGACAGTCGTGATTACCCAGTAAGCATACGTAAGGAACGTTCAGTCGGTTCAAACGGTCACGTTGTTCTTCGAATTCCATTTTCATACCGAAATCGGATAAGTCACCACAGTGTATTACGAAATCGATATCATTTCGTCCGTTGATTGCATTTACTGCATCTTCCGTTTCGTCATACCAGCGCTGGGTATCGCTGATAAGCGCAAACGAGATACTTTGCTTTCCGGCTGTACTGGCTTCTATCGACTGAATGTTCCTTTCATTAATATTAGTTTCTCCCTCTATGTTTAAATCGTAGGGGTGATATTCTATCATGTCGCATCCTGTCTGGACTATGATTGTACTTCCAAGTAAAAAGCAGCCCAACAGGCTATGCAAGACATGGATATATTGCTTTTTTTTGAACATATATTTTTGTTTTTCTGTTTGTTATGCAAATGTTGCCATAAAATATCACATTGCGATAACTGTTTATACAGAAAAACTGTTCCAATTTGCTGAATATCACCCAAAGACCTGTTATTTTTCTATAACGAACTTGTACATGGTATGGCTTTGGAATATTTCTCCCGGAGCCAATGCTGTAGAAGGAAACTGCGGGTTGTTCGGGCTGTCCTGAAAATGACATGTTTCGAAGCATACGGCTCCTCGGAACGGATAATAGATGCCGTTCTTACCTTCGACCTTGCCTTTCAGTCCGTTTCCTGTATATATGTGGACTGCTGGTTCGGTAGTATAAATTTCCATTTTACGTCCACTTTTTTCATCATATATCCATGCTGCCGGGCGAGAATCATCTCCCGGATGGTTAAGTGCCCAGGCATGATCGTAACCGTTCACTACATGCAACTGTCCATAGTCGTCGTTTATATGTTCACCTATTGCATGAGGTTGTTTGAAATTCAGTGGAGTGCTTTCTACGGGCCAGAATTCTCCTGTTACGCATTTCTTGCTGTCGTAAGGAGTGAAATAGTCGGCATCTACCCACATGGTCTGATTTTCTACGCTGCTGTTCAGGTTTCCCGATATATTAAAGAATGAATGGTTACACAAGTTAAGAACGGTAGGTTTATCCGTGGTAGCCTTGTAGGATATATCTAACGCATTATCTTCAGTGATTGTATAAGTCAGTTCTATATGCAGATTCCCTGGAAATCCGTTTTCTCCATCGGGAGAGAGATAAGTCAGTGTAACAGACGAGGGAGAGGTTTGTCTGGCTTTCCACATTCGTGCACCGAAATTCGGATTGCCTCCATGAGCGGTATGTCCGTCAGCGTGATTGGCTTGCAAGTGGTATTCCTTACCATTCATTGTATATCTAGCATGCAGGATACGTCCGATGTATCGTCCCACGGTAGCACCATAGTTTTGTGACTGGCTGGTGTAGCTGTTTATATCAGAAAAGCCGCATACTACATCTTCCATTTTTCCGTTACGGTCGGGAACCATGAGGGATACTACCCGTGCACCATAGTTGGTAATACATGCTTCAACACCATTTTTGTTATAGATCCTATACAGGCAGGTCTTTTCTCCGTCTACCTTTTGTTGGAAATGAGCAGAGTGTAATCCTGACGAGGAGATAAATTTGTTTCCGCCACATGAGTTGAACATGCAGGCAAAAGCCATACAGGCAAGGATATATACAGATTGTTTCATACGTGTTTATATTGGTTTGATATAATGTTAAGCAATGCTAATAAAAAATATGCTGATATTTTCCTGAAAAGAAGGTGATATTTTGAAAAAAAATGTACAAATTTTTATTGAAAGATTACCTTCTTTTATTAGATATTTTATGAATAGGGATAAATCGGTTTATCAGAAGCTTAAAACAAATCGCTTATTTGGAGTAATTTGTTTATTATCAGATTAGTAAGGCGGCTGCAAATCCTAAAAGGAGGATTAACGGAATTAAGTCTACCAAGCTGATGCACAATCCGGCAATGGCTAGTCCGCGGGGAGATTTGAATATGCCGATAAACGAAAAAATGAATCCCAGCAACCACAATATCCAGTTGAGTACAGGTACCCAGCATCCTAAAAGCGCCAGCAGAGCCAGTACAAATCCGGCAGTTCCCAGACCGTTCGATTTTCTGGATTCTTCCCGAATGATAATTGTTTGGTGTACGGGATTGCCCGATATTTTTTCTTGATTTTCCATAATATTAAGTACAGTCCTTCAGTCCCGAAAAGACATTTCTAAACTATTCAAATAAGAAGTTTCACAACTTCTGTTCTTATTATGTACTCTACAAATATAGAGGTTATATTTAGAAGTGACAAGCCTTTGCGCAAAAAACTTCAAAATGTGCAGTAAAAAAAAGTTAAATAATAGCACTCTGACTAAACAATATGTTCATTAACATAATTTTGAAGTTCCTGTTTGTAACTGTCAGAGATCGGAATATAATCTTTTCCGAATACGATTCGTCCTTTGTCGATAACTTTTATTTTCTGTTTCTGTACGATAAAAGACCGGTGTACACGGATAAACTGGTTGGCCGGAAGCTTTTCTTCCATGACACGCATGCTGACCAATGACAGGATAGGTCTGTCTTCATTCTCAAGATGAATTTTGATATAGTCTTTCAGACCTTCTATGTATAATATTTTGTTAAGCTCTATTTGTATTAGTTTGTAATCACTTTTTACGTATATATAGTCTTTTTTATTCTCGTCTGAATCTCCTTCCGTGCTTTGCTTATCTGCTTTTTGCTGTAGTTCAAACCATTTTACAGCTTTATTAATAGCTTCCATAAAATCGGAATAGCTGATGGGTTTCAGCAGGTAATCGAGGGCATTTACCCGATAGCCGTCGAGTGCATATTGGTCGAAAGCTGTAGTGAAAATAATTCGTGTGTCTTCAGATACCATGCGTGAAAACTCCAGCCCGTTGAGTTCAGGCATCTGGATATCCAGAAAAAGTACATCTACCGGATGATCGGGTAAATACTTCATGGCTTGTATGGCACTGGAATAACTGCCGGAGAGTTCCAGAAAAGGTGTCTTTTTTATGTAACTTTCCAGAAGCCCGAGTGCTAGGGGCTCATCGTCTACAATGGCACATCTTAAGTTCATATTTATAGTTTTTGAGAGTTAATGTTTAAGGTATATGATGATATTGGAAAAATACTCTTTTCCGTCGTCAGACAAGTGATTGTCCCATTTATATATTCCGGGGTAAACCAGTTCCAGACGCTTTCGTACTTGTTCCAGTCCGATACCCGAACCACTTTTATCGGCTCTTGTCTTAGGATAATTACTGTTGCGTATGGTACATTCTATCTTGTCATTATCTTCCGAAATGGAGATGTTTATATAACTGGGCTCCACGGGAGAAATCCCATGCTTGAATGCATTTTCTATCAGTGAGATAAAAATCAAGGGAGCAATGGGGGTCTGACTTTTGGGCTTGATATTGAAGTTGGTCTGTATATCTACCTGGGCAGAAATACGGATGCGCATGAGTTCGATGTAATTGCGTATAAAATCGATTTCCTTGCTCAGTGGGACAAACATCTGCTGGTTGTCGTAAAGTACATAGCGCAACAACTTGCTTAACTCTTGCACAGCTTGTTGTGCTTTGTCTGTATCAAATGTTATCAGTGCGTAAATGTTGTTTAACGTATTCAGCAGAAAATGAGGATTAAGCTGATTACGTAAGTTTTTCAGTTCTGCTTCGGTGCGGCTTTTTACTGCTTCCCGGCGTTCCGCTTCGGTTTGGCTCCAGCGCTTACTCATACAGATGGCAACGCTCAGCCCTGCCGAGAATATAAGGCTTGCCATATCGCGCAAATAAAAAATATATGATGGCGGCATGGGGCGATGAGACGGTGGAGGAGGGCAGTGCATATTGTTCCAGTAGCGTAAGCCAAAGGTCAGAATAATAATAACTATCGCATTTATGAAAATAAACCGTTTGGTTTGCTCATGAAATAAAATATGAGGTATAAAAACGAAATAATTCAGATAAAAGATAATGCATAGTGTGGTTGGCACTATACAGTGAAACATGAAATCTTTCCAGTTTATCGTTCCGTCATTGTTTTGCGTAAAGAACAACGGGAAAGCGAAAAAGAGTCCCCAGCAAATGGTGTGTATCAGGATTTCGAGTGAACGGTGTGTGTTATCAGTGAGCTGTTTCATAGGTGATGTAGTCTGTACAAACAAAAGTAACTAAAAAATTTAAAAAGTCCGGCTGCGTAGCAATACTTTTATTGCCATAGACAGCCGGACAAGGAAACCAAAGTTATGAAGAACAAAGTTATAAAGATGAACTTTCACAAGCTCATTTATCGTTATTCATATCGTAATGCTTCAATCGGATCAAGGTCGGCTGCTTTTTTGGCAGGATACCATCCGAAGAAGACTCCTGTAACGGTACATACCGCGAATGACAGCAATACACTCCAGGGCTGTATAAATACCGGCCAGTGTGCCACTGTTTTGATGACAAAGCTGGCTCCGCATCCTAAGATTACTCCAATCAGTCCTCCGGTAATACTTATCAGTATGGCCTCTATCAGGAATTGTGACAGGATGTCGATGCCGCGTGCACCAACTGACATTCGCAGACCTATTTCTCGTGTACGTTCCGTTACGGATACATACATGATGTTCATGATTCCGATACCTCCTACGACCAGTGAAATTCCGGCAATGCAGGCAAGCAAGGTTGTCATCAGGTCGGTTGTTGTATTCAGCATTGAACTCAATTCTTGCTGGGTACGGATGGTAAAGTCATCATCGTCGCTTGCTTTCAGTTTGTGTTCACGGCGCAAGATAGTTGTGATTTCATCTACTGCCTCTTGAGTCATATCTTCGGTCAGTGCCGAGGCGAAGATACCACTCAGATAAGTTTGTGCCAATAGACGCTTCATTACTGTGGTGTAAGGAGCCAGCACTACATCATCCTGGTCCATACCCATTGAGTTGTATCCTTTCGACTTCAGGACTCCTACTACCCGAAAAGGTATTTTGTTGCATCGTATAATCTTACCTATCGGATCGGTTCCGTCGGGGAAAAGATTGTCTACAATTGTTTTACCAATTACGCAGACTTTAGCTGCTGTCTGGATATCATTCTCTGTAAACATTTCTCCCTGTTCTACTGTGAGCTGGCGGATTTTCAGGTAATCTATACTTACTCCACTCACTGAAGAGGGGTAGTTGTTGGGGCCGGCTATAAGTTGTCCGGATGAAGATACATTGGGACTGATGCCCGAGAGAAACATACATTCATTGCACAATGTTTCGTAGTTTTCCAGCTTCAATGTCTGCATGGAAGACGGGTCTTGGCGAACTCCTCCTCGCATTTCTGCTCCCGGATGAATCATAATCATGTTCGAACCCATTTCCGAAATCTGCTGTTGTATGCTTCGTTTCGATCCCTGTCCGATAGCTAGCATGGCAATTACGGAAGCTACGCCGATGATTATACCAAGCATGGTAAGGAAGGCGCGGAGCTTATTGTTGGCCAACGCACGGAGGGCTATTTTAAAAAGGTTTGTTCCGTTCATGTTGTTCTTAATTTATAAGTTATCGTACGATAAAGACTTAGTTAGTCTTCATCATTTTTCGGCAAGGCTGCAAGAGCCTCTGCTGCCGATAAAATATGATTGTTTACCGTATCTTCGATTACATGTCCGTCACGCAGGCGGATGTTCCGGCTACTGTATTGAGAGAGTTCCGGATTGTGAGTAACGAAAATGATGGTGCGTCCTTCGGCATGTAGCTTCTGGAAGAGTACCAGAATTTCGAAAGATGTACGTGTATCAAGGTTACCGGTTGCTTCGTCGGCCAGAATAACTGCCGGATCGTTTACCAATGCACGGGCGATTGCTACACGCTGCATCTGTCCACCGGACATCTGGTTCGACTTATGTTCCAGTCTGTCGCCTAATCCTACAGCAATCAGCGCTTCTATAGCTCTGCGGCGTCGTTCGGCAGCACTGATGGCTGAATTATACATCAACGGGAGTTCTACGTTTTCTACTGCCGTTGTTTTAGGCAGCAGGTTGTAGTTCTGGAATACGAATCCAATCTTGCGGTTACGTAAGATAGCTCGTTGAGGCTTGCTCATGGTTCTTACGGAAACTCCATCCAGCAGATACTCTCCGCTGGTGGGAGTGTCCAGACATCCCAGTGTATTCAGTAATGTAGATTTTCCTGAACCGGATGTTCCCATGATGGTAACGAACTCTCCTTCTGTGATAGAGAATGAAACACCTCGCAGTGCGTGTACGATTTCATCTCCTACCTGAAAGTTTCGTTTTATATTTTGTAATTCTATGACAACTTTACTCATCGTATTATTGTTGGAGTTTTATTTGTTTCCTTTGCTTTTGCTTTTATCTTTTCCCGGAGGGCCTGGCATGAAAGGACTGCGTTCTCCTTGTGCTTCCATAGCACTCATATCCGGCATGCTGCCTTTTATTACAGCTTCGGTTACAATGTTTGTTCCTTCGCTTACACCTTCCAGTATTTCAGTATGCGATCCATCGCTTAAGCCTACTTTTACAGGATGTGCAACGAATGTTTCGTTTTCCAGTGTCCAGACTTTATGCTCTCCCTGGCAATCTTTGATACTACGGCTGCCGGCAAGTTCTTTGTTCGGAGAAAAACGTAGTGCCTTGGCAGGAACAGTAAGTACATTTTCGCGGATCTGAGTATAGATAGTTACGTTTGCAGTCAAACGCGGTTTAAGCTTCAGGTCTGGATTGTCTGCTGTAATGACAACTTCGTAAGTTACAACCGTTTCAGATGTGCTTGTTGAACTGCTGCTTGAACTGCTGTTTGTACTTCCCAGGCGAACCTGTCGTACTTTCCCTTCGAATACATCTTCTGGATATGCGTCTACAGTAAATGTGACACGTGCTCCTTCAACCACACCTGCTATATCGGCTTCATCTACATCGGCTACGACTTCCATTTTGGTCAGGTCGGCAGCGATGGTAAATAATGTCGGAGTTTCGAAACCAGATGCAACAGTCTGTCCTTCTTCAACATCTTTGCTGGTTACGATACCATCGATCGGCGATGTGATTGTTGCATATGAAAGATTACGTTCTGCTTTGGCCAGTTCTGCCTTGCTCTGTTCGTATGAACTGCGTGAGCGTTGGTAGTTGTATAATGACTCTTCGTAATCTGTATCGCTGATAAGCTGTTTTTTATGGAGTTGTTCATTGCGTTCGTATTGCTTTTTCTGATATTCGTATTCAGCCTTCGCTCCGTTGTATGTAGCCTGTGCCGACTGGAGATCACTCAGAAGTGTCACTTTATCCATTTCGGCAATGACTTCGCCTTGCTTTACTACTGAATTATAGTCGATATATATTTTGTCGATGATACCTGAAACCTGAGTACCTACTTCTACTTCTGTTACAGGCTCTATCGTTCCGGTAGCTGTGATAGAATTGCTAACGTTGCCTTTCTGTACTTGTTCTGTGACAAAGTCGATCTTGTTTTTCGCTTTTGTTCCACCGAATATCCAGCATCCTCCAGCTATAATGATGATGGCAGCTGCTGTAATGATGATTGTTTTTTTATTCTTCATATTCAAATTTTTTATAGTTCTATTTTATTCCCTGCATAGAAATTGAGCAGTGTTCTGTTTAATATAGCCATATACTTGGCTTGTACCCGTTGTTGCTGTGCACTGAGTAAGTTATTTTTTTCTGTAAGGAGCTCTACTGTATTTTTCATTCCCAGATTGAATTGCTCGCTAACCATATCGAAGCTTGTCTGACTGCTTTCCACTTTACTCTCGGCAGCAGCGTATTGTTCTTGGGCATTCAGTGCATCCAGCCATAATGTTTCTATCGTGCTGTATAATTCTTTTTGTTTGCTTTGCAGCTCATACTGGCTGTTGCTGTATTGTAATCTTGCTTTCTGTACGTTGCTCTTGTTCTGTCGGTTATCGAATATGGGGATGCTTAAGCTGATTCCTATCATATTGTTCCAGCCATACTTCATCTGCTGTGCCCAGTTATTAGTACTGGCGCTGTTTGTCGTACTTGAGCTGGAAGCAGATAAACTGATAGTTGGATAGTAGCCAGCTTTAGCAACCGAAATACCTAATTTAGCGTTTTCAATGCTCAGTTGGCTGCTTTGTATTTCCGGACGGGTAGCCAGTGCAGTCTGATAGATGTCTGTCTGGCTTGGCAATACTTCCATCACGTGCTCATCATTCAGTGTGGGAAGTGCCAGCTTCATTTCTGCTGTACCATCCAGTTCCAATAACTGTTTCAGTTGTAATTTATAGTTGCGCAAGGAGCTTTCGGCAGTAACCAGCTGATATTTGTCATTGCTTACCTGTGCTTCAAGTTGTGCAAGGTCTGCTTTAGAGATACTTCCTTCTTTGAATAATTCTTGAGCCCGGTTGAATGTAGCAGTACTCACTTCTAGCGTATTTTTGTTTATGTTGATAGATTCATCTGCATATAGAATCTGAATAAACAATTTGGCGATTTCTTCTTGTAGCGTATTCTCGGTTTCTGTAACGGCAAGCCCAGCAATATCCCGGTTTGTTTTTTCCTGTTTGATGGTGTTCAGTCGCTTGCCGCCATTCCATAGCGTCCATTGAGCATTAAGACTGTAGTTCCCGTTGTAGGTCGTCTTATTATCACTGGTAATAATTTCCGTGCCGCTTACCGTAGCACTCTGTTCCTGATAAGGGCGGTTGATCATGTTGTGCCCGGTGCTGAATGATAAACTTGGGAAAAGATTAGCCTTTGCACTTTTTACATCTATTTCACTCTCTTGCAACGAGATCTTATTCTGCTGCAACTGAATGTTTTTCTCAAGTGCATAATTGATACAATCTTCCAGAGTCCATTCTTTCTCTTCCTGGGCATAAAGAGGAGAGGCTGCCGAAAGGATTGCAATTAAACATAGTGCTTGTTGTTTCATATTCTGTTTATTTAATTTTCTAATGCAAAAATACATTATACTATATATCGGCTCAAATGAACTAGATTAACCCTGATTTTATCAAGACAAAGGCTTGTTTTTTACCGATAAAAGACTTTACTTTGTAATCATTATAAAAATAAACTATGATTAAAAACTGTATCATTCGAATTTGGGAGTTTTATCGGGATGGATTTCGGGAAATGACGCTCGGCCGTACACTCTGGATGCTGATTTTGGTCAAGCTCTTTATTATGTTTTTTATTCTGAAGCTATTTTTCTTTCCTTCTTTTCTGAAGGATAAAACGGATGAGGAAAAACAGCAGTATGTAGGTTCAGAGCTTATAAATCGTTCAAGTAATTCAATTATTAAATAAAACTAGAAATTTATGTTAGAAAGTATTGACACATCGATGGTGGATTGGTCAAGAGCCCAGTTTGCCTTAACTGCCATGTATCATTGGCTATTTGTGCCGCTAACGTTGGGATTGGCTGTTATTATGGGGCTAATGGAAACACTTTATTATGTTTCCGGCAACGAATTCTGGAAGCGGACAGCCAAGTTCTGGATGAAGTTGTTTGGAATTAATTTTGCGGTGGGAGTTGCTACCGGACTGATTCTGGAATTTCAGTTCGGAACCAACTGGAGCAACTATTCGTGGTTTGTAGGAGATATATTCGGAGCTCCTCTGGCCATTGAAGGAATCGTAGCGTTTTTCATGGAGGCTACTTTTATAGCCGTAATGTTTTTTGGGTGGAATAAAGTGAGCAAAAAGTTTCATCTGGCGTCTACCTGGCTGACCGGATTGGGAGCAACTTTCTCTGCCTGGTGGATTTTGGTTGCCAATTCATGGATGCAGTATCCGGTAGGTATGGCATTTAATCCCGAAACAGTACGCAACGAGATGGTGGATTTCGCTTCGGTAGCCTTTTCACCAGTAGCTGTTATGAAGTTTTTGCATACAGTGCTCAGCAGCTGGATATTGGGAGCAGTGTTTGTTATCGGTGTCAGTGCGTGGTATCTGTTGCGTAAACGTGAAAAGGAGTTTGCTGTAGCCAGCATTAAGATTGCGGCAGGAGTGGGATTGTTTGCAGCGTTGGTTACTGCTTTTTCCGGTGATAAATCTGCTTATCAGGTAGCCAAGTATCAGCCAATGAAACTGGCTGCTATGGAAGCTCTTTACGATGGAGGTACTCATGAACCGCTTACTGTGGTAGGCAGTCTTAAGATTCCAGAAATGTTGTCATACCTGGCAACGCATGATGTAGCTGGATATGTTCCGGGAATCAATAATATTTTGTTGGGAGGATATACGCTTCCAGACGGTTCTCAGGCACTTTCTGTTATGGAAAAAATGGAAAGAGGAAAACTGGCTATCAGTGCCCTTGCCGATTTCCGTCAGGCAAAGGAAGAAAAAAATGAGGACGGTATGCAGCGTGCCCGTCAGGTGCTGGATGAAAACATGCCTTATTTCGGATATGGATATATAAAAGATCCTAATTCGATCGTTCCGAATGTATGGTTGTCGTTCTGGTCATTCCGTGTAATGGTTGGACTGGGTATGTATTTCATCGCATTTTTTATTTTGATATTGGTTCTGGCATGGAAACATCAGTTGTCGAAAGCCAGCTGGCTGCATTGGATTGCACTTTGGAGTATTCCGTTGGCTTATATCGCCAGTCAGGCCGGATGGATTGTTGCCGAAGTAGGACGCCAGCCTTGGGCTATACAAGACCTGCTTCCTGTGAATGCTGCAATTTCCAGACTGGAAACCGGTTCGGTACAGACAACTTTCTTCATCTTCCTGATTATGTTTACAGTGCTGTTGATTGCTGAAATAGGTATTATGCTGAAAGCTATCAAGAAAGGTCCGGAAGAGGTGTAAATAAACGATAAGTCAACTATTACTTAATTAATAGAATTTATGGATTCAACATATATTTTTTTACAGAACTATTGGTGGTTTCTGGTTTCTTTGCTGGGAGCTTTGTTGGTATTTCTGCTGTTTGTTCAGGGAGGAAACTCTTTACTGTTTCGTTTAGGACAGACGGAAGAAGAGCGGACTTTGATGGTAAATTCTACCGGTCGTAAATGGGAGTTTACCTTTACTACACTGGTAACTTTTGGAGGAGCCTTTTTTGCCTCTTTCCCTTTGTTTTACAGTACAAGCTTCGGGGGAGCATATTGGCTATGGATGATTATTCTATTCAGTTTTGTGCTACAGGCTGTCTCTTATGAGTTTCAGTCAAAGTTAGGTAATTTGCTGGGTAAGCGTACTTATCAGTATTTTCTGGTGATAAATGGAATTGTAGGACCTGTGTTGCTGGGAGCGGCTGTGGCTACATTCTTCAATGGCTCAAACTTCATTGTCAGAAAAGCTAATATGGCCAATGAAATGATGCCTGTCATCAGTCGCTGGGCAAACGGCTGGCATGGATTAGACGCTTTTGGTGATCCCTGGAATTTGATTTTAGGGCTGGCTGTATTTTTCCTGGCACGTCTGTTGGGTAATATGTATTTCATCAATAATATTCGTCATGAAGAACTGATTCTTCGTTGCCGGCGCCAGCTGATTTCAGATGCAGTACCTTTCCTGTTGTTTTTTCTGGCTTTTGTTATCCGTACGTTGCTGAAGGATGGGTTTGCTGTAGATGCAGAAACACAGACCATTGTTATGGAACCTTATAAATACTTCAACAATTTGCTGGCTATGCCTTATCTGCTGATATTGTTTTTGGTGGGAGTTATTGGTGTATTGTTGGGTCTGGTAAAAAGTGTTCTCAGTGCTACATATACGAAGGGCATCTGGTTTGCAGGAACAGGTACGGTGCTTACCGTATTGGCATTGTTACTTTGTGTAGGATATAACCATACCGCTTATTATCCTTCAACAGCCGATTTGCAGAGTTCGCTGACGCTTGCCAACAGCTGTTCCAGTAAATTTACGCTGATCACTATGGCATATGTTTCTATTCTCGTACCGTTTGTTTTGGCTTACATAGTTTATGCATGGAGAGCTATAGACAGCAAGCCGATTACGGTAGACGAAATGAAAGAAGACGATCATGCGTATTAATTCTGACGGGAAATATTAGATAAATGTGGCTGCTCCGAAGCGGGATGAAGAAGACCTTAAACGGAGCGGGTGACAATAAAAAATCAGCCTCCAGTGAGTTACGCCGGAGGCTGATTCTATTTTCAAAGTTATCAATCTTGCATGAGTAAATACTTACTTTTGTGAAGCCGGACATTGCTTGCAAGGTGCCGGAGCTTTTCCCATCTTAGCTTTAGGGCCTTGTGGGCACTGAGGCTTGTTTATACAAGGACGATGAGGACGTTTAGGACCGTTGTCTTTGAATAAAACTTCTACCTGACGGATATTCAGGATCTTTTTAAACTTCTTGTAATAGGTTTCCTGGGTTTCCACAAGCTTTTTGCGAGCAGCAAAGCGGTCTTGCATCATCTGGTCTATTTCTGCATCAGTCAATTCTTTCTTTTCTCCTTTTTGTAATTGTTTTGGAGCCGGCTTGCATTGTTTCATAGCTTCCAGATACTCTTTGTACAACGGGGCAAATTTTGCAGCAGTTTCTTCATCCAAAAGAAGACGTTTCTGTGCTTTCTTTACTTGCATTTCGATCCGTTGTTCCGGTGTAAGTTTCTTTTCTTTCTGACCGGGTTGTGCCAATATTATGCCGCAACTCATCATGGTAGCCATCATCAGTGCTGTGAATAAACGTTTTGTTTTCATTGTTGTTGTAATTTGGGTTTATACTAAAATCATTTTTAGCGCGCTTTCTGGTGTTATGACAGAAAGAAAGCAGAAAGGTTTATCGGGAATAACAAATTTTAGTATTTCCTGTTTATTCAAGAGAAAAGTCAGCCTCGCGGCAGATTGTAATATCTTCTCCGTTCACAGGGTGGATAAAGCTTAGTTCGGCGGCATGAAGATATAGTCGGTCTGCACGTTTTCCATACAGTTCATCGCCCACAATGGGACAGGCCAGTCCTTGTGGATGAGCAGCATGTACGCGCAGTTGATGGGTACGTCCGGTAAGCGGATAGAACGCTATCAGCGTTTTCCCGTTTTTCCGTTCCAGCACCTTGTAGCGGGTGATGGCTGGTTTGCCATATTCGAAACTTACCATTTGTCGCGGGCGGTCGTGAAAGTTCAGACAAAGCGGCAGGCTGATAGTTCCTTCATCAGTGTTGACTATGCCGGACAGCACAGCTGTGTAACGCTTTTTAATCTCTCTTCCGCAAAATAAAGCCTGTAGCTTTTGATGCGTATCTTTGTCTTTTGCTGCAAGCAGTAAGCCGGATGTTGCCATATCCAACCGATGTACAAGCATAGGACCTGTTGCTTCCGGATAGCGTTCGTGCAGAAACTGGTATACCGAGTTCAGTGCTTCTTTGCCGGGTACAGATAACATACCGGCAGGCTTGTTGACCACAACCAGCCAGTCGTCCTCATAAACAATTTCAGGCTTAGTGTCCTGGTGTATGTTTTCTGCCAATGGATTCTTTTCCACTTGCAAGCCGACAAGCATATGTTTCAGGATGGGTTCACACTTTCCCTTACAAGAAGGGTAGAAGTGCCCTGCATGCCTTATCTCTTCTTTTGGCGATTTCCCCCACCAGAATTCTCCCATAGCAAGTGGCTTTAGTTGGTGCAGATAAGCATATTGCAACAGCTTGGGTAACGCACATTCACCTGTTCCGGCTGGAGGAGCTCCTTGTGGTGTATCTTTAAATAGCTCACATAAGTCTTTTACTTCTCCTTTGGCATTCAGCATACGAAATTGTTCGAACAGCTTTTGTTGCAGGGCGGCAGAACGTACTTTGCGTTCCTGTTTCAATTGACAGATCAGCTGCTCCATATGTTTCAGCTCTTCCTCCTGCTGCTGTGTTTCTTCCTTCAGCTTTTTCTCCAGTCGTTTGTATTCAGCCTTTTGAAACTGACTCTCACGGATCAGGTTTTTCTGCTCTTCTTCACTGATACCTTCAGCACGCCGTTGTTCACGTGCGAGTTTAGCTTCTTTCATTTGCTGTTTGGCGTCAGCCAATGTCTGGCTAGCTTGAGCCTGACATGCCGCCAGCCTTGAGCGCATGTCCTTCAGTTGCTGGCTACCTTCCAGTTCCTTAATCTGTTTGTTGATTGCAGAAATGTTTGCTTCTTCGATGCGGAAGAAACCGTCTGGCTGTAACAGATCATATACGGGAGGTACAAAAAACTGGTGTAAGTTACTGCCTGCAAGATTCCCGGAGAATGCAGCCAGATAGCCGACTTTTTCATCAGGAGTCTGCACAATCAGCACCCCGAACATTTTTCCTGCTGACAACTCTTCAGTCCAGTCTGTTCGTGAAGCTATATAATTCTGCACCTCGTGCGCAGCTTTGACTGTTAATGGGTGAGGAGTATAATGAAACGGAAAAGTAAATTCCGACGGAAGCTCTATTCCGTCGGAATCAATATTCAGATAATGTATTTTATCGTCTATGAAGTCTGTCATACAAAAAATTATTCCAGTTCACGCTGACGGCAGAAGCATTCGCCGAATTTTTCATCTACGTTTTCTATCGCTTCCTTGAAGATACCATAAACAGCCGATCCTGATCCGCTCATTGAAGCATAGACTGCTCCCAGATCGTACAATTTATCTTTGATAGCTGCAATTTCCGGATATTTCTGGAATACACTGTATTCAAAATCATTCTTCATACAGTCTTTCCATGTTTCTATCGGACGTTTGATAATCTCTTTCAATGAAACTTCCGGATGTTGAGGTTTGATACATGCAAAAGCATCACGTGTAGAAACGAATATATTCGGTTTTACTAGTACGAGATAATAACCTTTCAGTGAAATCTCTATAGGTTCGAATATATTTCCAATACCAGACGCAAAGACCGGTTTGTTCTTGATAAAAAATGCGCAGTCTGCTCCCAGGCGTGCAGCATATTCTTCCATTTTCTCTTCGCTTATTCCAAGCTTGAATTTTTCATTCAGCAGTTTTATCATAAAAGCAGCATCAGCCGATCCGCCGCCCAATCCGGCACCAGTCGGAATGTGCTTAAACAGATGAATGTCTACCGGAAGCATCTGGTAATTTTCTGCTTTCAGCAGATTGTATGCTTTAATAACCAGATTATCCTCAAGGTTTCCTTCGATAACAGTTCCGCTTGTATGAATCTTATAAGGAAGATCAGAACCTTCCAGACGATTCACTTCCAGCGCATCTTGCAGCTTGATAGGATAAAAGACAGTTTCCAGATTATGGTATCCGTCCGGACGCTTCTCTACGACGTTTAGTCCGAGATTTATTTTTGCATTAGGAAAAGTAATCATATCGTTAAATTTTGTTTTTTCAAAGATAGTGTAAAGTTTTTAAAATCTGCATCCATTTCCGGAAAATATACATCAGGTGAGGGTAAAACGTTATAGCCTGTGCCATGTACAATAAAGTTTGGCATGCCCGCCATTATGGAAATAAGAATCATTTTTTCTATCTTTGCACAATTAAAATCTAAAAGAGAGAAATGGCAGAAACGAGAAGAACTACCCGTGTCCCGAAGGCTACCAAAACGAAGCCGGTTGATGAATACGGACATTTGCAGCCACAGGCTCCCGAACTGGAGGAGGCTGTGCTGGGTGCATTGATGATTGAAAAGGATGCATATTCGCTAGTCAGTGAAATCCTCCGTCCTGAGTCTTTTTACGAACACCGCAATCAGTTGATTTACGCCGCGATTACCGATCTGGCAATACAGCAGAAACCGATTGATATCCTGACGGTGACAGAACAGCTTCGTTCGCGTGGTGACCTGGACGAAGTGGGAGGACCTTTTTATATCACTCAGTTAAGTGGTAAGGTAGCTTCTTCTGCCCATATCGAATATCATGCTCGTATCATCGCCCAAAAGTTTCTGGCACGCGAGCTGATCTCTTTTACCAGCAACATCCAGACAAAGGCGTTCGACGAGACTCAGGATGTAGACGATCTGATGCAGGAAGCCGAAGGAAAACTCTTCGAAATCTCGCAGCAGAACATGAAGAAAGACTATACGCAGATTAATCCTGTCATTCAGGAAGCGTATGAGATGCTTCAGAAAGCAGCGGCAAGAACCGACGGTTTGAGTGGTTTGTCGAGTGGTTTCCATCAGCTCGACAAGATGACTTCCGGCTGGCAGAATTCCGACCTTATTATTATTGCTGCCCGTCCGGCGATGGGTAAGACAGCATTCGTACTCTCTATGGCGAAGAATATGGCCGTAAACAATAAAGTTCCCGTTGCATTGTTCTCTTTGGAAATGAGTAACGTACAGTTGGTGAACCGTCTGATTGTGAATGTGTGCGAGATCCCTGGTGAGAAAATCAAGAGCGGTCAGCTCGCTCCTTACGAATGGGGACAGCTCGACTATAAGATAAAGGAACTGTACGATGCTCCGCTTTATGTTGACGATACACCTTCCTTGTCTGTATTTGAGTTGCGAACCAAAGCACGCCGACTTGTACGTGAACACGATGTAAAGATTATCATTATCGACTACCTTCAGTTGATGAATGCCAGCGGTATGTCATTCGGAAGCCGTCAGGAAGAAGTAAGTACCATCTCCCGTTCGTTGAAAGGACTTGCCAAAGAGTTGAATATCCCTATCATCGCATTGAGTCAGTTGAACCGTGGTGTAGAAAGTCGTGAAGGAATCGACGGCAAGCGCCCTCAGTTGAGCGACTTGCGTGAATCGGGAGCCATCGAGCAGGATGCCGATATGGTATGCTTCATTCACCGTCCGGAGTATTACAAGATTTATACCGATGAAAAAGGAAACGACCTTCACGGTATGGCAGAAATCATTATTGCCAAGCATCGTAACGGTGCGGTAGGCGATGTGCTGTTACGCTTCCGTGGCGAGTTTGCCCGCTTCCAGAATCCGGATGACGAAATGATCGTGCCGATGCCGGGTGAAGAAAGTGCAGCTCCTGTACTCCGTTCGAAAATAAACAGCGGCGGCGGACAATCGTTTGTTCCTCCTCCAGTAGAGATGGTTCCGCAACCCGAAAATCCGTTTGGCGCTCCGGTTCCGGATGTGCCGTTCTGATGCGTACATCCGTATGATAAGAAGGCGGAAAATAAAGTAATTTATTTGGATATCTGTCTTTGAGTGAACGTAAAAAACTCCCTACACTCATATTCTATCCCAAATATTTATATTACATTTGCACGACAATTTAAGAAATACATAAAACTATACATATATGAATATCTCGTATAATTGGCTGAAAGAATATGTCAACTTCGATTTGACACCCGATGAAGTGGCAGCCGCACTTACTTCCATTGGTCTGGAAACAGGCGATGTAGAAGAAGTTCAATCGATAAAAGGAGGATTGGAAGGGCTTGTTATCGGCGAAGTGCTGACTTGCGAACCGCATCCAAATTCAGATCACATGCATATCACTACCGTTAATTTGGGACAGGGCGATCCTGTTCAGATTGTTTGTGGAGCTGCAAATGTAGCTGCCGGACAAAAGGTAGTAGTTGCAACACTCGGAACCAAACTGTACGACGGTGATGAGTGCTTTACCATCAAGAAGTCAAAGCTTCGCGGCGTTGAGTCGAACGGTATGATTTGCGCTGAAGACGAAATCGGTATCGGTACAAGCCACGAAGGTATCATTGTACTTCCTGAAGACGTTGTACCGGGAACTCTTGCCAAAGACTATTATAATATCAAGAGCGATTACGTGCTGGAGGTAGATATTACTCCTAACCGTTCGGATGCCTGCTCTCACTATGGCGTTGCACGCGATTTGTATGCATGGTTGATTCAGAACGGACGTCAGGCAACATTGAAACGTCCTTCGGTAGATGCATTCAAGGTCGACAATCACGATATGAACATTGATATTGTGGTAGAAAACACTGAAGCTTGTCCCCGTTATGCAGGTGTTGCTATCAAGAACGTAACAGTAAAGGAAAGTCCCGAATGGCTGCAAAACAAACTGCGTCTTATCGGTGTACGTCCTATCAACAATATTGTCGATATTACCAATTACATTCTTCATGCATACGGTCAGCCGATGCACTGCTTCGATGCTGACAAGATTAAAGGTGGTAAGATTGTAGTAAAAACTTGTCCCGAAGGAACTAAGTTCGTTACTTTGGATGAAGTAGAACGTAAGCTTTCTGACCGTGACCTGATGATCTGTAATGCAGAAGAACCGATGTGCATCGCCGGAGTATTCGGTGGACTCGATTCTGGAACTACAGAAACAACAAAAGATGTATTCCTCGAAAGTGCATATTTCCATCCTACATGGGTGCGTAAGACTGCACGCCGTCACGGGTTGAGCACAGACTCTTCTTTCCGCTTCGAACGTGGTATCGATCCTAATGGTACTATTTACGCACTGAAAGAAGCAGCCCTGCTGGTAAAAGAACTTGCCGGCGGTGAGATTGCATCCGAAATAAAAGACAACTATCCTGCACCTATAGCAGACTTCCCGGTAGAGCTTTCTTATGAATATACTAACGCTTTAATCGGAAAAGTTATTCCGGCAGAAACAATCAAGAGCATTGTAACCAGCCTCGAAATGAAGATCACTGGTGAAACACCCGAAGGACTGTCATTGCTGGTACCGGCATATCGTGTAGATGTTCAGCGTCCGTGCGATGTAGTAGAAGACATTCTTCGTATCTATGGCTACAACAATGTAGAAATACCTACATCTGTGAAGTCAAGCTTAAGCGTAAAAGGCGATGTAGACAAGTCTGTAAAACTTCAGAATCTTGTTTCAGAACAGCTGGTTGGTTGTGGATTCAATGAAATAATGAACAACTCTCTTACTGCTGCTACTTACTACGAAGGTCTGGAAACTTACAAGCCTGAAAATCTGGTACAGTTGATGAATCCATTGAGCAACGACCTTAACGTAATGCGTGCTACACTGTTGTTCGGTGGTTTGGAAAGTATCCAGCACAACGCTAACCGTAAGAATGCTGACCTGAAGTTCTTCGAATTCGGTAACTGCTATCACTTCAATGCAGAAAAGAAGAATCCGGAAAAAGTTCTTGCTGCTTATTCAGAAGAACTGCATTTAGGCTTGTGGATTACCGGTAAGCGTGTAAGCAACTCTTGGGCACATCCTGATGAAAACACTTCTGTATACGAGTTGAAAGCATACGTATTAAATATCTTCCGTCGTCTGGGAGTAAACTTCGGTGGACTAGTATTCGGAAACCTGACCGACGATATTTATTCTGTAGCTATATCAGTACATACACGTGGAGGTAAATTGCTGGCAACTTTCGGTGTGCTGCATAAGAAAATACAAAAAGCCTTCGATATCGACAACGAAGTTTATTATGCCGACCTGAACTGGAAAGAACTGATGAAAGCTATCAAGAACAATACAGTAGCTTATAAAGAAATCTCTAAGTTCCCGGCAGTAAAACGTGACCTTGCTTTGCTGATCGACAAGAAGGTACAATTTGCCGAAATCGAAAAGATAGCTTACGAAACAGATAAGAAATTACTGAAGAGCGTAGAACTGTTCGACGTTTACGAAGGTAAGAATCTGGAAGCCGGCAAGAAGAGTTATGCGGTAAGCTTCATGCTTCAGGATGAAAATGCTACACTGAACGACAAGCAGATCGACAAGGTAATGCAGAAGCTGATTGCTAACTTGCAGAACAAGCTGGATGCCAAACTGAGATAATTAAGAAAACAACAATTATAAAAAACATATTAAAACATAAATCCAATGGGAAGAGCGTTTGAATATAGAAAAGCTACTAAGCTGAAAAGATGGGGTCACATGGCCAAAACATTTACAAGACTGGGTAAACAAATTGCTATTGCTGTAAAAGCTGGCGGTCCGGAACCGGAAAACAACCCGGCATTACGTTCAGTTATCGCAACTTGTAAGCGCGAAAACATGCCGAAGGATAATATCGAACGCGCAATCAAGAACGGAATGGGTAAAGACCAGAGCGAATACAAAGGAATGACATACGAAGGATACGGTCCTCACGGAGTTGCTGTATTTGTTGATACACTGACAGACAATACAACACGTACCGTTGCCGATGTACGTTCTGTATTCAACAAGTTCGGCGGAAACTTGGGAACAACTGGTTCTTTGGCTTTCTTGTTCGATCACAAATGTGTCTTCACATTCAAGAAGAAAGATGGTGTAGACATGGAAGAACTGATTCTCGATCTGATTGACTACAACGTAGAAGACGAATTCGATGAAGATCCGGAAGAAGGTACAATTACTATCTATGGTGATCCGAAGAGCTACGCAGCAATTCAGAAGCATCTGGAAGAATGTGGTTTCGAAGATGTAGGTGGTGACTTTACATACATTCCTAACGACTTGAAGGATGTAACTCCTGAACAGCGTGAAACCATCGACAAGATGATAGAACGTCTGGAAGAGTTTGATGACGTTCAGACTGTATATACAAACATGAAACCTGAAGAGGTAGAAGAATAATATTACCCATCATTTCATTCCGGATAAAGCGGCAGAGCAGGCAGTGAGAACAGCCATTATAAGAATGCCCGGCTTTGTCCGGAATGTTTTTTTATAGCAGCAAAAACTTCAACATCATGAAAATAAATTACAGAACACAAGGTACATGCAGCAGTAATATCGAGATAGAGGTAGAAAATGACATCATCACAGACGTACATTTCACAGGAGGCTGCAACGGAAATCTGAAAGGAATCAGTTCTCTTGTCAAAGGAATGAAAGTAGACGATGTAATCAGCCGGTTGGAAGGAATCCATTGCGGCAACAAATCTACTTCCTGCCCCGATCAGTTATGCAAGGCATTGCGTGCCATGAAAGCATAATACACAGCAATCTGCAATTATAAATACATCTCCACTTCTCATGAACATTTTGATTATCAACGGAAGCCCGCGCATTCACGGAAATATCTCTGCCATGCTGGATGCCATTCGCGAGGAAGCAGAACAAAGAGGAGCAGAAGTCACTACCGTCTTAGCTTCCCGATTGCAGGTAAAACCCTGTACCGGCTGTATGACCTGCCGTGAAACTCACCATTGTGTATTGCCCGAAGACGATGCACAGTGTGTACTTGCTGCCATAAAAAGCTGCGATGTATTGGTTGTAGGAGCACCCTGCTATTGGGGAAATATGCCCGGGCAGTTGAAAATCATCTTCGATCGTATCGTATACGGCATGATAGGAGAAGATACCCGTGGGCTGCCTCTGCCGCTTCATAAAGGCAAAAAAGCCATATTGATAAGTACAAGCACTACACCTTTCCCTTTCAATATCCTGTTTGGGCAAAGCCGTGGCGCAATAAAAGCTATGCGTGAGATTTTAAAATGGAGTGGTTTCAAAGTCGTATCGGCTATTGAACTTGGTGGAACCAGACAGCATCCGGCAGGGGAGAAAGTGCTGAACCGTTGCCGGAAAGCAATTAAAAAATGCATGTGAATATGGCAGAGACTGACAACTCCCACAATCTTCGCAACAGACTTCTTGGACGAATCCACGAAAACGACATTCATGAGTTGTGTCATGTTATCCAGTGCTGCGAAGATCATTCCTTACTCGAACAGCTTTACACTCTGCTCTTCGACAGCGAGAAAAGAGTTGCTGATAATGCAGCCTGGCTGTTTACTCATCTCGATGCAGCCCATCAAGGCTGGTTATACCCCAAATGCGACGAACTGATGCAAGAAGCCATGAGTACATCCAGCGAAACAAAACGCCGGTTACTGCTGACGCTGCTTGCAGCCCAGCCATTATGTGAAGACAATCTCCGTACCGACTTTCTCGATTTCTGCATGAACCAGATGATATCTTCCGGAAGCCCTGTAGGAGTCCGGGCGCTAAGCATGAAGCTTTCCTATCTTCTATGCAGATTATATCCCGAGCTTCTGGCAGAATTCAGTTCCGCACTCGAAATGCTGGACGATACCTCCCCGTTAACTCCCGCCTTGAGAGTTGCCAGAAAGAACATTCTGAAAAAGATACACTGAAAACAGATATACACCTTTATCGTTCTTTTCTTGTGAATGAAGAGAAAAATCCTTATCTTCAGGCAGTTGGTTAAATGTATGCTGCTATGGGAACTTTAGGATGTATAAACGATATGATGCAGCGCGATAAGGAAAACCGCGAACTGCGAAAAGTCGGCAAAAAACGTATGAGCGAAACTCATGGTCGTTTGCTGGGACTTACCGGCAAGCGTCGTTCGTCCGACATTTCACCCGAAAAACTAGAACAGATTCAGGCCGAAACAGAAGTACGGACTGCGTGGGAACAAAAGAGTTATTTTAGAGGAAAGTTAATATTTATTACCATTGTAGCTGTGGTTTCTCTATTGATATGGCTGGTGATTTTGTGGCTTTCGTAGAGAGTGCTGTTTTGTGATTCCGATATTTTACTTTCTTTTTGTAAGTATTCCTTCTATTTATTCAATAGGCTGTCCGAAGAAAATTCCTCTTCCGTCAGTAATATAAGGAGATTTTTATTCGTTTTTCACTCTTGAAAGATGCTTTATGGCAGTAAATGAGGCAAAGAAAGACGGTGAAAAAACAGCGAAAACATGCTGAAAGATTAATGAAAAGATGCCGGAAAAAAATAAAAACTTCCTGATGTTTTTCCTCTATTCCCATATTGCGGTGAAAAAGGGCCTATATGGACACTCTGGAAAGATCTTTTTTATCTCTTAAAGACATTCAAACACTGTTTTTCTTTTAGCAGAAAGTCAGTTTTTATAGGTCCATTTTCTTTAAAAGTAATCTGCTGAGGCACTATCGGAAAAATACATCTGCCAGTTTAGCTGCTTTGCTTGCTTTCTGAAAAAATCTGCCTTATGAGAATCAGAAATTAATTTCAGCACCCTGGGGAGTAACCGAAAAAGAGATTCTCAAAAGGCAGAAATGTCATTTTGACAAAAAGTAAATTGATATGGATGATATAAATTGTAGCTGTCTGACAGAAAGTGTACGCAATTATTTTTATCAATACCCTTTCTTGTTGTGAGGCTGAGCTATCCGGTAACTTATATACGTTTTTCCTCTTCTTATTTTAAAGAGTAATTCCTGTCTGTCTTTCCTGGTCATTTTCGAGTGAATATTTACACAAAATTCGTACGTTTCACCCTTTTTCAAGTCAGGAAGGAGGAGCTTGCTTACCCTCTTGTTTTTGTAATATACATAAAAAAATGCTTTTTTGAGCTTCTTTTCGTCGTTGTTGCAGACTTTTATTTTCAGTCTTTTTCCCTCAGGCAACGTTCCGAATACGGGCGGATAAATTGCAACTTCGTCCAGCCGGTGATTTTCATCGTTTGTCTCTACTACCTCAAAATAACTTTTACACGATACATTTTGGGCATATAGTCCGCTTCCGCAGCATATAGCCAGCAGGAAAGCAAGTAATAATATTCCTTTTTTCATTTTTTGTGTCCTATTTGTTCTTGCCTATGTCTGTTTGTATAAACTGCCTTAAAGTTAAAAATAATATTGGCTTGTTGTAACAGGTTTTAGCTTTCCCCTTGCTCTTTTAAGCGTTTTTTTAAGACTGTTTGCTTTTGTTTCACAGAGGCGGAATCGAGAGAAAATTACTATATTCGCACTCATTCAGTCAAGGATGATATAAGCCTTGCATTATTTCGATATACAATAGTAAAAAAATGAGACTTACATATATTTTTCACAGTGGCTTTGCCATCGAAACAGATCGGTGCATCCTGATATTCGACTACTGGATGGACCCGGAGGGCATTGTACCTCAGCTGCTAAAAACTGAGAAGCCGGTGTACGTGTTCTCCAGTCATTTTCACGAAGACCATTTCAACCGGGAAATCTTTTCGTGGCGGCAAACGAGGTCCGACATCATTTATATCCTCTCGAAAGATATCCTGAAACATCGCCGGGCACAGAAAGAAGAAGCCGATGTCTGGCTTGCCAAAGGAGGTACATGGAGCGACGGACTGATTCGCGTGGCGGCAACTGGAAGCAACGACAGCGGTGTGTCGTGGATAGTGGAAACTGATGGCAGGCGTATCTTCCATGCAGGCGACCTGAATAACTGGTATGCCCGTTTCCTGACCGATGATTATCGGGGTGGGCTGGTCTACAGCGCCGAATTCGGTATCGATGTCAATCCCGAGAAAGAAGAAAAACGCTTTTTGGGAGAACTGAAAGACATCCGAAAAATAACGGACACTTTCAGCGTGGCAATGTTTCCGGTAGACGGTCGTATCGGTAACGGATATACCCGTGGCGCCCGTCAGTTTATCGACACGTTTCAGGTAGGACTGCTTGTTCCCATGCACTTTGTGGCAAGTGGATTCGAGTCAGCCTGGCGTATGAAAGAGTTTACAGATGCCAAAAACATTCCTTTCTGGTGTATCAGCAGCGAGGGAGATAGTATTGAATTTTGAAGGGAAAAATAGTTTACATATTGAAATGAAGCAGATAGAAGTTGTAGCAGCAATAATTTGTCGTGAAGAAAAGTATTTTGCTACCCAGCGTGGCTATGGTGAGTTTAAGGACTACTGGGAGTTTCCCGGCGGAAAGATAGAAGCAGGCGAGAGTCGGGAGGAAGCCTTGAAACGCGAGATACGTGAAGAACTGGATACAGAAATTGGTGTCGATACCTTCCTCACTACAGTAGAATGTGATTATCCAGCTTTCCACCTCACGATGCACTGCTTTCTGTGCTCTATCCGTTCTGGTCATCTGGTGTTGAAGGAGCATGAAAACGCAGCTTGGCTGAATCGGGAGGAACTGGGTTCTGTAGACTGGCTTCCGGCGGATGTGGAGGTGGTGAAGAAGTTGGTGGGGGAGAAATAATGTTGAAATAAAAGTAGAGAGGCAGGCGGTAATGTTTTAAATATTTATATCTTTGTGTATAGCGCAAAGAAACTGAGAATACAATAATATTAAATATTGGCTAAATAGCTTTTCTCTTTGGTGTTGAAATTTGATAAATGAAAAGAGAAAATGAGAGTTCCGAAGCAATTCAATAATATAACCGAACGTGTTATAGATGATTTGAAGCAGCTATTGTTGTCTGACAATAGCCAAGTCTCTATAGCGGCAGCCAGTTTTTCTATCTATGCATACGAAGCATTGAAAGAAGAACTGGAAAAGGTGGACTGTGTAAACTTTATTTTTACTTCACCGACGTTCTATACGGATAAGTCTGAAAAGCAAAAAAGAGAATTCTATATACCCAAATTAAATCGGGAAAGAAGTCTTTTCGGATCGGATTTTGAAATAAGGCTTCGAAACCAGCTTACACAGCGGGCTATTGCGAGAGAATGTGCAGACTGGATTCGCAGAAAAGCACGGTTCAAGACAAATATAACTCACGGCTCCATGAATACCTTCCTCAATATAAAGGAAGGAGAAGAAACCTATACTTATATGCCTTTCAATGAGTTTACCACTACTGAACTCGGGCTTGATAGAGGGAACAATATCTGTCCGATGGTGGTAGGTATGCCTGGACATAGTTCTACAGATATGTTTCTGAAGAATTTTGCAGAATTATGGAAAGACAAAGAGAAATTTCAGGATGTGACAGATAATGTCATAGAAAATATCGAAACCGTTTATAAGGAGAATGCACCGGCTTTTATCTACTTTATTACGCTATATAATATCTTTAATGAATTTCTTGAAGACATAAGCGAGGATGTATTACCTAATGAAGCTACAGGATTCAAAAGTAGTGTTATATGGAATAAACTGTATAATTTCCAGCGTGATGCATCATTGGCAATCATAAACAAACTGGAAAAATACAACGGGTGTATTCTTGCTGATAGTGTGGGATTGGGAAAAACATTTACGGCTCTTTCGGTTATCAAGTATTACGAAAACCGAAACAGAAATGTATTGGTTCTTTGTCCCAAAAAGTTGAACGACAACTGGCAGACATTCCGCTCCAACTATAAAAATAATCCGGTATTGGCAGACCGTTTGCGTTATGACATTCTGTTTCATTCTGACCTGTCAAGGGATAAAGGTTTGAGTAATGGACTTGACTTGGAACGGGTGAATTGGGGGAATTATGATTTGATTGTAATAGATGAAAGTCATAATTTCCGCAATGGCGGTCGGTTTGATAATGATGATGAAGATGATGATTTCAAGGAAAACCGTTATGCCCGGCTGATGAATAAAGTTATACGCAGTGGTGTAAAGACTAAAGTGCTTATGCTTTCCGCTACACCGGTAAACAACCGTTTCAGTGATTTGAAAAATCAGCTGCAACTTGCGTATGAAGGAAAGGCCGAGAATATAAATGATTTGCTTGATACAGGGAAGAACATAGATAGCATTTTCAGAGATGCGCAGACTGTATATTCTAAATGGGCTAAATTGCCTCCGGAAAAGAGAACAACAGAGAAACTGGTAGATTCATTAAGTTATGATTTCTTCCAGTTGCTTGATGCAGTTACCATAGCCAGAAGCCGAAGCCATATCATTAAGTATTACAACACGAATGATGTGGGGAAATTTCCTGAACGTTTGTCACCTGTATCACGCAGACCTAAGCTTACAGATTTGAACGATGCTATTACTTTCGCGGATATAGCAGAAATGCTTAACAGATTGAATCTTTCCATATATACACCTTCTCTGTTTATTTTTGAAAGTGAAAAAGGCAATTATGGAATAAATTATGAAGGTGAGGGACTCACTGTAGATGGCCGTGAAAAAGGTATTCGGAAGTTGATGGCTATCAACCTGTTGAAACGTCTGGAAAGTAGCGTGAACTCTTTCCGTCTGACTTTGACAAGAATTCGTGATTTTATAAATGATTCTATTACTGCTATTGATAAATTCCAGGAAAGCGGTACAGGAACAGTAGATGTAACTGATTTTTCAGAGGATTTTGATACTGAAGATAATGAAAATGATCCGTTTGTAGGTCGTAAATCAAAAATCAATCTTCGGGACATGGATTATGTGAGTTGGCGGCGTGATTTGAAAGCTGATTTGGAAGTGCTGGAACTGTTAATCCTTATGCTAAAGGATATTACGCCGGAACATGATACGAAACTGCAACAGCTGGTAGCAGACTTGAAAAACAAGTTTGAACATCCAATCAATGGTAGCAATAAGAAAGTGCTGATATTTACAGCATTTGCCGATACAGCTAATTATCTGTATGAACAGCTTTCCGGCAGGATTCTGAACGATTGTGGACTACATACAGCTCTGATAACCGGCAGTACGGAAGGGAAATGTACGTTGCCGAAACTGAAATGTACGTTCAATGATATATTAACCTACTTCTCTCCTTTGTCAAAAGACCGGGATGCCATTCATCCGAATGATACAAGGGAAATAGATGTACTGATTGCAACCGACTGTATCAGTGAAGGACAGAACTTACAGGACTGTGATTATCTGATTAACTACGATATACACTGGAATCCGGTACGCATCATTCAGCGTTTTGGCCGAATAGACCGTATCGGAAGCAAGAACGATGTGATCCAGTTGGTGAATTACTGGCCGGATATGGAACTGGATGATTACATCAAGCTGAAAGGTCGTGTAGAAAGCCGAATGAAAGCAACTGTTATTACCAGTACAGGGGATGATAATCTGTTATCAGCTAATGAAAAAGGCGATTTGGAGTACCGTCGCAACCAATTGAAGAAATTGCAGAATGAAGTGGTAGATATTGAGGATATGGATACAGGTGTCAATATCATGGATTTGGGACTGAATGAGTTTCGTCTGGATTTATTGGCTAATCTGAAAGAGCATCCCAATATGGATTTGACACCTTTTGGTATGAGTGCGGTGGTCAATGCTTCTGAATTGATAGAACCGGGAGTGATGTATGTATTGAAGAACAAAAACAACGGTGTGAACATCAACCGTTCCAATCTGCTGCATCCCTTCTATATGGTTTATCTTTCGCATACCGGAACCGTTATCTGCGATCATCTGTCACCCAAGAAGCTGCTGGACAAGATGCGTTATGCCTGCAAGGATAAGACAGAACCGGATAAAACGCTTTGTAAGCAGTTCAACAAGGAAACACGTGATGGAAAGAATATGCGTCATTACAGCGATCTGCTGCAATCGGCCATAGAGAGTATTATCACGGTGAAAGAAGAGAGTGACATAGACGATTTTTTGAATGGTGTACAGGGTAATTTGTTTGCTAATGAAATACGTGGTTTGGACGATTTTGAGTTAATATGTTTTTTGGTAATTAAATAGCTTATGTACGGTCTTCCTATATCTACTGAACGAAAACGCCAATTACCCAAGAAGGCGATTTATGCCAAGTTTGACTTGAATTCTGTCCAACGCGAGAGCTTCGATGCTGATATTGCCCGTATCGATATTGTGGCGGTGATATGCCCGGCAACGATACCGGCATTGAGCGAAGGAATCGAGGTGAAGGAATTTTATGTACTCGATGTGCAGATGAAGCGTAAGGAATACGATACAAAGAATATTTTACTGCTGTCCCGGTTGATTGCTCAGCACATGGTTTTTGCCCTGCGATACGAGGAACAAGTACAGTTTGCCATCTTCCATACCAAGCTGTTTACAACCGCTTGGCAACCCGTTGGGCAAGCCTCCTTGCTGTTGTCTGGGCTGAATCTTGATGCCGTTTGGGAGAATATTGTAAAAGAGATTGGGCAGATAGAGATAGCCGATGGCCATACGCTGGTCGAACAAATAGCCGATGATGAGCAACGGGCCAAGTTGCTTGTTCGAATAGCAACACTTGAGCGTAAAATGGTGAATGAGAAACAGCCTCGTCGCAAACGGGAATATTTTGAACAGATTAAGAATTTAAAAGAACATATTAAGCAATGAATCCTATTAGTGCATCATCGTTACTTCATTTTACCAACGGAATAGAGGCTTTAAAAGGTATTCTGGAAAAAGGATTCCGCTTTTCATATTGCTATGAAGAATATAACAATGTTATTGTCTTCAATAATGAAAACAAAGAACATGCTAACTTTTTCATCGGTTCAAACGGAACAAAAAGAGGGGTAGCTATTCCTATGATTTGTTTTTGCGATATACCCCTGTTGAGAGTACAAGAACATGCTGAATGTTATGGCAAATACATTATTGGAATAGACAAAAACTATGCAGAGGCTTTATATCAGAACTTAAATCCCGTGTTATATTTATCCTCAAACCGTATGGACTTATCGTTATGTGATATTTCTACCTCAAAAGGTAACTTTCAGTATGAACGCACATACAATTATAATCAATCGGTGAACCATCTTATCGCATATAGCAAGAGATATAGAGGATTTGATCTGTATAGAAACAAAGAAGTTTGTTTTTATGATGAGCGGGAATGGCGAATTGTTATTCCAAACAGTGGTGAAATTGACGAACTATCTTGGTTATGGAATATCGAGTTTAAGTCAAAAGATGAGTATAAAGAATATATAAGGCCTTATAATGAGAAGCTGCAATCATCTGAAACTGCTTATTTAAGATTCATAAAATTTCAAGAAGAAGATGAAAGCCATTTCGGTAATTTTATTACTCATATAGTAGTTAGTGAAGATAAAGAAATACCGGATTTAATAAAATACATTTTAAATACAAAGAACAAATTGTTTGGGTATGAGAACATCTCTGAAAATACAAGAATGACCCTTATAAGTAAAATAACCTCATTTGAAAGAATAGAAAAAGATTTTTAAATATGGACAAACTGAAAATGCAAAGCCTCGACGTAGTAGGCTCAAACATAAAGAAGATACAACTGTTGTTTCCTAACTGTGTGACGGAGCGGTTGGGTAAAGACGGTAAACCCGAGTTGGCTATCGATTTTGAAAAGTTGCAGGCCGAATTATCAAACGAGATTATCGTCGAGGGAGAGGAGCGCTATCAATTTACCTGGCCCGACAAACGAGCCGCCAATCGACTGGCCAATACGCCCACAACGATGACCTTGCGGCCTTGCCGTGAGGAAAGTGTGGACTTTAACCATACGCAGAACCTCTATATCGAGGGCGACAACCTCGATGTACTGAAAGTGTTGCGCGAGACCTATTTGGGTAAAGTGAAGATGATTTATATCGACCCACCCTACAACACTGGCAATGATTTTGTCTATAACGACGATTTTGCACAAAGTCGTGGCGAATTTGAAGAGACAAGCGGACTGTTTGATGAAGAGGGTAACCAAACCATTGACCCGATGCAGCGCAATACTGAGAGAAACGGCCGATTTCATACAGATTGGCTTAATATGATCTATCCCCGTTTAAAAATAGCTAAAGATTTGCTCTCAGATGATGGGGTGATTTTTATTTCGATTGATGATAATGAAGTAGAGAATTTAAAAAGAGTGTGTTCCGAAGTAATGGGGGAGAGGAATTTTATAAGTCAAATTATTTGGAAGAAGAGAAGCACACCGCCTAACGATAAGGTGATAGGGGCGGCACATGAGTATGTTTTATGCTATTCTAAGAATAATTTGTTAGTAAAATTGAATTTGAGAGAAAGGACGGATAAGCAATTACAGAGATACCAAAATCCTGATAATCATCCAAAAGGTCCTTGGACTCCAGGCGATTTAGGGGCAAATATAAAAGGTGGAAGATATGTTGCTTCACTATTTTTCCCGATAGTTAATCCTAATACAGGAGAGGCACATTATCCTCCTCAAAATGGCAATTGGAGATTTAATAAACAGACGATAGCAGATTTGTTAAATAACAACGAAATATATTTCGGAGCAGATGGAAAGGGGAGACCCAAATTAAAACGTTTTTTATGTGATGTGAAAGATGGAATAACCTATACTTCTTTATGGGACTTTTTGCCGTTTAACACTCAAGGCTCAAAGGAAATGACGGATCTCCTTGGTAATATTGCAATTTTTGATAATCCTAAACCTATAGATTTTATTAAAGAGTTGGTAAAGTTAGGTAGCGATACTCAATGTATTATAATGGATTTCTTCTCCGGATCTGCCACAACAGCCCATGCCGTAATGCAACTCAATGCAGAGGATGGAGGCAACCGTAAGTTTATTATGGTGCAGCTCCCCGAAAAGACTGACGAAAAGAGCGAAGCTTACAAAGCCGGATACAAAAATATTTGCGAGATAGGTAAGGAGCGCATACGCCGTGCCGGCAAGAAGATAAAAGAGGATAATAAAGACAAGGAAGGTATAGAAAAACTCGACACCGGATTCCGCGTGTTGAAACTTGACTCCTCCAATATGGAAGATGTGTACTATACGCCGCAGGAGTTTACGATGCAATCGTTGTTCAATGAAAATGTAAAGGCAGACCGAACAGGTGAAGATTTGCTGTTTCAGGTAATGCTCGACCTCGGTATAGAACTCTCGGCCAAGATTGAGACTCAACAGATAGCAGGTAAAACAGTCTACTTGGTAGATGACAACTATCTGATAGCTTGCTTCGACCGTGATGTGACTGAAGCAGCCATCACGGAAATTGCCAAACTGCATCCGATATACTTTGTCATGCGCGATGCTTCAGCGGCCAACGACAATGTGATTGATAACTTTGAACAGTTGTTTGAAGTATACAGCAAAGATACAGTAAGGAAAATCCTGTAATCAGAAAGGTTAGAAGAATGGAAGAGAACAAGATGATTATCTATACCTCCACTGACGGGCAGACCAGGATTGATGTCAGACTGGAAGATGAAACACTTTGGCTTACTCAGGCACAGATGTGTGAACTGTATCAGACGAGCAAGTCGAATGTGAGTGAACACATCAAGCACATCTTTGAAGAAGGAGAATTGGAGGAAAATTCAGTTGTTCGGAAATTCCGAACAACTGCTTCTGATGGAAAATCATATAACACCACATTCTATAATCTGGATATGATTATAGCACTGGGGTATCGCATCAAGTCTGTGATAGCCACCCGCTTCCGCCAATGGGCTACACAACGGCTGAAAGAATATATGATAAAAGGTTTCACATTGGATGACGAGCGTCTGAAAAGGTTGGGTGGCGGAGGTTACTGGAAAGAGTTGCTGGAGCGTATCCGGGATATCCGTGCCACAGAAAAGGTCTTTTATCGTCAGGTGTTAGAAATATATGCTACCAGTATTGACTATGACCCAAGAGCTTCTGTAAGCCAGGAGTTCTTTAAGAAAGTACAGAATAAAATACATTATGCGATTCACGGACATACGGCTGCTGAACTGATTGTGGAACGGGCAGATGCCGAAAAGGATTTTATGGGTTTGCTGACGTTTAAGGGTACTCAACCTACATTGGTAGAGGCCAAGACTGCCAAAAACTATTTGGATGAAAAGGAACTTCGTGCGATGGGACAGCTCGTTTCCGGATATTTGGATTTCGCAGAGCGTCAGGCAGAGCGTGAGCAGCCGATGACCATGAACGATTGGGCAGAGTATCTGGACCGGATTCTTACGATGTCGGGAGAACAACTCTTGCAGGGTTCTGGTAATGTGTCACATGCTGAGGCCATGGAGCATGCTACAAACGAATACCGTAAATATAAACAACGTACCATAAGTGATGTGGAGCAGGATTATTTGGACTCTATCAAGGCTATTGACAATTTGAGCAAAAAAGGTAAGAGGGACTAAACAGAAAATGAATCAAAATGAAATTCAAGTTTAAGATACAGCAATATCAGACCGATGCCGTAGAAAATACGGTGGCGGTATTTCGTGGGCAACCGTCACATACTTTATCGACCTATCGCAGGGACTTGGGTACCTATCAGAACCAACGGATTATATACAAGGAGGAAGAGGCCGGCTACGGCAACCACCGTTTGGAATTGGACAAGCAGACGATACTCCGAAATATCCGCTCAATACAGAATTTATACGATATAACTCCTTCGGAAACACTGTCCAAGGGAGTGGCACCGGTAAATCTGGATATAGAGATGGAGACCGGTACAGGTAAGACCTATGTCTATATCAAGACGATGTTTGAGCTGAACAAACAATATGGATGGAGCAAGTTTATTGTGGTGGTACCTAGTATAGCCATTCGTGAGGGCGTAGCTAAGAGTTTCACCATGCTGGAAGAGCACTTTATGGAACTCTACGCCAAAAAAGCCCGGTGGTTTGTTTACGACAGCAGCAATCTGAAAGAGTTGGACAGCTTTTCGTCAGATTCGGGATTGTATGTGATGATTATCAATACGCAGGCCTTTGCTGCCTCTATGAAAGAGGGCGGTCGCAGTAAGGAGAGCCGTATTATATACTCCAAGCGCGATGAGTTTGGAAGCCGCCGTCCGATTGATGTGATTGCGGCCAACAACCCTATTGTTATTATGGACGAGCCACAGAAGATGGAGGGTAATGCCACTCAGGCTGGTATCAAACGATTCAATCCGCTGTTTGTGCTGAATTATTCGGCTACGCACAAAACCAAGCACGACACGGTCTATGCGCTCGATGCGTTGGATGCCTACCGCCAGAAGCTGGTAAAACGCATCCATGTGAAGGGTTTTGAGTTGAAGAACCTGCGGGGGACAAGTGGCTATATGTATCTTGATAGTATAGAACTTTCGCCCAAACGGTCACCCATGGCTCGTATTGAAATCGAGACCAAAACAGCATCGGGCACCATCGTACGAAAGACTAAAACTTTCGGTACGGGTGACAGTTTGCGTGAAGAATCAGGGTTGGCTGAATATGAAGGTTTTACATTGTCTGAAATCAATGCCAAAGGTTATGTTACATTCTTGAATGGCGTCACACTGCGAAGAGGAGAGGTAACCGGAGACACGAATGAGTTAACGATGCAGCGCGTACAGATAAGGGAAACTATCAAGTCGCACTTTGAGAAAGAACGGCAATTGTTCAAGCGGGGTATCAAGTGTCTGTCGCTTTTTTTCATTGACGAAGTTGCCAAATATAAGAGTTACGACGAAGAGGGAAATGAAGTGAAGGGTGTGTTTCAAAAGATATTTGAAGAAGAGTATGCCCGCTTGGTAAGTGAAGAGTTCCACATTTGGGATGAGGATTACAATGAATACCTACGTCGGTTTGTACCCCAAGAGGTACATCGTGGCTATTTCTCGATAGATAAGAAAACAAATCGGGTAATAGATGGAAAGGTAGAGAAAAAGACCGGCCTGTCGGATGACATATCGGCCTATGACTTGATATTGAAGAATAAGGAACGTCTGTTGAGTTTTGACGAACCTACCCGTTTCATCTTCTCACACTCAGCACTGCGTGAGGGTTGGGATAACCCGAATGTATTTCAAATCTGTACGTTGCGACACTCTAATTCAACCACAGCCAAACGGCAGGAAGTAGGACGTGGCTTACGCCTTTGTGTGGATAAAAACGGAGTCCGTATGGACAAAGAGTTATTGGGAGATGATGTACATGAGGTCAACAAATTGACCGTCATAGCCAATGAAAGCTATGCCGATTTTACCAGTGCATTACAGAAAGAGACCCGCGAGGTACTGCGCGAACGTGCTGCCAAAGCAACTGTGGCTTATTTTACCGGCAAGCAGATAAAGATTGGAGAAGAGCTTCATACCATAGACGAATTGGAAGCAAGTCGTATTATCATCTATTTGGAAGACAATGGCTATATTGATGAAGATAAGCATATCACACCTGAATATCGAGAGGCTATAGCCAGCGGCAACGTAGCGCCATTGCCACCAAAATTACAACCGATAGTCGAGGGAGTTACCCGACTGATTAATTCCATATTTGATCCGAAAGCTCTTGATGATATGGTGGTGGAAGAGAAAACCACTATCCAGGAAAATCAGTTGAATGAGAATTTTGGCAAAGAAGAATTCCAGGCATTATGGAAAGAAATCAATCATCAATATGTTTACACGGTAAGCTATGACAGCGAAGAACTAATTGAGAAAGCCATTTTGCATATCAATGCAGAACTGGATGTAAAACAGCTTCGTTATATTATGGTTGAAGGGACGCAGGATGAAAAACAGGTTACAGAATTTGGCGACACCCGGTCACAATCGCATCTGTTGACCGACGTATGTACCTCGACGGTTCGTTACGATTTGGTAGGTGATATTGCCAAGGGGGCAAACCTCACGCGTCGAACAGTTGTGAAGATATTGCAAGGTATCAAAGAAAGTAAGTTGTATCTGTTTAAAAATAATCCCGAGGAATTTATCCGGAAAGTTATCAGCATCATCAAGGAACAGAAGTCCACGATGATTGTAGAAACAATTCACTACAACATGACCGAGGGAAAATACGACAGCAGTATCTTTACGGTAAAGAGTAAAATGGACTTTGACAAGGCTTATGAAGCGAAGAAACATATAACCGACTATGTATTCAGTGACAGCAAGGGAGAGCGACAATTTGCCCATGATCTTGATGAAGCCAAGGAGGTTGTAGTATATGCCAAGCTGCCGCGGACCTTCCAGATACCGACACCTGTTGGAAATTATGCACCAGACTGGGCCATTGCCATGGAGGTAGATGGAATAAAGCATATTTTCTTTATTGCTGAGACTAAGGGCTCTATGTCGTCAATGGATCTGACTAAGATAGAATTGGCTAAAATTGAATGTGCAGAAAAGTTGTTTAACTCTATCTCTACGTCCAAGGTAAAATATCACAAGGTAGCTTCATATAGTGATTTGTTGGACGAAATGGGTAAAGAGTGTTGATGATTCTAAGTAAGGATAACAAGGATGAAGCCGTTGTGAGTAGTTAAAGTATTGTGTTATACATTCTTTTTTATAGAAAACTCGTAGGCTGGGGAGTAGTCAAAGCCATGGACTGAGACTACTTTTCCGGCTAGCGTAAAAATTTACTCATTATCAAAATAGTTTCCTATTAAAAACTCAATTGAACGCTTAGAATTGTTTTTAGTCAATATTTTAAATAAATACATTTTCTTGGTTATTTGATTTGCTCTTTCTGAAGTTGCTTTTGTGCAAATTCAGTCTTTTGTAGAGGTATAAGTTTTCCATTATACGTATTTGTAGAGTCTTTGATTTGAAAGATTTTAATTCTTTCCCTTATTTATAAAATATGTAAGTCTTATATTATGTTGGTGTCGACTCTACTGAATTATATAAATGGATTCTTATACTTGATTTTATAAAAGCCTGTATAGGCGGGGAAGTTGTAATTTTGTTAGGCTGTAATAATTCTTGTTGTTAAAATAGAATACCAAAGGGAGATACAATGGAGAAATAGAATGGATTCTTGGACTGAAGCAAAAGTTGTTGGACAATGTGCTTGAAGGTTTGTCAGAAGTAATAGAATTGTTGAGTTGATAGAGAAGGGTGGGGTATCAGGACTTATAAGAATATTACTTATGATGTAAATTAGGCACTAATTTAGGATATTGCATACCTTATCTGAGCCTAAAGTATTGATTGGAAGATATCACGATGTTTTTGATACAGAGAAAAACGGGAATCAGAATAACAATGAAATTAATATTCTCCCTTATTTCCTTCCATTCTTGTCGGATTTCATTATTTTTGCGATTATTTTGAGAAACACAATCTATGGCAATTTGGGACATATTCACAAAAAATAAAACATCACGCTATGCCATTGTAGACGTGGAGGTAGGATTGAAGGGTCATAAAATTCATGATATAGGAGCTCTTCGGCAAGACGGTGCGACTTTTCATAAGGCATCAAAAGAAGAGCTGTTCGATTTCCTGAGGGATACGGATTACCTTTGCGGACACAATATTATTCATCACGATGCTCAGTATCTGTTTTCCGATAAAGCGTGTCGCTGGACTCTGGTCGATACGTTGTATGTCTCACCTTTATTATTTCCGGAACGTCCTTACCATCGGCTGGTGAAGGATGATAAGTTAGTATGCGACCAGATGAATAATCCGGTGAACGATTGTGAGAAGGCACGTGATTTGCTGCTGGATGAAATTGCCCGCTGGAATTCGTTACCTGATGAAATACGGAAAATTTTTGCTTCGCTGTTGAAAGGTAAGGAAGAATTCGACGGCTTCTTTAGTATGGTGAAGGCTGAACGGGTGAGCTGGGGATTGTCTGGACTGATACGCCGTCTGTATGAAGGAAAAATCTGCGAGCATGCCGATGTGGATATGTTGGTCCGGCAGTATCCTTGTGAAATGGCCTATGCGTTGGCACTGATTGATACTACCGATTATCGTTCTGTAACACCGGGATGGGTGCTCCGCAATTATCCGGCTGTGGAATATGTGATGAAACTTTTGCGACATACTCCTTGTTCGGAAGGGTGTACGTATTGTAACAGTCAGCTGGATGTACTTCATAGTTTGAAGGTGTTTTTTGGGTATGACTAATTCCGTACGTATGGTGGAGAACCCTTGCAGGAACGGGCGGCCCGGGCTGCTATAGAAGGAAAGTCTTTACTGGCTATCTTCCCGACTGGAGGTGGAAAATCGCTGACCTTTCAGCTGCCGGCGCTCATGGAGGCACGTGCTGTACATGGGCTTACAGTCGTGATTTCTCCGTTGCAGTCACTTATGAAAGATCAGGTGGATAATCTGGCCGACAAGGGAATTACAGATGCTGTAACCATTAATGGTTTGCTGGACCCTATTACACGGGCACTTTCCATTCAAAGAGTACAGGAGGGAGATGCTTCGTTGTTGTATATTGCTCCGGAAATGTTACGTTCGAAGACCATTGAGCGGATTTTGATGATGCGTCATGTAGTAAGATTTGTTATAGACGAGGCTCATTGTTTTTCTTCCTGGGGACAGGATTTCCGGGTAGATTATCTTTATCTTGGAAAATTCATAAAGGAATATCAGGAAAAGAAAGGTTGCAAAAATCCTATACCGGTTTCTTGTTTTACAGCTACGGCTAAACAAAAAGTGGTTCAGGATATTTGTGATTATTTTAAACGGACTTTAAACTTGGACTTAGAGCTGTTTGCTTCTACGGCTTCGAGAACCAACTTGCGCTATTCGGTTATTCATGCAGAGACGGATGAGGATAAGTATGCTAAACTGAGAGAATTGGTGGCGGAGTCTACTTGTCCGACTATTGTATATGTGTCGCGGACACGGCGTACCAAGGAGCTGGCTTTGAAACTGACTCGTGATGGATATAAGGCGTTGCCTTTTAATGGAAAGATGGATTCGGACGAGAAGATTGCCAATCAGGATGCATTTATGAGTGACCAGGTACGTATTATCGTGGCTACGTCGGCTTTCGGTATGGGAGTCGATAAGAAGGATGTGGGACTGGTAGTGCATTACGATATTTCCGATTCGTTGGAAAATTATGTACAGGAAGCTGGTCGGGCCGGACGTGATCCACATCTTAATGCACGCTGTTATGTGCTTTACAGTGATAATGATCTGGATAAGCATTTCATTTTGTTGAATCAGACGAAATTGAGTATTAGTGAAATTCAACAGGTCTGGAAGGCGGTAAAGGACATGACGAAAAAGCGTATGCGGGTGTGTTGTTCTGCTCTGGAGATTGCCCGGAATGCTGGATGGGATGATTCGGTTTCGGATATTGAAACGCGCGTGCGGACAGCTTTGGCTGCATTGGAGCAAAGTGGTTATCTGGAAAGGGGAACCAATGTGCCGCATGTGTATGCTACCGGTATTACGGTGAAGAATATGGATGAGGCCCGAAAGCGTATTACGGCATCAGTCTTGTTTCATAGCGATGAAATAGAAAAGGCTGTTCGGATTATTACTTCATTGATCTCACAGAAATACATCGCCAAGGCGCAGGATAGTGGGGCTGAATCGAGAGTTGATTATCTGGCTGATATATTAGGATTGACAAAGAAAGAGGTGGTATCTGTAGTAGAGCGGATGCGACAGGAAGGTATATTGGCCGACAGCAAGGATATATCGGCTTATTTACTGGATGCTGGTGATTCGGAGCGAAGAGCAAGGATGTTTCTGGACCGGTTTGCGAAATTGGAACGATATATTCTCAGTCATATCCCGGATGATGCTTTGCGGATATCTTGTAAGCAGCTGAATGATAATGCTGTGCATGATGGCATTACGACATCGAAAGAGAAGGATATCCGGACATTGCTTTATTTCCTGACGATTAAAGGATATACTTATAAAAAGGAGGATGCAGTTCATAATATGGAGCTTGTCCGTCGTGCTGATATGGAATCGATTATCAGGCGTTTTGAAAAGCGGTTGGTGATTAGCCGGTTTGCGGTGGAGTGGCTGTATAAGCTGGTGAAGGATAAAGTAATTGAAGACAGTGATACAGAAAAGACGGCTGTACAGTTTTCAGTCGTGGAATTGCTGAATCAGGTGAAAGCTAATGCTCAGTCTCTTTTGGGCGAACTGGATGATTTACAGCTGGAGGATGTAGAGGAAGCACTTCTGTATCTGTCAAAGATTGGAGCTCTCAAGCTGGAAGGAGGCTTTCTGGTTCTTTACAATGCGATGAATATCAGACGTATCAAGGATAATAAGTCGCGTTACAAACAGGATGACTACCGGATGCTGAACGAATTCTACAAGCAGAAAATTCAGCAGGTACACATTGTGGGTGAGTATGCTAATCTGATGGTAAAGGATTATCAGGCAGCTTTGCAGTATGTGCAGGATTACTTTCAGATGGATTATAAGAAGTTCATTGCCAAATATTTTAAGGGAGAAAGAGTAAACGAGATTCAGCGTAACCTGACCCCGGAGAAGTATAAGCAGTTGTTTGGACAGTTGTCTAAGCGGCAGATGGAGATTATCTCGGACAAGGATTCGCGTTGTATTGTTGTGGCGGCAGGGCCGGGTAGTGGAAAGACTCGTGTGCTGGTGCACAAACTTGCCTCACTGTTACTGCTTGAGGATGTAAAGCATGAACAGTTGCTGATGCTGACTTTCTCTCGGGCAGCTGCTACGGAGTTCAAACAGCGGTTGATGGAGTTGATAGGTAATGCCGCGCATTATGTGGAGATTAAGACATTTCATGCCTATTGCTTTGATTTGCTGGGATTGATAGGCAATTTGGAAGAGGTGAAGAATGTAGTGGGGAAGGCTGCGGAAATGATTGAACAGGGCGAGGTTGAACCTAATCGGATTGGTAAGACGGTGCTGGTGATTGACGAGGCACAGGATATGGGAGCCGAAGAACATGCACTGGTGCGGGCCTTGATGCATCATAACGAAGAAATGCGTGTAATAGCAGTGGGGGATGATGATCAGAATATTTATGAATTCCGTGGCTCGGATGCCGGATATATGTTTCGGTTGACACAGGAACCGGGAAGCCGGTTTGTGGAAATGACCGAAAATTACCGCAGTGCACGTCATGTAGTGGCTTTTGCTAACGAGTTTGTAAAGACAATTGGCCGCAGAATGAAAACGATGCCTATTATTTCTATGCGGAAGGAGGAGGGATGGGTTGGAGTAACTCATCATCGGTCTGCCTGTATGTATCAACCGCTCGTGGAAGAATTGCTCCAGCATAGGGGAGAAGGTACTACATGTGTACTCACTCAGACAAATGAAGAAGCAGTTATTGTCGTGGCTCTTTTACAGAAGCGGGGTATCCGTAGTAAGCTGATTCAGTCGATGGAAGGGCTGTTGTTTTGGAACATGGCTGAAATGAGGTATTTCCTGAAGTACGTGGGAAAACGGGTTAGCACACCTCTGATTCCTGAAGATTTATGGGAGGAGGCTAAGAGTGCTACGTTTGCTGCTTATAATGGTAGTTTAAGCTTAGCGTATGTAAAGCGTTGCATCGAACTTTTCGAGCAGATTAATAAGATGAAATACTTCACTGATTTTAAGGAATTTGTCTTTGAGTCTTCGATGGAAGATTTTTGTGATGTATCGGGATCGGATGTAGTAGTTTCGACTATTCATAAAGCGAAGGGAAGAGAATTTGATGATGTTTATATGTTGATTTCGGATGGTTATTTGAGGGATGATCATTTGATGCGTCGGTATTATGTAGGAATTACCCGAGCTAAAAAACGATTATTTATACATACAAACGGTGATTGCTTTGCGAATATAAGTGCCGATCAGAATTGTATTGACCAGCGGGAGTATGCAATGCCCGAAGAGATTGTATTGCAGCTTTCACATAAAGATGTGTATTTGGGATTTTTCAAGGAGATTAAGCGGGAGGTGTTGGCACTGAAAGGAGGAGACATGTTGTCTTATAAAGACTATACATTGTATGACGTAGCTCAGAGGCCTGTGGCACGGTTGTCGCTGAGTATGCAAAAGAAGTTGGCTGAATGGAAGGAACGTGGATATGATGTGAAGGCTGCTTCTGTGCGGTTTGTAGTGGCATGGAAGCCTAAAGATGCTCCTAAGGAAGAACCTGAAATAGCTGTTTTATTGGCTGATTTAGTGTTGTCTTTATGAGAATTTGTATTTGTAGTTTTGCTCAAATGTCATATAAATAAAATTGTAGATGGTGATTTAATTGGGTACTAATCGTTTTTATACAGTTCATACATATCTGATATCCATTCTTTCATTGTCTGTCGGAGAGAAGCCGGGGATATAACTTCAATCATTGCACCTGTATGAAGCAGTCGCATGATGAAATCGTAGGTAGGAGCAAGATAGACTTCAAAATCGGCATACTCATCGTGCTCTTCCAGCAGTCGTTGACTGGTGTGCAGGGGGAGTGATTTCATATAAGGAATATGGTCGTGGTATGCTCTGATGATGATACGTTCCGGTTTTATGTCATTGCTGGTAACAATGCCATAGTAAGTTGAGAAGAATCCGGATGCGGAAAAATCTTTCGGAAGCTTGAATGTGTTGTCTGTCAGTTCCAGACTTTCTATCCGATCGAGTCCGTAGATTCTGATTTTGTTGTATGAAACATTATGGGCCAGCAGATACCAGCGGTTTTCGAAAAGTTTTACACAATATGGTTCGACTGGGAATGTATAGCTTCTTTTCTTGTTGAATCCGCAATAAGTTATTAGTACAACACGATTCCCTTGCATGGCTTCAAGCAATGTGGCAAGATGACTCTGGGCCGACGGAATCTGGTTCACAATAATTCTGTCTTTCAGTGAAAGGTTTTCGCCGATAAGGTTGCTTATGGCAAAGGAGTCGAGCATCCATTTTTTCAGTTCGTCCTCGTCTATATCTTCCGGATTTTCGATGTAATAGAGGTAGCCTCCCGACCGTTGACAGGAGATGATTATTCCAAACTGTGAGAATATGGCATCTTTCCAGCGGTTGAAGGTGGTGCGGCTCAAAGGTTTGTAGTCGCTCAGATCTTTGTTGCGTTCCCAGCGGCTGGAGATTTCTTCGAGAGAGATTTTTCCGGCTCGGCGGATAGTATCAATAAGCCAGATGTATTTTTGCAGTTGTGTCATATCCTTTTTTGTTAGTTGCCGTAAAGTTAGCAAATTCTTGGAAACTTGTACCGATAAATGGTACATCCTTTCCATACTTTTGTGGTGTAAACTTAAACAGGTATAAAAGATGAGACAGCTTTTCGATAATGAAGATATTTTGCTGGATGAGATACAGCAGAAGGAAGTGTTGCCGAATATTCCGAAGACTCGTGCCAGAAGTATATTGGAAGCATTCGAATATATTGTTGAGCTGGCAAAAGATTCCAGTCTGGATGCAGATTTTTTTGAAAATGCATCGGTCCATATAAAATATGCTGCACGCAAGCTGAAATTGTCGTCGATGCAGGCTGTGCTGCTGGCACTCTTCGTCGATCAGAGTGAGGATAGCTCCATTCGTATGTCAGACATAGCAGCTTATACGGGATGCCGTACTACTAAGATACTGCGACTTTCGTCGGAGATTGATGTGCTGGTAGATAAGTATTATTTGCGGGCTTCACACTCTTATAATAGACTTACCTATCGTGTGCCGGTTGACGTATTGAAAGCCTTGAAAAAGAACCAGCCTTATGTACATGTTGTAGAACCGATAACTGGTCTTCAGAGTTTTTTCGACCGCTTCAATGAGCTTATGGAATATATGAATAATGATGAACTGACGCATGAAGCGCTCCTTGAAGAAACAGAGGAGTATCTTGGGGATATCCGGGATTCTCATTTTGCTAGGGCATTGAAAAGGTTTGGGCTGGTTAATGAAAATAGGTTGCTGTTTATTTATATGGCCCATTTGTTTGTAGAAAACAATGATGACCGCATTAACTTTTCTGATATAAATAACTTGTATGATAATGACAAAATTCCTAATTGGTGTAAAAATGAGTTACGAAGCCGGACATCGGAACTCTTTTGCTGTAAGTTGATTGAAAACGTAAATGAGGACGGAATGGCACGTTCGGATTGTTTTAGATTGACAGAATATGCCAAGACGGATCTGCTTTCGGAGTTGAACCTGACTGTTAATGCTAAGTCTGATTGCGATCTGATAAAATGGGATTCGTTTCCTGAAAAGAAGCTGGTTTATAATGTTTCTGAGAAAAAGCAGGTTATGGAGCTTTCATCCATACTTTCGGCAGAACGTTTCAGTGAAGTGCAGTCCCGTTTGCGGAATGTAGGGATGAGGGCCGGGTTCTGTTGTCTTTTTTATGGTTCGCCTGGTACGGGAAAGACGGAAACAGTGTATCAGGTGGCGCGTGCAACGGGGCGTGATATTCTGCGGGTGGATGTTGATAAAATCAAGAGTTGCTGGGTAGGTGAGAGTGAACAGAATATGAAAAAAGTTTTTGACAAATATCGTAATATCTGCAAGAGTACGTCTTTAGCTCCGATTTTGCTTTTCAACGAGGCGGATGCTATTCTTGGTGTCCGGATGGAAGGGGCTACCCGGGCGGTAGATAAGATGGAGAACTCTATACAGAATATTATTCTTCAGGAAATGGAAGCATTGGAGGGAATAATGATTGCTACGACTAACCTTACAACAAATCTTGACAAGGCTTTCGAACGGCGCTTCTTATATAAGGTAGAGTTTAATCGTCCGACGGTGGAAGCTCGTGCTCAGATCTGGCAGGCCATGTTTCCTGCTCTGACAGAAAGGGATGCTTGTACGCTTGCTTCTCAGTTTGATTTGTCGGGTGGTGAAATAGAAAATATTAGTCGTAAATATATGGTAAATGCTATTTTGTCGGGACAGGATACGATTGATCTCCTGTTGCTTGCTGAGCTTTGTCGCAATGAACGTATTGGTACTTCAACCCGGCAGAGGATTGGATTTCAGCATTGACCTGTCAGCTTTGTTTGGATAAAAATGATATATTTGCATCTATGCTTTATGGCAGCCGTTAAAAATAAAAGATATAAGTTATGATACCTCCCAAAATTGAAGAATCTACCAAAGAAGAACGACGGGCGTTTGTGATTGATGCATGGAAGTGTTTGCACGATTGTGAATCGTGTGGCAAGTGTCGTGTCTTGAAGGGAAAGGATGCTGAAACTTTGTATGCTGATTATATTGAGGGGAAGCGGACATATATGGATGTTACGCTCGATATAAGAAATAATAATTACAGATAATGAAGGTCACGCTTATACGGATGGATATTCGCTAAGCGTGACCAGGAAATGAATAGAAATAAATATCCTGCTGAAATTTCATTATTTTTCATTGGGAAAGATTATCTTTGCAGCCGATTTTAAAAATGCTTTAAAAAATGGTTTCACAAGGAATATATTCGATTGTATTGCTGGTGTTTTCGAATGTCTTTATGACATTTGCATGGTATGGACACTTGAAAATGCGTGAAGAGTTTAGCTGGTTTGCTGCATTGCCGCTGATTGGAGTAATCGCTTTCAGCTGGGCGATTGCTTTTTTTGAATATTGTTTGCAGGTTCCTGCCAATCGTTTGGGATTTAAAGACAGTGGCGGTCCGTTTGATATCATGCAGCTGAAGGTGATTCAGGAGGTAATAACGCTTGCAGTATTTACTATTTTTTCTATGATTGCCTTTAAAATGGAGCTGAAATGGAATCATCTAGCAGCTTTTGTATGTCTGATATTGGCCGTGTATTTTGTATTTAAGAAATAATATTTTCCTTTGATTGTCAAGGTGCGTCATGACTGAGTTTATGGCGCACCTTTTTGTTTTTTACTGCTTGGGGTTTTAATTCTGTTGCTCACGCAGACGCCGCGTTTGAATCTCTACATCGTATGCATTGCGGTTACTCTTGTCTCTTCTTAGAAATTCATGCCGGCGGATGGAGTCTTCGGCTGCGCGTTGCCTGATGTAACGCTGGTAGTCGGGGATAGCTTCGGGTTGTGAAGCCTTGGCTTTTGTTTTTTTCTCCTGCTTTTCTTTCTTTTTCTCTGCTGTTTGCTGTTTTACGGAATCGGGCTGAGCCGAGTAGATGGGTAACAGCGGTACTGGCTGAAAGGCTGGAGTCAGTTCGGGAGCTTCCAGTTTCAGAGAATCATTGTCTGGATAGATATAATCGTCGTACAAAAGAATGGGTTCGTCATTGCCAGACTGTATGCTGTCAGTTGACGTTTTCTCTGTTTGTTTTGTGATATATTTTTCAAGGCCGGCATGGTCTTGCTTGGTGGGGATGTAACTGGCATATTTTTTCCATGCCGTAGCATGGGTGCGGTTATGCTTAATGGCACGTCCACGTTTGGTCAGGCTCTCGAACAGTAACTTGTCGAAGTCGAGAGATATGCTGGCACCGGGACCTGCGGGAGAAGTGACGTACAGGTAGGTTTCTCCCGGAACTGGTTTTATTTCTCTGCCATATTCTCCACGGTATTGGCGGAAAGGATTCAGTTTCCACTGTATGGTCCATTTTTTTTCGATGGTGGGCATAACATCGTATACGGGATTTTCCCCGAACTTAGTCCAGATGGTGTAAGGTTCGGCACGGATGTATCCTTTTATTTTTTTTACTCGGGTAGAGTCTATCATGCTGCGTGGCATGGAAAGATCTTCTTTAAACTGCATCCATTTCTTGTCTAATGAAGAGTTTAAAGGTTTGTATGGGTTTTCTTTGGGGGCGAAGTCGAACTGTATCATTTTGATAACGTCTTCGTTCAGTTTGATTTCTTCTTCCTCTTTTTCTGTCTGTGCAGCGAGAGGAACAGCTTCGACCGTGAGAAACAGTAATCCCAAATATGTTGCTATGTGTCTGGCAGATGGCATAACTATTGTTTTATAAACCTTTTACTCGTCCGCCTTGCATCCATACTCTGCGGTAATAGGGCTCGTCCAGACGGCTGACGATGACCCCCCGGCTGGTACTGGCATGGATGAAACGGTTATCTTTCAGATAGATGCCTACATGGGTGGCTGTACGTTTGTTCTTTCCGTTATGAAAGAATACAAGGTCGCCTTCCTGAAGCTTGCCTTTGCTTACCTTCCGGCAGTTCTCTTTTCGCTGGTCGTCGGAGTTGCGTTTCAGATGCTTGTGGTAGACTTTCTTGTAAATGTTGTATGTCAGCCCCGAACAGTCCACTCCTCTCATGGTATTTCCTCCGGTACGGTAGGGAACTCCTATCCAGCGGGAAGATTCTATATACAGACGGTGATTGTCTTCCATGGCTATGTCCATGTCAAGTCGGATAGCGGCTTGTGCCAGCTCGCGGTAATCGTAACGTGGGGCACGTGTTCCGCATGAGGAGAAAAGGAGGGTACCCAATAGGCCGATTAAGCAGATAAGACGTATGGTGTATCTGGTTTGGTGCATGTATTTGTTTATTGACATTTGGACAAATATACAATAATCGGAGTAAATGGGGTGGTTTTGGAATAACTGTACTGTTATTTTTTATTTATTTAAAAGGTTGCCGGTAGTTATTTTAACGGGATTTAATGATAAAAGCGCAACAAGCGTTGGGGAGAGGTTGCCTTGTTGCGCTTTTGAATTTATGCCGCGAAATAGGTCTTTATACGGCGAAATAGGTTTCCAGTTCATTTCCTGCGCTGCCGTCGCTATTATCTAAGTCACGTATCAGCTTGCCGTGTTCCAGCAGAGCTATGCGGGTGCTGATGTCTGTTGTATGATTCAGGTTATGGCTGGATACAAGAATGGTTGCTCCGGTTGACTGGTTATAGGCTACCAGAAGTTGTTTCAATGCCGACTGTGAACTGGGATCGAGAAAATTGAATGGTTCGTCCAGAATAATCAGTTCCGGCTGGTTGAGCAGTGCGGCTAGAATTCCGATTTTTTGCTTGTTACCGGCTGACAGATTGCGGATCAGTTTTTTCTGTCCCAGTATTTCACCGTTCATGAAACGTTCGTAGACTGCCAGACGTTCGTCCACTGTCTGGCGGTTGAGGTTGCACATGCGTCCTACGAAATAGAAATATTCTTCGGGAGTAAGGTAGTCTATCAGAAAGCTTTCATCCAGATAAGCTCCTGTTGTTTCTTTCCAGGCTTCACTGCTGCTGACTTCTGTTTCTCCTATCCGGACAAAGCCGTTGTCTGCTTTCAGCAGATCGAGCATGAGACGGAACAGGGTGGTTTTGCCTGCACCGTTGTTTCCGACAAGTCCTATTATTTCTCCATGACGGATGGTATAGTGGTCTATATCGAGTGCCACTTTTGTACCATATACTTTTTTAAGTTGGTCTATTGTTATATCCATGGTTTTGTTTTCGTATTAACGGGTGTTTCTGAATCCTTCCATGTTCTGGTATTTCCGTTTCATCAGCCGGACATAGATATTGTGTATCCAGTAACGGTGTGTGACAAAGCCCGACAATCCTAATATGATAAGTATTATGTAGGCGGTTGTTTCGTCGAGGAATAGGGTGAGAGCTTTGTTTATCAGCAACGGAAGACTGAAAGCACATATCACGATAAGCGACTGGTACATGTTGTTGCCTTGCTGCTTACCTATGGTATTGGTGTTGAGAGGTGCAGTCTTGTTGTTGTAGACTGCCATTTGCATCATCATGGCAAATATGGTTCCCATTGTAAAACATAGATAAGCTATCGACATAAGCAGAGGAATTGTACCCATGCAGACTGGGATAAGGCTGAACAGGAAAGGGATGACCAGAAAGATACATTGCAGGTAATATTTGGCGCGGAGCATATTGTAAAGGCTCTCTTTCCGCACCATCAATCCGTCGATATAGTTTCCTTCGAACGTCATGATGCGGTTCAGTGTCATCAGTCCTAATATGCAATAGCAATACAGACAAATGAAATTGTTCATGTAGCTGTCGCCATAAACGTCGCTGGCAAGTGCTATCGCAAACATGCACATGATGAAGATAAATCCCCAGAACTGGCTGCGGGGGGCTTTATTGCGGAAAAACATTTTCAGCTCCAGACGCATATATTCTCCAACATTTCCGTAGCGGTCGAGAAACTTATAGCTGCTGATATGCTTGATCTTGGTATCTTCTGTATGTGACAGCTCTTTATAAAGAAAATGTAACTGCACAATGTAATTGATGAATAGGAGCAGGCAGATAAGTACAATTGCTCCACCGAAAGACAACGGATTCCAAAGTATGAAACCTTCTCCCCAATTCATGGTGAGTGTACTTATCCAGCCTGTTTCCGGCAAGAATTCCAGTAAGGCCAGTATTCCGTAAAAGAGTATGCTTCCGAGAAAATAGATAAATTTTTCTCGTTTTAATGTACATATCAGTGTGCTCCAGTAACCGTTCATTACCATCAGCAGCCAGATACCAACCGTATATCCAATTACTCCCGTTATCCCATAAAAGCGTGTAATGGTAATCAGGGCGAAAGGGATAAACAGAAATAGCCAGAAGAAATTAAACGGATGCCAAAGTTTATCCAGAAGAAAAGTGAATATGACTTTCCTTTTGGGAACAGGCAGCAAGAGATATGGCTTGATTTCTTGTATGGAAGAAGGAAGCATAAAGCGTATCAGAAAGTCAATAGCCAGAATGATGACTAATCCCTGATTGAGGATGTGGTAAGGTTCCATGCCGGGAAAACTTTCTTGAAAAGCAAAGGGCAGCATTACCCCTATAAAAAGAAGGTATGCTGCCCAAAATGCTATTCCGCAATACATGAAAACCTTGGCAAAACGGTTCTTTTCGAACATCGGGCTTCGCCTGGCGGCGAGCTTCCGGTTTCTGCGTATTTCCAGGAAGAGCATAATCTTCAGGTTTAAGTTATTACTTTGTGTCGCCTGAAGTCATGCTTACTTCGATGCGGTTGTTTTGTGAGAAGAAATCTTTTGCAAAGTGCTGGAGATCGGCTGCTGTGATACCGTTTACTGTATCAGCATATCCGGTTGCCATATCTGAATTTTCCCAGAAATAGCTATACAGGATGTTCATCCAGTAACCGTTTTCTTTCTGGTTAGCTTCGTAGTTCTTCAGCATGTATTCTTTAACCTTTTGCAGATTTTCTGCTTTCGGACCATTGGCAATAAAATCATTGATACCTTTGTCTATCAAGCTGCTCATCTTAGCACGCTTTTCCGGATTAGTATCGAATGAAATCTGCAAAGTGGCTTCTACTTTCGGATATAGGCTGATATCGCCTGATACACCTACACCATAAGATGCTCCTTCGTCCTCACGTACGGTTTCTGTATATTCCATTGTAAGCAATTGAGAAAGCATGCTCATCATCAGCTGGTTCTTTAATGTGTATTCGCATTCACCGCTTCTGATGATACATACAGTAGCTTTCTGAGTCTGTAACTCTCTGTGGAATACGTTCTTGTGCTCACCCTTACGGATGTCCAGATTTACATCACGGAAGTCTTCCTTACGGTTGATTGAAGGAAGAGAACCCAGATATTGCTCAATAAGAGGAGTTGCTGTTGCCTGATCGATATTACCTACGAAAATGAATGTAAAGTCGCTGGCATCCTTGAAGCGGTCTTTGTACATATCCATAATTTTCTGGTAATCGGTCTGGTCTACCATATCAGCTTTGATACGAAGAACACGAGGATTATCACCATACAATTCTTTTCTTAAAGAATCGCTCAGGGCAATGTTCGGATTAACTTCCATATTGGCAAGCTGTGCTTTCAAACGACTCTTGTATGATTCGAATGCTGCTGCATCCATACGTGGAGCTGTAAAGCTGAGGTAAGTCAGCTGCAACATAGTTTCCAGATCTTTAGGAGAGCATTTTCCTGAAACGGCTTCGCTCAGTGTGTTTACAGATGCTGAGGCTGATGCAACCTTACCCGACAGAACTTTCTGCAGGTCGACAATACTGAAGTTGCCCAAACCACCTAAGCCTGCAACTTCATTGATTTGCTTGAACTGGAGAGCATCTTTTTCATCGAACAAAGATGTTCCTCCGCGGCTGAATGAAGACATTCTGATTTCGTCTGCCTTGAAGTTTGTAGACTTCAGGATAACACGTACACCGTTGTTCAGAGTAAGAATGGTCGATTCGAAAGGTCCTTTTTCTGTTTTTATGACTTTGCCTCCTTTAGGAGTTTCTTTCATCAGAGGTTCATTTGAAACCTTGTCGACATATGCTTCCAGCTTTTCTGCTTTTACATCAGCAAGCACTTTCTTGATATCGGCTTCTGTAGGAAGTTTTACTCCTGGTTTGTCCGGGCAGAACAGGCTGACTACTGTATTACTGTCTGTAACCAATGATTTCAGCAGCTGGTTTACGTTGTCCAATGGTATATTGGGAACAATTTGTGTCATAAGTGCGTATTCGTCTTCTATGCTTGGAATTGGATCTCCATTGATGAAGTTGGATACGTATTGGCTGACAAACTGTTCGCTTTTCATTTTACTGCGTTCGTTATATACGTTTTCCAGTGCGCGCAAATAGTCTGCTTTCATTCGGGTATATTCTCCTTCTGTAAATCCAAACTGACGTGCACGTTCTATTTCACGCATTAAAGCAGCAAGACCAGTTTCTATACCTCCCTCTTTGCAGATAGCAACTCCCATAAATGCTTTTTTGGTCTTAGCAAGGACGAAGTCGTTATCTTCTACTCCGGCATTGATAAAAGGAGGAGTTGCGGTTTGGGTAAGTTCTTGAAGACGAGTGTTCAGCATGTTTGATACTGCACTGGTCATATAGTTGTAAATCAAATAACCGACTGTATTCTTCAAGTCTTCAGGGAATGGATCGTGCTTGTGGTAAACATATACTTGGTTTACCTGCTGTTCCTTATCCTTTGCAATGGCTATGATAGGTTCCTTATTGTCGGGCACAGGGAAATATTTACGTTCGGCTGCGTCTTTCGGCATCTTGATAGGACCAAATATTTTCTTGATTTTGGTTTCAATCTGGTCTACGTCGATATCACCCACTACAATTACACCCTGCAAATCTGGACGATACCATTTTTCGTAGTAGTCGCGCAAATCCTTATACGGGAAATTATCTATAATATCCATTGAACCGATAGGAAGACGGTACGCATATTTGCTTCCTGCAAACATTTTTGGGAAGATGGTATCGTACATACGCATCATAGCTCCTGTACGTGTACGCCATTCTTCGTGTATGACTCCACGTTCCTTGTCAATTTCTTTAGGATCGAGTGTCAGGTCGTCTGCCCAGTCGTGCAGGATTAGCAGACATGAATCGATGATACCGTCACGAATAACAGGAACATTGGCTATATTGTATACTGTTTCGTCGATAGCAGTATAGGCATTCAGGTTCGCACCGAATTTTACTCCGATGGATTCGAGATATTCGCGTAGGCTGTTTCCCGGAAAGTTTGTTGTTCCGTTGAAACACATATGCTCCAGAAAATGTGCCAAACCGCGCTGGTTGTCTTCTTCAAGAATAGAGCCTACTTTTTGTGCAATGTAGAAGTCGGCTTGTTTCTCTGGAAGTGCATTGTGACGAATGTAATAAGTCAGTCCGTTATCCAGCTTGCCGATACGCACATTCGGATCGGTTGGGAGAGGGGGCATCTGCTGTGCGCAAACGCTGGCTGCTCCTCCTATCAAGATGATAGCGGCGAATGTTTTTCTGATAAAACTTCTCATAATAATATAGTTTAGTGATTTGTTTTTAGAGTAATCCGTTGGCTGAAAGGTAACGTTCTGCTTCAATAGCAGCTTTACATCCACTTCCGGCAGCTGTAATTGCCTGACGGTAGTGAGGGTCGGCTACGTCGCCTGCAGCGAATACACCTGGGATTCCTGTCCGTGGAGTATTGCCTTCAGTTATGATATATCCTGTTTCGTCAGTCTGTACCCATGGCTTGAAGATTGCTGAATTAGGCTGATGTCCGATAGCAAGGAAGAATCCGTCGATAGCTACATCGTAACGTTCTTCATCAGCTTCTCCCAGGCGTTTTACTACGTGCATACCTTCTACACCATCTGTTCCGTAAAGGCCGACAGCGTTATGCTCAAACAAAACTTTAATGTTTGGGTGGTTCAGTACGCGTTCCTGCATAATCTTTGAGGCACGTAAGAATGGTTTGCGGACTACCAGGTATACTTGTCTGGCGAGGCCTGCCAGATAAATGGCTTCTTCGCAAGCTGTATCGCCACCACCTACTACGGCAACGACTTTTTTGCGGTAGAAGAATCCGTCGCAAGTAGCACATGCGCTAACACCCATGCCAGCATATTTCTTTTCATCTTCCAGACCAAGGTATTTGGCTGTTGCTCCGGTCGAAATGATAACAGTATCAGCTGTTATTTCTTTTTCATCATCGATGATGAAATGGTAAGGAGCCTGGCTTAAGTCGGCCTTTGTTACTATACCGTTACGGATATCAGCGCCGAAACGTTCTGCCTGCTTACGCAAGTCATCCATTAAAACCGGACCAGTTACTCCTTCCGGATAGCCGGGGAAGTTTTCCACTTCAGTAGTGATTGTCAACTGTCCACCTGGCTGTATTCCCTCATAAAGAACTGGTGATAAATTGGCACGACTTGTGTAAATAGCCGCAGTATATCCGGCTGGCCCTGATCCGATGATCAGGCATTTTACATGTTCTGTTGTCATATTAAGTTTGGTAAATTAAAAATTATATATTCATTTTAATTGAGCAAATATACTTCTTTTTTTTGTACATAATGCTATTATATAATCAATCTGGCTTATAAAAGAGGAAATTTTATGCAAAAAGCCCCGTCAGAAATGATCGGACGGGGCTTTTGGTATGCTAGTGTGAATGTTTATCGCAGGTCGATGACTTCTGCATTTGGATATTTTTTCTTGTCGAAACGGAAGTCGGAGATACTCAAATTACGGTTTGTTTGATATGAGGTAATATTAAACTCCTGAGTTTCTCCATTGGAGAGACTGATGCCGATATACAAAGGTTCGTACGCTGCCGAAACTGTGAGAGTAATCGATTTGATATCTCCAGTCTGACGTGGAGTGAGAAGAACTTCCTGTCCTTGCTTTCCGTTACGGTTTTTTGAGCCGATATAACGGTAATTGAACTTTGTTTTGTATGAAGTGATCAATGCATATGGATTGACACTTTGTATTTCTTCAGGACTGGGAGTTGACAGTGTTACTTCATCGTTTTGCTGTGCATAGCTCCACTGTGTTTTTCCATCGAACCAGCTTTTTATGCCGGCACAGTCAAGGTAGAAACAAGATTCTTTCAATAATAGCGTTCCTTGCTGTGTCCCTCCAAAAGTGATGGCTATGCCTCCTGCTTTTTGGTAGGCTGCTGCTGTCTTGTCCAATATGGCCTGAGCTTTAGCTTCACGTTGTCCGAACACAGTGTGTACGGTTGCTGCAAGCATCAGTATAAAAAAGGTAAATCGTTTCATTTTCATGTTATTGGTTTTTTAAGTTATTCAGACGCATATCCAAATCGTTTTCGTCCATGCAAAGCACGTCACGCGCCTTACTGCCGTTTGCCGGACCTACTATACCAGCACGTTCCAGCTGGTCCATAATTCTTCCAGCACGGTTGTATCCGATAGAAAATTTACGCTGGATCAGAGATGTTGAACCTTGCTGATGGTAGATTACCAGACGGGCAGCTTCTTCAAACAACGGGTCGAGTCTGTTCATGTCAACATCTGCTGCACTACTGCTTTCTGCATTTTCATCAACATATTCAGGCAAGATGAAAGCTGTAGGATATCCTTGCTGGTGACTGATGTATTCGGCTATTTTCTCTACTTCTGGGGTATCGACAAATGCACATTGTACACGTACAGGATCATTTCCCTGTAAATAAAGCATGTCACCTTTTCCAATCAGTTGCTGTGCTCCCGGGCGGTCGAGAATGGTACGTGAGTCCATCATAGAAGCAACGCGGAAAGCTACACGGGCAGGGAAGTTGGCCTTTATCGTACCGGTAATAATGTTGGTCGTAGGACGCTGTGTCGCAATAATGGCATGTATTCCTACAGCACGTGCCAGCTGGGCAATTCGGCAAATAGGCAATTCAACTTCTTTACCGGCAGTCATGATCAAATCGCCAAACTCATCGATGATAATGACGATGTAAGGCATAAAACGATGTCCGTTTTCCGGATTCAGCTGTCGGCTGGTAAACTTGGCATTGTACTCTTTAATGTTACGGCAACCAGCTTTTCGCAATAAGTCGTAACGAGTATCCATCTCAACACAGAGTGAATTTAATGTCTGTACTACTTTTGATACATCGGTGATAATAGCATCGGACGCATCGGGCAGTTTGGCCAGAAAATGTTTTTCGATTGGAGCATAGATAGCAAATTCTACTTTTTTCGGGTCGATGATGACAAACTTCAGTTCACTGGGGTGCTTCTTGTAAAGCAGCGATGTAACGATAGCGTTTAGTCCTACAGATTTTCCTTGTCCGGTTGCACCGGCTACCAGCATGTGTGGGGCTTTAGTAAGGTCGACCATAAACACCTCGTTTGTGATAGTTTTACCTAAAGCAACAGGCAAATCGAATGTTGTTTCCTGAAATTTCTTGCTTGCCAGAATGGAACTCATAGGCACAATACGTGGATTAGCATTTGGCACTTCGATACCAATTGTTCCTTTTCCTGGAATTGGAGCAATGATACGAATTCCCAAGGCAGAAAGGCTAAGGGCTATGTCGTCTTCCAGGTTACGTATTTTCGAAATACGTACTCCCTCGGCTGGCGTTATCTCATATAGAGTGATAGTCGGACCTACGCTTGCTTTAATAGAACTGATCTCAATGCCAAAACTGCGTAGTACCTGAATGATACGGTTCTTGTTGGCATTTTGCTCTTCCATGTCGATGGTAGGTTCGTGATCACCATAGGAATTGAGAAGATCTAAAGTTGGAAATTTATAATGTTCCAGATCCAGACGAGGATTATAGGGCTGGTTTATGTTTCCACGATATTCTTCATCCTCTTCTTTTCGTTCGTTGTTTATCTCGAATGCTGGTTCACTATATTCGTTTTCGTCTTCCTCCTCCTTGTTTGTTTCTACGGGAGCAGGAGTGGTTTCTTTATTTGAAATAGGTTTACTTGTTTCTACCTGAAGGGGAGCTGTTGTCTCTACTGGTTCTAATTCGATCTCTACAGGTTTGGAATCCTCGTATGTGTCAGTCTCGTCTGTCTGCTCCGAAACAGCATTCTCTACCGGCTCGTTTTTTGTTTCTTTATTGTTCTTTACCTGATATTCTGCTGGAGACTCTTGTTTATCAGACAACGTTTCAGAATCTTTGTTTTCGTCCTTTTCTTTATTTCGTCTGGGCAAAGATGGACGGAAGGCTTTGCGCACTACATCTATTGTTCCTTTAGTAAAGAATACGCCAATCAGTATTCCTGTTACCAGCAATATAAGAATAAGTCCAGGAGCTCCTACCTGAGAGCAAATCCATTGGCTTACATTGTATCCATGTAATCCTCCCGGGTAAAGGAACGAGTCTTCTAAAACTCCTCCAAATGCAAATCCTAAAGTAATGGAGAACCATATCATTAAAGCTGTGCACGATACAAACCATTTCCATAGATTGAATTCGTATGCTTTCATCAATTTCATTCCTGCTACGATTAAAAAGGCTATGATGAAGTATGCCGAAATACCGAAGCAGTCATTTATCAGGAATTGTGACAGCTGGGCTCCTCTTGCTCCGGCATAATTCTGTATGCGGTTTCCTGTTTCCAGCAATTCCCCCGGATTGGGATGGGATAATATACTTTGGTCATTTCCTCCTGTAAAGAAGAATGAACTGAATGCTAATAACATGTAAACGCCGAAAATGACGCATAGCAAACCGATAATGAAATGGACTGTTTCACCTTTAATCGCGGTCATTACCTTGTTGGGTATGTCCGATTTTCCCACATTGGGTTTGTTATCTGTTTTTTTCTTCATAATTCTGTTCTGATGTTCAAATTTTGAACGCAAATGTACGAATATTTTTTGAACTCGCCGACTGCCTCTACTTATAATAAATTGTGGAGATTTATTTTTTTTCGTACCTTTGCCACGTAATTTGTTTGATTATGGAAAAAAGTAATACCCCGATTATATTTGATAAAAATACGGTAGAATTTGTTACTGTAGCGGCTGAGTTTTGTGGCTTTCTGGAACGTGTGAATGAAACAAAGAGACGTACCTTTGTTGATACGGCGCTCAAGCTTTTGCCTTTGCTTTATCTGAAAGCTTCTTTACTGCCTCAGGGTGAGCGTATAGACGAATTCGATCCGGAAACTTTTGTAACCGAAGGAGATTATGAGCGTGTCCGGTGTGCAATAGCTGCATTGATGGGAGAGAAAGATGATTATCTGGATGTGTTTTTGGATGATATGGCTTATAGTGATACTCCTATTAAGCAGAATATTTCTGAGAACTTAGCTGATATATATCAGCCGTTGAAGGATTTTATTTGTGTATATCAGTTGGGGTTCGATCAGACAATGAACGATGCACTTGTAATCTGCCGGGAGCATTTTGCTGAGTTCTGGGGGCAGCGTCTTGTAAACGTAATGCGTGCATTGCATGAGGTGAGGTATAGTAAACAGACTGACACTGATGAAGAGGCTGAAGATGATGCTTATGCGTCTTCTCCTTTTGCAGAGGATGAAGGTTACAGTGAGGATGATTTATATGAGGGACTGGAAGCCGGAGAAGACGATGGATCAGGTGACCGGTGGGAATGAGAGTTGTAAGAGGAAAAAATAAACGCATGGTCGTATTACAAAATAAAATATCAAAGCAGAGTGTGGCAGCATTGCCAAAGGTTAATTTTGAGGGAAGAATCTTCGTTGTCAATACGGAGGCTGAGGCGCGTAAGGCAATCAGCTATCTGAATACGCATTCTATTGTAGGTGTAGATACGGAAACTCGTCCTTCATTTAAAAAGGGAACTACGCATAAGGTGGCTTTATTGCAGATATCTACACATGACACTTGTTTCCTGTTTCGGTTGAACCGTTTGGGTTTGCCTGATTTTCTGGAAGAGTTCTTGCAAAATGATGTCTTGAAAGTAGGTCTTTCGCTGAAGGATGATTTTGCAATGCTTCGCAAGAGAAATACAAAAGATCCGCGCAGCGGAAACTGGGTGGAATTGCAAGATTATGTTCCTCGTTTCGGTATAGAGGAAAAAAGCTTGCAGAAAATTTATGCGTTGCTGTTCGGCAAGAAGATTTCTAAATCGCAGCGTCTGTCAAACTGGGAGGCTGAAGTCCTGACGGAAGCTCAGCAACTTTATGCTGCAATTGATGCCTGGGCGTGTGTTGAAATATACAATTACCTGGATGATTTGCGCAGCACTGGAGGTTATGAGATTGTAAAAGTAGTGGAAACTGAAAATAATTAAATAAGATATTAGCGTGTCGTATAAGAAAGTATATCTGAAACCTGGTAAGGAAGAATCGTTGAAACGTTTTCATCCATGGGTGTTTTCGGGAGCTATCGCTCGTGTAGAGGGTGAACCCGAAGAAGGCGAAATTGTAGATGTGTATACATCGAAAAAAGAATTTATAGCATGTGGTCACTTTCAGATTGGAAGTATCGCCGTGCGTGTATTGTCATTTGTGCAGGAAACGATCGACCATGAATTTTGGGTACGTAAGCTTGCTGTAGCGAAAGATTTGCGTGTTGCTTTAGGACTGATTGGAAATCCTCAGAACAATACGTATCGTCTGGTGCATGGCGAGGGGGACAATTTGCCGGGACTGATCATTGATGTTTATGATCATACAGCTGTTATGCAGGCACATTCGGCAGGAATGCATGTATATCGCATGGAAATAGCCGATGCTTTGTCAGAAGTAATGGGAGATGTGATTGAAAATATTTACTATAAGTCGGAAACAACATTGCCTTTTAAGGCTGATTTGTTGTCGACGGAGAATGGGTTTATCAAGGGAGGAAGTCCTGAAAATGTAGCAATGGAAAATGGACTGAAGTTCCACGTAGACTGGCTGAAAGGACAGAAAACGGGTTTCTTTGTCGATCAGCGTGAGAACCGCCATTTGCTGGAGCGATATGCAAAAGGACGTAATGTCTTGAATATGTTCTGTTATACTGGAGGTTTTTCTTTCTATGCCATGCGAGGTGGAGCAAACCTTGTTCATTCGGTCGATAGTTCAGCAAAGGCTATTGACTTGACAAACGAGAATGTAGAACTGAATTTCCCTGGGGATGCTCGCCATAAAGCTTATGCGGAAGATGCGTTTAAGTATCTGGACCGTATGGGTGATCAGTATGACCTGATTATTTTGGACCCTCCTGCTTTCGCTAAGCATCGTGATGCCTTGCGCAATGCTTTGCGTGGATATACGAAACTGAATGCAAAAGCTTTCGAAAAGATTCGTCCGGGAGGTATTCTGTTTACTTTCTCTTGTTCGCAAGTTGTCAATAAGGAGAATTTCCGGAATGCAGTATTTACTGCTGCGGCTCAGAGTGGTCGTAGTGTGCGCATTCTTCATCAGTTGACTCAGCCGGGAGACCATCCGGTAAATATTTATCATCCGGAAGGAGAATATCTGAAAGGACTGGTGCTTTATGTAGAGTAAGTTTATTACATTGTGCTGATAAAAAATACCGGATCTTACAAAAGGTTATGCCTGTTCGTAAGATCCGGTATTTTTATGTGTGTGTTTACTCTACTGTAACAGACTTGGCAAGGTTGCGTGGCTGGTCTACGTCTTTTCCTTTACATACCGCTATATGGTAAGCTAATAATTGTAATGGAATGGTAGTAACTAAAGGCTCGAGACACTCTAATGTTTCTGGTATTTCAATGCACTCGTCAGCGATCTTGCGGATAACAGTATCTTGTTTGTTGATTAATGCTATAATGTGTCCTTTCCGGGCTTTTATTTCCTGGACATTACTTACGATCTTTTCATACATGGCATTCTGAGTGGCAATTACCACTACCGGCATCTCTGTATCGACTAAGGCTATGGGGCCATGCTTCATTTCGGCAGCGGGATATCCTTCTGCATGGATGTATGAAATTTCTTTTAGTTTTAAGGCTCCTTCCAGAGCTACCGGATAACTGTAACCACGACCTAAATAAAGGAAATTATGGGCATAGGTAAATATACGCGATAAATTTGCTATGCTTTCGTTCTGCTTTAATACTTCTGTTATCTTCTCGGGTATTTGTAGCAGCTCGTCGATAATACGATTGTAATCGGCTGTGCTTATTTCTCCTTTTTCTTTTCCTAATGTTAATGCAAACATTGTTAATACGGTAACTTGTCCTGTAAAGGCTTTAGTTGATGCAACTCCTATTTCTGGACCTACATGTATGTAAGAGCCTGAGTCGGTGATGCGGGGAATGGATGAACCGACGGCGTTACAGATACCATATACGAATGCTCCCTGAGATTTTGCCAATTCAACGGCAGCAAGAGTGTCGGCTGTTTCTCCTGATTGAGAGATTGCTATTACGACATCACGATTCGTAAGCACCGGATTTCGGTAGCGAAACTCTGAAGCATATTCTACTTCAACAGGGATACGGCAAAATGTTTCTATCAGCTGTTTACCTATTAAACCGGCATGCCATGATGTACCACATGCTACAATGACAAAACGTTGGGCATTGAGTAACTGCTCTTTATGATCGTTTACAGCAGATAGTGTGACTTCATGTAGTGTACCGTTTATTCGTCCGCGCATACAGTCGTTAATACACTCGGGTTGCTCGAATATTTCTTTCAGCATAAAGTGAGGAAATCCTCCTTTTTCCAGCTGACCGATATTCATATCTACTTTCTTGATTTCGGCAGGTTGTGTTTCATTGTCGAGGTTTACTAACTTGAGTGGCTTTCCGTTTTCTAGGATAGCGATTTCTCCGTCTTGCAGGTAAACTACTTTGTCTGTATATTCAACAATCGGGGTTGCATCGGATGCTAAAAAGAATTCGTCTGTACCTACTCCGATAACTAATGGACTACTTTTGCGGGCTGCTATGATTTGTCCGGGATGTCTGCGGTCTAATACGGCGATAGCATAGGCTCCGACAACCTTGTGTAATGCCATTTGTATAGCTTCTAGCAACTCAGTGTCGTAAGTTGTTTGAAAGTAATCTATCAGTTGTACTAATACTTCTGTATCGGTTGAACTCTTGAATGTGTATCCTTTTTCTTGTAATTGTTCACGCAGAGTTGCATAGTTTTCTATGATGCCGTTGTGAACTAATGCGAGATTGCCTGACTGTGATAAATGGGGATGTGCATTAGCTTGGCAAGGTTCTCCATGAGTTGCCCATCGGGTATGGGCTATACCTGTATGCCCCGAAGTATCTTTTTGTGATGCAGTGTCTTCCAGATTTGATACTTTGCCTTTCGCTTTATACACGTTCAATTTAGATTCATGGCTGATTAGACCTACTCCTGCACTGTCGTAACCGCGATACTCCAGACGCTTTAGTCCTTTTATAAGTATAGGATAAGCTTGTTTGCTTCCTATATATCCTACTATTCCACACATATGTATTTGTATTTCGTTTGTTGTATTGTTATTTGTTTATGCGAAAATACAAAACAGTTGACAAAATGCAATGTATGTGCGGATAAAAAAATTATTTTATTACTTATCAGTTGTGTGAATAGCGATATTCGCTTGGAGAAAATCCAGTTATTTTTTTAAAGATTAAACTGAAATATTGCACGCTAGGATATCCTAGTTGCTTGGCTATAATAGTTGGCATACAATCTTTTTGAAGCAACATCCTTTTAGCAGTTTCCAAACGCTTTAATTGAAAATATTCTTCAAGTGTTTTGCCCGTTTCAAATTTTAATAAATCTTCAAAGTATGCAGGTGATAGTCCCAGTTCTTCACTGAGTATTTTCGGATCAGGCATTATTCCATTTTGGAGTTGTCCCGATGCAATGTGGTGCTCGAGAAGTTTTTCCATTTTGTCTAGGAGTGTTTTATTCTTGTTTTCTCGGGTAATAAACTGGCGCTCATAATAACGTGTACAATAATCGAGTAATAATTCGATGTGGCGTGAAAGTATTGTACTACTATGTGTATCAATGGGGTGATGCAGTTCGTCTTCAATGTTTTCCAGGCAACATGTTATTTTGGCTGTTTCCCGTTGGGACAAGTGTAATGCTTCTTCTTTCTTGTACGAAAAAAAAGTATAATTTTTTATATGATTATTCAATGAGGTGCGGAAAAGTAGATCAGGATGAAATGCTAGCAGATATCCTTTATTGGGCAAGGTATTATTCTCACTCATCCGGAATATTTCACCGGGAGTGAGAAACACCATTGTTGCATTCGAATAATCGTAATATTTACGCCCGCAACAGCAGCAGGAGTCAGGACATTCTTCTATCAGCAAGATTGCGTAAAACTCGAATTTTACAGCGTCTTGTTCCAGGTTGGGGCTTTCCAGATTGATAATGCTTACCTGAGGGTGTAATGTCTTGCAGCCAAGGCAACAGTTGCATTCGTACACAGTTTTGAAATCTAACATATTCTTTTTGTCCTTATCTGTGGAAGTTGTTTATTGTTGGTTGTTTTGTGTACGATATTCATTGGGGGTACAGCCTACTCGTTTCTTGAATAGCCGGCATAGGTGTTGTGGGTACTGGAAGCCCAAAGAATATGCAATCTGGCTGACTGTATTTTCTGTAGCTGAGATCCGTTCCTTTGCCAGTTCTATGATTTTTTCCTGAATATATTCCTGTGGACTTTTTCCTGTTTCTTTTTTTAGCATATCACCGAAATAGTTAGAGGAAAGATATAGTTTGTCGGCAAAGTATTTTACAGTCGGTAACCCGTCCTGTTCGGCCTGAGGGCCTTCAAAGTATTCGTTAAGGAGATTTTCAAACCGTGTCAGGACATCACTGTTTGCTTTGCTGCGTGTCGTAAACTGTCGTTCATAGAAGCGCATGCAGTAATTTAACAGTAATTCGATGTGGTTTACTAATAAAGTTTTACTATGCTTGTCTATGCCGTGCTCCAGCTCCATGCGTATAATCTTTAATAACTCTTCGATAATACTTCTTTCTTCGGCCGACAGATGCAAGGCCTCGTTGACTTCATATGAGAAGAAAGTGTATTTTTTTATTGTTTTTCCTAAACTTGTACCATGTAATAAGTCGGGGTGGAAAAGTATTCCCAGTACATTCAGTTGTACACGGTCTGTTGTCAGTGTGGTTTCGGTTGTTTGTCCGGGAGCGAAACATACTACAGTCCCTTCCTGATAATCGTAAGTTTGACGTCCGTACTTAATATCACAGGCTTTTTCTAATTTCAGATATAGCGCATAAACACCGTAATTCCAATGCGTATAGGTCATTTGCCGGGTGGCTTTATTCAGGTCGATGACTGTTACCAGCGGATGTAATGTCTCAAGTCCGTATATCTGGTTATATAAGTCCACATTATTTAAGTTAAGTATCTTGTCCATATGCAGAGTTGATTTTTATCTGAATACAAAATTAAGCGAAATCTCATATATCCCTACAACCATAATTACTGATTGTATAACCGAAGTTACAGTTTTTTGAAGCGATAGATAATATTGAACCCTGTTTCTTGAATCTGTAATTGAGGTTATAACATCCGTAATTTGTCTACACAGATGCTTATGTATTCTTGCGAAATTTGCATTGTCGATAATTTATACTAACTGATATACAATATTAAATATGGCTAAAAAGGTTTTGATTTTATCATCTAGTCCACGTCGTGGAGGTAATTCCGATACGCTTTGTGATGAGTTTATGCGTGGAGCAGTAGAAAGTGGAAATCATGTAGAAAAGATTTTCTTGCGTGATAAGACGATTCACCCTTGTCTTGGATGCAGCGTCTGTAGCCTGCATAAAAAAACGTGTCCACAAAAAGATGATGCGGCTGAGGTTATCGGAAAGATGCTGGAGGCTGATGTCATTGTTATGGCAACTCCTGTCTATTTCTATGCAATGAGTGCACAGATGAAAACACTGATAGATCGTTGCTGCGGTCCTTATACAGAAATGAAAAACAAAGAATTTTATTTTATAGCGACAGCAGCGGAAGAAGATGAAACAATTATGAAACGCGTTGTAGACAATTTCTGTGGTTTCCTCGATTGTCTTGAGAATCCTGTAATAAAAGGAACAGTATTCGGTGGAGGAGTCTGGCATGTAGGAGAAATAAAAGATAAGCCTGTATTGACAGAAGCTTATGAGATGGGTAAGAAAGTTTGATAATAATGGAATTGTATTTGAGATATTATGAAGATAAAGAGTTTTTTAATCGTATTTTTTATGTCAACGCTTATGAATATACTTTATGCACAGGATAGTGATAGGACTTTTCCTGTAAGTGACAAGGTAACAGTAGAAAGTGTCCGTTTTAAAAACCGTTTTGGAATTACGTTGGCTGCCGATTTGTATAAGCCTAAGCAGGCTGAAGGGAAACTTCCGGCTATTGCGGTGAGTGGCCCTTTTGGGGCGGTCAAAGAGCAGTCATCAGGGCTTTATGCGCAAACAATGGCTGAACGTGGATTCCTGGCTATTGCTTTCGATCCTTCCTATACGGGTGAAAGCAGTGGTGAACCTCGCTATGTTGCCTCTCCCGACATTAATACGGAGGATTTTTCTGCTGCTGTAGATTTTCTTTCAATTCGTGAAGATGTAGATCCAGAGCGCATTGGTATTATCGGTATCTGTGGATGGGGTGGCATGGCTCTTAATGCGGCTGCTATCGATACTCGTATAAAAGCAACTGTCACTGTTACTATGTATGATATGAGTCGTGTAAATGCTAATGGATATTTTGATGCGATGGATGCAGATGCACGTTATGAACTTCGCAAAAAGTTGAATGCCCAGCGGACTATAGATGCACGGAATGGTTCATATGCACTGGCAGGAGGGGTGGTGGATCCGCTACCAGAGGATGCTCCTCAGTTTGTGAAAGATTACTATGATTATTATAAAACAAAGCGTGGCTATCATAAACGTTCCCTGAACTCGAATAACGGATGGAATGTTACTTCGTCCCTTTCATTTATCAATACACCGCTACTGACATATAGTGATGAAATTCGAAGTGCTGTGTTAATGATTCACGGTGAAAAGGCACATTCCCGTTATTTTAGTGAAGATGCCTTTAAGAAGTTAAAAGGGGATAATAAGGAACTACTGATTATTCCAGGTGCAAGTCATGTAGATTTATATGATAATCAGGCAAGAGTTATTCCATTCGATAAGATAGAACGGTTTTTCTATACCTATCTGAAATAAGACTGCTATACGGCCAATTTTAGATGTAAGTAATAATTGTGTCAGGAAATGAGAAACCAAACCAATAAGGCTGAAGCTCTGCTTTCACTTATTCGCAGGGGAGAGCATATGACATTTAAGCAACAACTGGAACTTACCATACGTTTGAGTATTCCGGCAGTTGTAGCTCAGATCTCATATATTATTATGCAATATATTGATGCTTCAATGGTTGGTAGTCTGGGAGCGGAGGCTTCTGCTTCTATCGGTTTGGTTTCTACTTCTACCTGGTTGTTCTGGGGAGTATGTGTTGCTTCTGCTACGGGCTTTTCTGTGCAGGTAGCACATCATATCGGAGCGAAAGAATTTGGTCAGGCACGTGCTGTCCTTCGTCAGTCTTTTGTTGCGACTACGATATTCAGCTTGCTCTTGACTGTAATTGGTGTACTGGTTAGCACTCCTCTTCCTGCATGGCTGGGAGGTGATGTTGCCATTCAGCATGATGCTTCTTCCTATTTTCTGATATTTATTTTATTTCTGCCGGTCCTTCAGCTTAATTTTTTAGCGGGAGGTATGTTAAGATGTAGTGGCAACATGCATGTGCCTAGCATGCTGAATGTTCTGATGTGTATAATGGATGTTGTCTTTAATTTTTTTCTGATATATCCTTCCCGGGAGTTAGAGATAGGTAATATATCTGTTTTTGTTCCTGGAGCGGGACTAGGAGTTGAAGGTGCTGCTTTGGGTACAGGACTGGCTGAGATGTTGGTTGCCATTATGATGACTTGGTATCTCTGTCGTTGTTCGAAAGAGTTAGCTCTGGTGGGCAGACCTGGAAGTTTCTTTTTGACTTCGAAAGTATTAATAAAATCGTTCAAAATAGGACTTCCCATGTGTGTAGAGCATATTGTTATTTGCGGAGCACAGATCTTGACAACTGTTATTGTTGCTCCATTGGGAATCTTTGCTATAGCTGCAAATTCTTTTGCAATAACCGCAGAAAGCTTATGTTATATGCCGGGGTATGGTATTGCTGATGCTGCGACGACATTGATCGGGCAAAGTCTGGGAGCGGGAAGAAAAGATTTAACCCGATCTTTTGCCCGGATAACAGTAGCAACTGGTATGTTGGTAATGGGAGTGATGGGTGGTGTCATGTATTGGGCTGCTCCTTTAATAATCGGGGCAATGACACCTGATGCAGAGATACTTTCATTAGGTGTGATGGCTTTGCGTATTGAGGCATTTGCAGAGCCTATGTTTGCTGCGGCAATTGTTGCTTATGGAGTTTTTATCGGTACGGGAGATACACTCATGCCGAGCATAATGAACTTTGTCAGTATATGGGCTGTACGTCTTAGTTTGGCTTCATGTCTTGCTCCTTCGATGGGGTTGAAGGGCGTTTGGCTGGCTATGTGTATTGAGCTTTGTTTCAGAGGAATGATATTCTTGATAAGGTTAGAAAAAGGAAAATGGATAAAAATTACCTGATGCTATGAGATATTGCTTATTATCGGGAAGATTATTTATGTCTGTGATAACTGTCTTGTTATTTGTTGCAGTTACATCGTATGGCAATAATCTAGGCAAAGCCCCAATCCAATTTAATAAAGATAAAATTTGTAATAAAAGTAAGACAATGGAACGTGATACAATTAAGCTGCATATTGGCAGTAAAGTTTTTGTTGCTGTGTTGGAGAATAATTCTTCTGCAATGGCTTTGAAAGAATTATTGGCAAAATGCAATGTAACAGTAGAGATGAGTGATTATGCTCATATGGAAAAGGTAGGAACATTAGGGGTTAGACTGCCGAGAAATGATGAGTGGATTCAAACTGATTCTGGAGACTTGATTTTATATCAGGGACATTATATGGTTATTTATTATGATCGTAATAGCTACTCTTTGACTCGATTGGGCAAAATAATCAATGTTACTCAAGATGAGCTCAAAAATGCTTTGGGTAAAGGGAATGTTACGGTTGTTCTTTCTTTAGAATAATTGTTTGTACGAGTGAGTTTTCTATTCGAAAAGTGAAAGTTATAGGATGAAGATTGTTTCTTTTAAATATTGCTTTATTGCAGGTCTATTGTCTTTTACGGCTTGTTCCCCTGATGATATTCCTGATATTGACGAAACGATTTCCCCTCCGTCTTCAAATGTTCCGGGGGATAATGGCGACGGAGATTGTTCTCCGGTCAAGCAGATTGTTGTGACAATAAATAATACTCCGTTTACTGCAACATTGGAGAATAATGAAACGGTTCGTGAATTTCTTGATTTATTGCCTCTTACTGTCGATATGACTGAATTGAACGGAAATGAAAAATATTGTTACCTCCCTCAAAGTTTACCGGTAGATAGTCGTCAGATAGATGTTATTCAAACCGGTGACCTAATGCTTTATGGCTCGAACTGTATTGTCCTTTTCTATCAAACGTTTTCTTCCAGTTATAGTTATACCAGATTAGGCCGGATTGATCATACTACAGGTTTGAAAGATATTCTTGGGCGAGGTAATGTTACTGTAAACTTTCATATAGTTAATCAATAAATACGGATAAATTATGCAACAGATAAAAAATACAGAGTTTGGAGGCGAACGCCCTTTGTTTGCTTCTCATGATTTGCAGATTGACAATGTAACAATTCATGCAGGAGAATCTGCTTTAAAAGAATGTAGTAATATTATTGCAGTGAACTGTCGTTTTGAGGGGAAATATCCATTTTGGCATGTCAATGGCTTTATTGTCAAAAACTGTCTGTTTACTGAAGGAGCACGTGCTGCGCTTTGGTATTCGCAAAATTTGAAGATGACGGATACAAAAGTGGAGGCTCCTAAAATGTTCCGTGAAATGGATGGACTGGAGTTGGTTAACGTACACTTGCCTAATGCTCAGGAAACGTTGTGGCATTGTCGTAATGTCAATTTAAAAAATGTGCATGTGGATAATGCTGATTATCTTTTTATGCATAGTGAAAATATTACCATAAAAGATTATATGCAGAATGGCAACTACTCGTTTCAGTATTGCAGAAATGTAGAAATTCACAATGCAGTGATCAATTCGAAAGATGCGTTCTGGAATACAGAAAATGTGACGGTGTATGATTCTGAAATTAATGGAGAATATTTAGGCTGGCATTCTAAGAATTTACGCTTGGTTAATTGTAAAATCTCGGGCACGCAACCTCTTTGTTATGCTCACGGGTTAATAATGGAGGATTGTGTAATGGCTGATGATTGTGATCTTGCTTTTGAATATAGTTCTGTGCATGCTACGATTAAGAGTGCAGTACATAGTGTAAAGAATCCTCGTACGGGATGTATTACTGCCGAAAGTTACGGACAGATAATTCTTGATGAACATATTAAAGCACCAGGTGATTGTGAGCTGAAATTATGGGATGGACTTACTTGTTTTTCTGATTAAATAAAGTATGAAATATAATTTTGACGAAATAGTTTCGCGACATCATACTAATTCATATAAATGGGATAGTGCGACGCTGCCGGATATTTTGCCGATGTGGGTAGCGGATATGGATTTTCGGACAGCTCCAGCTATTATTCGTGCGCTGCAGCAACGTGTACAGCACGGCATTTTTGGATATACTCGCGTTCCGGATGAGTATTATAGTGCTGTTGTAGGATGGTTTAGTCGGAGGCATCGGTGGCAGATAGATCGTGAATGGATTATTTATACTTCGGGAGTTGTTCCGGCCATATCCGCTATCATAAAGGCATTAACGGTTCCGGGAGATAAAGTTTTAGTTCAGACACCGGTTTACAACTGTTTTTTTTCCTCTATCAGAAACAATGGTTGTGAGATAGTAAGTAGTCCCTTACTGTGGGATGGAAAAACTTTCTCTATCGATTTTGACGATTTGGAACGAAAGGCAGCAGATCCGGAAGTGAAGCTTATGCTGCTTTGTAATCCGCATAATCCTGCTGGCAGAGTGTGGAATAAACAGGAATTGTGCCAAATCGGAGAGATTTGTATTCGTAATGGGGTGACAGTCATTGCAGATGAAATACATTGTGAGCTGGTCTTTCCAGAAAATGTCTATACTCCTTTTGCTTCACTTTCTGAAGAGTTTCAGAAGCATTTTGTTACTTGTGTATCTCCTAGCAAAGCTTTTAATATCGCAGGCTTGCAAATTGCTAATATTGTTTGTGCAGACGAATATATGCGCCATAAGATAGATAAGGCGATTAATATTAATGAAGTCTGCGACGTTAATCCTTTGGGTGTTATTGCCACGATAGCTGCCTATAATGAGGGTGAGGAGTGGTTGGCGCAGTTGTGTAGTTATCTGTTTGAAAACTACCAATACATGAAAGACTATTGTGAAAAATATTTGCCTGATTTTCCTATTGCTGAATTAGAAGGTACGTATCTGGTCTGGATGGATTGCCGGAAGTTGCTTCTACCATCCAAGGAACTGGAATGTCTATTAAAGGAAAATGTTCATTTGTGGCTGAATTCTGGAGATATGTATGGAGTAGAAGGCGAAGGGTTTATGCGTTGGAATATAGCTTGTCCGAGGGCCTTGCTAACAGAAGGATTAGATAGATTCAGAGATTTTGTTCATCATAACTAAAAGAATAAGCAGGTCGGGCACTTTCTTTTTTCTGTAAATGTGATAAATGTTATCATCATCTGCTGCCTGTACCTGCTTTTTCTTTGATAATGTCATGACTTCTGGTTATCTTTGCGTAGAATAATTAAAAACCGGAATTTATGGATATACAAACAATACTTGCGGATTTGAAAATAGAACAGTTGAATGTGATGCAGCAAACAGCTGTCGATGCCTATCGTGAAGGAGGTGATTTAGTCCTGCTTTCGCCTACGGGCTCGGGTAAGACTTTGGCTTATTTATTGCCTCTTGTTTCTTCTTTGAAGCCCGGTCAGCAAGGAGTTCAGGCTGTTATTTTAGTCCCATCCCGCGAGTTGGCTTTACAGATAGAGCAAGTATTTAAGTCTATGAATACGGAATTTAAAATAATGAGTTGTTACGGAGGGCGTCCGGCAATGGACGAACATCGTACAATGAAAGGTATCTGCCCGTCAGTAATTGTCGGTACACCGGGACGAATGAACGATCACTTGGAAAAACAAAATTTTGATGCTTCTACAGTGAAGCTTTTGGTGATTGATGAATTCGATAAATGTCTGGAGTTCGGTTTTCAGGAAGAAATGTCGGATGTTATCAGTAAATTGCCGAAATTACGTCGTCGTTTTCTGCTTTCGGCTACAGATGCTGAAGAGATTCCTCATTTTACCGGTTTGAACAGTACCGTCAAATTAAATTTTCTTGATCCTGATGGAGGTATTTCTGAACGTTTGCATTTGTATAAAGTGATTTCTCCTGTAAAAGATAAGTTGGAAACTTTATATAAGTTGCTTTGTTGTTTGGGAAATCAGTCTACTTTGGTTTTTTGCAACCATCGTGAAAGTGTAGACCGTGTAGGTAAATATTTACATTCCATGAAAGTGTATTGCGAAACGTTTCATGGTGGAATGGAGCAGGATGACCGGGAAAGAGCTTTATATAAATTTCGTAATGGTAGCTGTCATATTTTTATCTCGACCGATCTGGCAGCACGTGGTTTAGATATTCCCGATATAAAAAATGTTGTTCATTATCATCTTCCAGTTGCAGAAGACGGGTTTATACACCGGAACGGACGTACGGCACGTTGGGAAGCTGATGGTAGTTCTTATATCATTCTTCATTCTGAAGAACAGTTGCCTTCTTACATAAAGGAAGAACCGGAGGAATATCTCTTGCCGGCTGTGCTTCCTAAACCTGCCCTGCCTGATTTTGTTACCTTATATATAGGAAAGGGGAAAAAAGATAAAATCAATAAAATAGATATTGTAGGTTTTTTGTCTAAAAAAGGAAATTTAAGCAAGGAGGATATTGGCCGTGTAGATGTGAAAGATCATTATGCTTTTGCAGCGGTTTCTCGTTCTAAATACAAACAAGTGTTAAAACTTGTGCAAAATGAAAAGATTAAGGGGGTAAAAGCTTTGATAGAACTGGCTAAATGATAACTTTGTGTCAATAAAACCTTGTCTCGATAAGAAATTCTCTCAAAATGCTATGACTCTAGTCTGTTCAAAAGTCATAGAACTTACTTCTTGTGTCAATTTGTAAATTAAACCGCATTGTTTTGTGTAATTTGTTATTAAAAGCCCTGAGTTGCTAGAAAAATATTACAAAAACTTTTGGAAGTCTAAAAATAATCGCTATATTCGCAATTGTAAGAACGAACAAATGTTTAACCAAAACAAACTTCCAAATGAAAAAACATAATTTCAATGCGGGACCTTCTATATTGCCTCGCGAAGTGATCGAAAAAACAGCTCAGGCTATTCTTGACTTTAATGGTTCGGGACTTTCGTTGATGGAAATCAGTCACCGCGCTAAAGACTTCCAGCCGGTGGTAGACGAGGCTGTTGCCTTGTTTAAGGAACTTCTGAATATTCCGGAAGGGTATTCGGTACTTTTCCTGGGTGGAGGAGCAAGTATGGAGTTCTGTATGGTTCCTTATAATTTCCTTGAAAAGAAAGCTGCATATCTTAATACAGGTACATGGGCAAAAAAAGCTTTGAAAGAAGCGAAGGCATTCGGTGAAACAGTTGAAGTAGCTTCTTCCGAAAAAGACGGATATACTTATATTCCGAAAGATTATACAGTACCGGCAGATGTGGATTATTTCCATATTACTACAAACAATACGATTTATGGAACAGAACTCCATGCCGATTTGGATGTAAATGTTCCGATGGTTGCCGATATGTCATCTGATATATTCTCTCGCCCGATTGATGTTTCAAAATATATCTGTATCTATGGCGGTGCACAGAAAAACCTGGCACCGGCAGGTGTTACTTTTGTCATTGTGAAAAATGAAGCTTTGGGCAAAGTCTCACGCCATATCCCTACCATGTTGAATTATCAGACTCATGTTGATAAAGGCTCTATGTTTAATACACCTCCTGTAGTTCCTATTTATGCAGCTTTGCAGACATTGCGCTGGATAAAGGCTCAGGGTGGAGTAGAAGAAATGCAACGCCGTGCTAAGCAACGTGCAGATATGTTGTATGCTGAAATCGACCGTAATAAATTGTTCCGCGGAACGGTTACAGATAAAGGCGATCGCTCTTATATGAATATTTGCTTTGTAATGGCAGACGAATATAAGGATTTGGAGGCAGACTTCTTGAAGTTTGCTACAGATAAGGGAATGGTTGGTATCAAGGGACATCGCTCAGTAGGTGGATTCCGTGCTTCTTGTTACAATGCCATGCCTGTAGAAAGCGTTCAGGCTCTGATAGACTGCATGCAGGAATTCGAAAAAATGCATTAATTTATTAGTCGTTTATAAAGGCACACAGACCTGCACGGATAGATAGTGTGCGGGTATGTGTGCCTTTTTTATTTATATTAAATCTGATAGTTATGAAAGTTTTAGTAGCAACAGAAAAACCGTTTGCAAAAGTTGCAGTCGACGGTATTCGTAAGGAAGTAGAAGCTGCTGGTTACGAACTGGCTTTACTTGAAAAATATACAGAAAAAGCACAGCTCCTTGAAGCTGTAAAAGATGCCAATGCTATTATTATCCGTAGTGATATTATTGATAATGAAGTGTTTGATGCCGCTCCCGAATTGAAGATCGTAGTTCGTGCTGGAGCTGGTTACGATAACGTTGATCTGGAAGCTGCTACTGCACATGGCGTTTGTGTGATGAATACTCCGGGACAAAACTCAAATGCAGTTGCTGAGTTGGCTTTCGGTATGATGATTATGGCGGTTCGTAATTTCTACGACGGCAAATCGGGTACGGAACTGATGGGTAAGAAGCTGGGTATTCATGCATACGGTAATGTAGGACGCAATGTGGCTCGTATAGCAAAAGGAATCGGTATGGATATTTATGCTTATGATGCTTATTGTCCGAAAGAGGTGATGGAGGCTGATGGTATAAAACCGGTTGATTCTGCTGAAGAGTTGTATGCCACTTGTAACGTGGTGTCTTTGCACATTCCGGCTACTGCCGAAACCAAAAACTCGATTAACTATGACTTGGTAAATCGTATGCCGAAAAACGGTCTGCTGGTTAATACTGCCCGTAAGGAGGTGATTAATGAAGCAGATTTGCTTCGCCTCATGAATGACCGTCCGGACTTGAAATATGTAACTGATATTATGCCGGCCCATCATGAAGAGTTTGCCGATCATTTTCCGGGACGTTATTTCTCTACTCCGAAGAAGATGGGTGCACAGACAGCGGAAGCAAATATCAATGCCGGTATCGCAGCTGCTCGTCAGATTGTGGGCTTCCTGAAAGATGGTTGTGAGAAATTCCGTGTAAATAAAAAGTAACTCTTTTATTTGTGCATAAATGAAACTGACCGCATACGAACGGCATTCGCTGATTCCATTGGGGATCGGAGCTTCCTTGCTGCTGGTGAATTCTTTGTGCAGGTCGTTTCTGGATGATTTCTGGAAAGGATTTCTGTGCGGCATGGCATTGATGTGTTTCCTTTATGCGCTGTGGACGTTAGTGTTATTTTTCAAACGAAATTTCAAGCATTATGGCAATAGTTAAACCTTTCAAGGGTGTTCGTCCGCCGCAGGACTTGGTGGAGCAGGTAGCTTCCCGCCCTTATGACGTGTTAAACTCGGCTGAGGCCCGCGAAGAGGCAAAAGGCAACGAGAAATCATTGTATCACATCATTAAACCCGAGATTGACTTCCCGGAGGGAACAGACGAACATGATCCGTGTGTGTACGATAAGGCGGTAGCGAATTTCCGAATGTTTCAGGAAAAAGGCTGGCTGGTGCAGGACGACAAACCGTGTTATTATATTTATGCCCAGACTATGAACGGCAAGACGCAGTATGGACTGGTGGTAGGAGCTTACGTGCCCGACTACATGAACGGGGTGATCAAGAAGCATGAGCTGACGCGCCGTGACAAGGAGGAGGACCGCATGAAGCATGTGCGGGTGAACAATGCGAACATCGAACCTGTGTTCTTTGCTTATCCGGAAAACAAGACGCTGGATGCCGTAGTGGCGAAATATACGGCTCAGAAGCCGGTGTATGACTTTGTGGCACCGGATGACGGCTTCGGCCATCAGTTCTGGGTAATTGATGACGATAAGGATATTGAAGCTGTGACAGAAGCGTTCAAAGAAATGCCTTCGCTTTACATTGCTGACGGACATCATCGTAGTGCGGCAGCAGCACTGGTAGGGGCTGAAAAGGCGGCTCAGAATCCGAACCATCGGGGTGATGAAGAATACAACTACTTTATGGCAGTGTGTTTTCCGGCAGAGCAACTGACTATTATCGACTATAATCGTGTCGTGAAGGATCTGAACGGACTGACTCCGCAAGCCTTCCTTGAAGCGTTGAAGAAGAACTTTGTGGTGGAGGAAAAAGGTACGGACATCTACAGACCGGCCGCCTTACATAATTTCTCTCTTTATCTGGAGGGAAAATGGTACAGTCTGACGGCCAAACCGGGCACTTACGACGATAACGACCCGATCGGAGTGTTGGATGTAACGATTTCCTCTAACTTGATTTTGGATGAGATTCTTGGCATCAAGGATTTGCGCTCAGATAAGCGTATCGACTTTGTGGGCGGTATTCGCGGACTTGGTGAACTGAAGAAGCGGGTAGACAGTGGTGAAATGAAGATGGCGCTTGCACTTTATCCGGTTTCCATGAAACAATTAATGGACATTGCAGATACCGGAAATATTATGCCGCCTAAGACTACCTGGTTCGAACCTAAGCTTCGCTCCGGTCTGGTGATACATAAGCTGGAGTAAGTGTATAATGGAATAATATTAGTTTTATATGGGATTTCTTTTGCTGTATAAAATTGCAAAGCAGAATTGGCTTATGTTTTTATGCTGCTGCAGTAAGTCCCGGCCAACACTGGCGAGTGATAATAGCAACTTTAACAGTTAGCTTGTACTGGGAAATATTCTTTTCGGCAAAGATTAATCCGATATATAGTGAGGTCAGGAGATTTTAGCGAAAATGTCCTGACCTTTTTTATGATTGTGCCAAATGTTTTTTACTTAAATTGTGTACCTTTGCATCCGGTTTTGCAAAAGTAACAGATATTTCATGGCTAGTAATACATTCAAAGGTTTTGTTTATGGAGCAGTGGCAGCTGCCAGTTATGGACTGAATCCTCTATTTACTCTGCCTCTTTATGCTGATGGAGTAAGTGCTGATTCGGTATTGTTTTACCGTTACGGACTAGGTGTAGTGATGCTTGCTTTGCTGATGAAGGTGCAGAAACAGTCGTTTGCATTGCATCGTAGCGAAGTATTGCCTTTACTTGTTATGGGGATGCTGTTTGCATTTTCCTCGCTTACTCTTTTTCAGAGTTATAATTATATGGATGCAGGCATTGCTTCTACCATTCTGTTTGTTTATCCGGTATTGGTTGCTGTTATTATGGCTGTTTTCTTTAAGGAGAAAGTTTCTGTTATAACAGCTGTTTCTATTGCTTTGGCTTTTGTTGGCATATCCTTATTGTACAAGGGTGAAGGTGGAAAGACGTTAAGCTTAATCGGAGTTTTACTTGTCTTTATATCCTCACTTACGTATGCTATTTATATTATAGGAGTGAATCGTTCGTCGCTGAAAGACATGCCTACTGCAAAACTTACATTTTATGCTTTATTGTTTGGCTTGAGCGTATTTGTTGTCCGTTTGAAGTTCTGTACGCATCTCGATCCTATCAGTACTCCTTGGCTGTGGATCAATCCGATAGGGTTAGCTTTGTTCCCGACTGTAATATCTTTAGTCGCCATGACTAAGTCGATACACTATATAGGTTCTACTCCTGCGGCTATTTTAGGTGCTTTGGAGCCGATTACAGCCTTATTCTTCGGTGTCTTGGTGTTTGGTGAACGCCTTACGCCGCGCATTATTTTAGGAATTATTCTTGTGCTGTCGGCCGTTACACTGATTATTGTAGGAAAGTCGCTGGTTAACAGAATCCGCGTACATGTATTGCATAAATAAATACTTGAATCTAATATAAAAACGAATTATTTTGGAAGATACTTATAAAACCATTGAAGGACAGTCAGAGTCTGTTTATACAGAGAAGCGAAGCAAGTTCATAGCCATTGCTATCCCAGTGCGTACACTTGCCGAAATAAAACAATATTTGGAAGAGTACCAGAAAAAGTACTATGATGCACGCCATGTATGCTATGCATATATGCTTGGAGCTGAACGGAAAGATTTTCGTGCTAATGACAATGGAGAACCTTCAGGTACAGCCGGAAAGCCTATCTTAGGACAAATCAATTCGAATGAACTGACCGATATTCTGGTTATTGTGGTACGTTATTTCGGAGGAATTAAATTAGGTACCAGTGGATTGATTGTGGCCTATCGGACAGCAGCCGCACAAGCAATAGCCGAGGCGACGGTGATAGAAAAAACGGTAGATCAGGATGTGACGGTTGCTTTTGAATATCCTTTCATGAACGATGTAATGCGTATTGTAAAAGAAGAATCTCCCGAGATATTGGAACAGTCGTACGATATGGACTGTTTCATGCGCCTTCGTATCCGCAAATCTTTGATGCCTCGTTTGCGTTCTCGTCTGGAAAAGGTAGAAACACTTCGTTTCCCCGAAGACGATGTAACATCTTTGTAATAATTATGACATAATCAAGTTACGTGTGCCTTGTACTTTTGCTATCGAAATAAAAAGCAGAAGTATAGTGAATAAGAAAAATTTAAAAACACGATGTGCCTTTATCGCAGGCTTGTTAGGATGTGTGGCTATGCCGGCGCATGCCGAAGATAGCAACAAAGAAGAAACCCCGAAAGGCAAGGCTATTATTACGATTTTTTCTGATATCCATTCCGGCTTTGGTCATGTGAATGATGACCGTGGTTTTAATTTAGACCGAGCGTACTTGGGATATCAGTATGATTTGTCGAAAGAACTTCAGTTAAAGGTAGTTGCCGATTTCGGACAGTCTAAAAGTGTTGATGATCATCAGCGTATAGGTTTTGTTAAGAATGCCCAGATATCATGGAAACGTGAAAAGTGGACATTACACGCAGGTTTGATTTCTACTACCCAGTTTAAGTTTCAGGAAAGCTTCTGGGGTAAGCGGTATGTGATGAAATCTTTCCAGGATGAGTATAAGTTCGGAAGCAGTGCCGATCTTGCTGTATCGGCAGCTTACGATTTCAACGATTATGTATCGGCAGACGTTATTCTTGCCAATGGCGAAGGTTACAAAAAACTTCAGGTAAAAGACGGTCTGCAATATGGGGCAGGAGTGACACTGATGCCTGTCAAGAATCTTTTTATCCGTCTGTATGGTTCTTATAATGAAGCTTCGGAAGAATCAGGTAAAGGTATAACAAATCTGGCTTCTTTCATCGGATATAAACACAAGTCATTTTCTCTGGCGGCAGAATATAATTATCAGAAAAATGCCAGCTACACAGACGGACAAGACCAGAGCGGTGTGTCAGCCTATGCAACGGTCAACTTGTCTAAGAAAGTCGGAGTCTTTGGTCGTTGGGACTATCTTACTTCAAAAAACAAATGGAATGAAGAGAATGATGGTATGGCAGGACTTGTAGGAGCGGAGTTCCGGCTTGGAAAATACATAAAACTTTCTCCTAACTTCCGGATATGGTCGCCCAAAGCAGGAAGTATGCCCAATTCATATTATGCTTATCTGAACGCTTCTTTCTCCTTATGAAATTATCAAAGAGATTTTTAAATATAAGAAAATTCAATTTATTAAATTAATAAACAATGAAAAAACATTATTTGCCTTTGGTGGCAGGTATAATGGCTATTGCCGTTACTGCATGTGGTGGACAAAAATCATCAACTGAATCTGTAGAATTAACTGGTGCGGGAGCAACTTTCCCATTACCTTTCTATAACATGAGCTTTGAAGGATATGGTGCTACACACGATAATAAAGTTTCTTATGGTGGCATTGGTAGTGGTGGTGGAGTACGTAACCTGAAAGATGGTATCGTAGACTTTGCCGGAAGTGATGCTTTCTTGAGCGATAAGGAAATGTCAGAAATGGAACCTGTAGTACACATCCCGACATGTATGGGAGCTGTGGTATTGGCCTACAATTTACCGGATGTAGTTAAATTGAACTTGTCGGGTGATGTTATTGCTGATATTTATGCTGGAAAGATAACAGACTGGAATGATGCACGTTTGCAGGAACTGAATCCGGATGTGAAATTGCCTGCAAAGAAGATAATTCTTGCATATCGTTCGGATGGTAGCGGTACAACATTTGTATTTACCGATTATTTGTCTAAAGTCAGCGAAAGCTGGAAAAATACTTTCGGATCAGGTAAAACAGTGGATTTCCCTGTCGGACAGGCTGCAAAAGGTAATCCGGGTGTAGCTGGTATCATTGCACAGACTCCGTATTCATTGGGATATATTGGTTCTGAATATGCTTTCGCACAGAAAATTCCTTATGCAGCTGTAAAGAACCAGCGTGGTGAACTGATCACTCCGTCTACAGAAAGTATCTCGGCTGCTGCCGGTGATATTCCTCAGGACACTCGTTGTTCTATAACCAATGCCGATGCAGCAGGAGCTTATCCTATCAGCTGTTTTACCTGGTTGTTGATTTACAAGGAACAGAATTATTCAGACCGTTCGGAAGCACAGGCTAAAGCTACATTGGATTTGATGCAATATATGTTAAGCGACAGCGTACAGCAGACTACTGCTACCGTACACTATGCTCCGCTGCCTAAGAAAGCTGTTGAACAAAGTCTGGCAAACCTTAAGACTGTTACTTATCAGGGACAGCCGATTCTGAAATAATAGATTATTACTGCAAAGCTGATATTTTATGCAAGACAAAATTTTTAGAGTTTTACTTATTCTGTCGGCTGTTGTTATTCCTATCATCGGTGGGGGAATCGTATATTCCCTCACTGCCGATGCCTCCGGAGCGTTCGAACATTTTGGTTTCTGGAATTTTATCTTCTCCGACGACTGGGTAACGACGGCAGGAAAAGAAAGCTACGGAGCACTTCCGTTTATTACCGGAACATTGCTTACTACAATTCTTGCTCTGCTGATGTGTATTCCGTTCTCTTTGCCGGTTGCCTTGTTTACAGGTGAGTATTTCCGTGGAAAGAAAATTGCAGCAGTGCTGGGAACCGTTACCGATCTGCTGGCTGGTATTCCTTCCATTATTTATGGCTTGTGGGGATTTTATGTATTGCGTAACGTATTCATGCATTTAAACCTTTCTCCACAAGGTTCGGGAATCCTTACTGCGGCTTTTGTGTTGGCTATTATGATTGTGCCTTATGCAGCTTCTCTGAGTTCGGAGTTTATCAAAATGGTTCCTTCCGACTTGAAAGAAGGAGCATATGCTATGGGAGCAACCCGTGCAGAAGTTATCCGGAGAGTGGTTTTCCCTATGGCAGGATCGGGTATCTTTTCCGCTTATATTTTGGCTATCGGACGTGCTTTGGGAGAAACGATGACAGTTACAATGCTGATTGGTAACACCAATCAGATGCCTGAGACCTTGCGTACTACAGGTAACACGATGGCTAGTATCATAGCCAATCAGTTTGGTGAAGCCGACGGACTGAAACTTTCGTCATTGATTGCCATCGGCTTGTTATTGTTCCTTATAACAGCCGTTATCAATATGATTGGAAAAATATTGATACGCAAGGCAAGACATGTGTAATCTATAAAATAGAATTTGTATAAATGGTACGTGATAATAACATTCGAATCCGTATATTCAAGAATCGGTTGCTTTATGTGCTGGTGTGTGTACTATCCGGACTGACAGCGATCCCTTTGCTTGCTATTTTGGGAGAAGTGCTGATAAAAGGATGGAAACAGTTGGGATGGTCATTCATTACCGAGGCAACTCCCAATGCATATAAGGCGATGCAGGCTGTTTCGGCGGGGCAGGATATTCCGGGTGGTATTGCCAATGGAATTGTGGGTACTTTCCTGATGTTGATGCTTGCTGCCGTAGTTGCTATACCAGTGGGTGTGTTCTGTGGAATCTGTTTGTCTGAATATCGGAAAAACTGGTTTGCAACGATTGTCAGTTACCTTACTGACTTGCTTCAGGGTACTCCTTCTATCATTATCGGTATTATTACATATATCTGGGTGGTAGTGCCGATGAAAGGTTATTCGGCTATAGCCGGAAGCGTGGCACTGTTCATTATGATGCTGCCTCTTATCATCCGTTCTACAGAAGAAACAATGAAAGTGCTGCCGGAAACATTGAAAGAGGCTGGACTGGCGCTGGGAGGTAGTTACTGGCGTGTTATGCTGCAGGTAATGCTGCCTTCTGCTTTGGGAAGTATCTTTACTGGTATTTTGCTGGCTATATCGCGTGTAGTAGGTGAAACAGCTCCGCTGATGTTTACTGCACTGGGAGGAGCTGCTATCAGCTGGAATATGACTAAGCCGATGTCGGCCGTTCCCTTGCTTATCTGGGAATTCTTCAATGACCCTAACTTGCAAAGCCTGATTTGGGGAGCCTCACTGTTCCTGCTTACTTTTGTACTATGTCTGAACTTATTAGCAAAACGAATCGCAAAGAAATGGAAAATATAAAAGAACCGATATTACAAATAAAGGATGTCTGTATTTCATATACATCCAGTACGATGGCTGTGAAGCATGTGTCGGCAGACATTCAGAAAAATACAATTACGGCTATCATGGGACCTTCGGGTTGTGGAAAGAGTACTTTACTGCGTGCCGTAAACCGTATGCACGAACTCTATAAAAATATTCGTGTGACAGGTGAAATTCTGTTGAATGGCGAAAACGTGCTTCAGATGCAACCGATGGAAGAACGTCGCCGTATCGGTATGGTATTTCAGCGTCCGAATCCGTTTCCGACCATGAATATTTACGATAATGTACTGGCTGGCTATTTATTGAATGGAATCCGCCTTTCCAAATCGGAAAAAGATGAAATCGTAGAGCGTAATTTGCGTAGTGTTGCTCTGTGGGATGAAGTGAAGGACTCACTTACCAAACGTGGTACATTCCTTTCAGGAGGACAGCAGCAGCGTTTGTGTATCGCCCGTTCGCTTGCGTTGAAACCGGATGTGCTGCTGATGGACGAACCTACTTCTGCCTTGGACCCTATTGCAACCAAGTATATAGAAGAACTGATGGACGGTCTGAAGAAAGATGTTACTATCTTGATCGTTACCCACAACATGTCTCAGGCTATGCGTATATCCGACTATTCGATGTTTATGTATATGGGTGAACTGATAGAGTATGACCGTACAGACAAGATGTTTGATAACCCGACAGACGAGCGTACACGTGCTTATCTGACAGGAAAAATGGGATAAGGTCATACTTGTAACTATTCTGGGTACTCCGGAGCAGACGGGAAAAATGAATGTTTTTCCGTTTGCTCCGGAGTGTTTTTTAAAGGAATTGCAACAAACAGGCAAAGTGGTTTGTTTATTAGGTAAAAGATTCTTTTTTTGAAATTTTTTTATTACTTTTACAATGAACATTAACCTCCTTGCTATGAAAAAGGGCTTCTCCATATTGCTGTTGACCGTTTGCTTGTTTTTATTTGCCTGCGGCGAACAACAAACCGGTATGCCCCGTCTGTCAGAAGAGACAGAACTAACTCCCGACAGTCTTCTTCTTCCGGTTCTTCCGGCTCATACTCCGGAACTTCTCGTTGCGGCTGATATCAATCTGACCAAAGATTTGCTCTACGATAAATATACACTTGAGGATACTTATCCTTATGGTGATACCGTACGCAGTTTCAAATGGGAAACGATACGGAAGTGTCTTGCCTTTATCGAAAACATGCATCGTGATACGTCGCAATGGGTAGTGTTGCGAAACTATAAAAACCTAAACAGTGAGGCTCCTCTGGTACGACGTTATATACGGAATGTTTATGGACGGGTCGCCGATACACTTGGCGTGGAGCGATATCAGTCTGTTCCCTTGTATCTAACGACAGATTCTTCTGTCCCGGAACGTTATGGACGTGACGGCTCGCTGGCATATCTCCGTGGAAAGGCTGGCAGTTTCCTGCGTATAGCTCCGGTGGTGGAAGATGAAGAATATCTTGTGCCGCCGCGCTATCTTCGTGTCTTGCCCGACAGCACTGTTTTTCACTATGTCGTTTTTGTCGACCGGGGCGATCAGAATATAGCAACTTTAGAACGTCTGTCAGAAGGTGAGTGGGTGATACGAAGCATGAATCCGGCTACTACAGGCGTGCATCGTCCGCCTTATGCTCAGGAAACGCCATTGGGAATGTTTCTGCTTCAGGAAAAGAAAACAAAAATGGTGTTCCTGAAAGACGGAGGTTCAGCTACGGGCGGATATGCTCCTTATGCCTCACGGTTTACCAACGGGGCATATATACATGGAGTGCCCGTTAATGTACCCCGTACAGCAATGATAGAATACAGCTGGTCGCTGGGAACCATTCCCCGTTCGCACATGTGTGTGCGTAATGCTACTTCACATTCCAAGTTTATATTCGACAATATGCCTGCCGAAGCTACGCTGATAGTCGTAATAGAGTGAATAAATAATAAAACTTGTTGCTTTTAACTATCTGATAATAAATAGTTACAGATAAAATGAGTAATTTTGCAGCCGTTATTTTTAAGAAAGACCATGCTGCGTATATCATTAACTGTATTTTTCCTGTTAGTTTCTTTTTTGTATTCCTTTACCGGACTAGGTGAGGGAGCATCTGCCGTACCTGAAGTTAAAAGTATGGCAAAACCCGACCGGTGTGCTGAACTTTTTAGAGAAATGCAATTGGAGGGTGAAGTGAATTACACTGCTTTTCGTCAGGCGGTAACAGGATATTACCGGATTGCTCAGCGCAAAAAAGAAATACTGACTCTGATAGATTTTTCCAAACCTTCTACCGAAAAGCGTCTGTATGTATTTGATATGAAAGAAAAGAAAATGCTTTTTTCTTCGGTAGTAGCTCATGGAAAGAATAGCGGAGGAGTATATGCAACGTCTTTCTCCAATGAATATGGCTCGTACAAAAGTTCATTGGGATTCTATCTTACGGCTTCTACTTATCAGGGAAAGAACGGTTATTCGTTGATACTCGACGGACTGGAGAAAGGTATAAACGACCGCGCCCGTGAGCGTGCCATCGTAGTACATGGAGCTGCCTATGCCGATCCTTCCGTCATTCGTGCAGGGGGTAGGCTAGGAAGAAGTTTCGGATGTCCTGCCGTTCCGCAAAAACTTTCCCGACCGCTTATCGATACCATCAAAGGAGGAAGTGTGATGTATATCTATGCCGCTACTCCCGAGTATCTTGCACAGAGCCATATCCTGAACTCCAAAGACCGTGTCTGACAGCTTTATGGTAATACCAAACACCAAAGCAGTCGGCTAATATCCATCCCACAGGAATCGACCACCAGATGCCGTGAACGCCTATGGCGGATATTGCTGCCAGTGCATATGCCAGAACGACACGTGTACCCAGTGAAAAAACAGTCAGTACAACCGACATGCCCGGCATGCGTACAGCCCGGTAAAACCCGTATAAAAGAAACAGATAACCTATACCTACGTAGAAGCTGCCTTCTACCCGCAGATATTCGACTCCGATATTGATAATTTCAGTTTCCGTGTTATCGATAAAGAACTGCATCAGCGGGCGGGCAAAGATGAACACCACTGCCGAGATTATCAGGCAAAACCACGTCGTAACACTGACAGCACTGCGGATACCTCGCCGGATACGTTCTTTTTGTCCGGCACCGAAGTTCTGTGCTACAAATGTAGAAAAGGCATTTCCGAAATCCTGTACCGGCATGTAGGCAAGCGAATCAATTTTTACCGCAACAGCAAAAGCTGCCATGACGCTTGTTCCGAAGCTGTTAACCAGTCCCTGTACCATCAGAATACCGAAATTCATAACGGATTGTTGCATACACGTCAGCGACGAATAAGTAGCAATTTCTTTTACCGATTTCCGGTGCAGGCGGATTTGGTTACGCTTCAGTCTGAATATCGGAAAACGATACAATGCATAGATACAAAGTCCTGCCGCTGCTATGGTTTGCGAAATGACAGTAGCCGCTGCTGCTCCTGATACTCCCCAATGAAATATCGGAATAAAAAGTAAGTCGAGCATAATATTCAATACTACAGAAACTGCCAGAAAATAGAGAGGTACTATTGAATTACCCAGTGCGCGCAGCAAGTATGCGTAATAATTATAAATGAATGTACTTGCTATGCCCAGGAATATGATGAACAGATAGTCGAACATCAGGCCTTCTATTTCTGCGGGAGTCTGAAGCAGGCGGATGATAGGATGGATACCAGCCAGTGCAATTATGTTCAACACCAGTGTGACACCTCCTGTCAGCACCAGCGATGAAACCAGACTTTGCTTCATACCTTCATAATCTTTAGCTCCGTATTGTATCGAAAAGACAGCGCCGCTGCCCATGCACAGACCGATAAACACCGATGTGATAAATACCATAAGCGTATAAGCCGATCCTACGGCAGCCAGTGCATCTGCCCCCAGATAATGACCTACTATCAGTGTGTCGGCTATGTTGTAGCACTGCTGCAGCAGGTTGCCCAGAATCATCGGAACGGCAAAGCGCAGCATCGTTCCCATGATGCTGCCTTGGGTTAAATCGTTTGCTCTGTTATAATGTAAATTCATTTTTACTGCTAATTTGTAAGGGCCATACAGCCCTTTCCCTCTTTTGCAGGCGCAAATTTATTGCATAAATCAAAAACATGTGCTACCTTTGTCACAAATTATAAGTGTCTATAAATAGAAAAAGATATGTTCAGAACGTATACATGCGGCGAGTTAAGACTTGCCGATGCAGGTAAAAACGTGACACTTGCCGGATGGGTACAGCGTACACGTAAAATGGGCGGAATGACATTTGTTGATCTCCGCGACCGTTATGGCATCACTCAGTTGGTGTTCAATACAGATGTGAATGCAGAATTGTGCGAACGTGCCAATCATTTGGGCCGTGAGTTTGTCATACAGGTGAAAGGCCAGGTTAGCGAACGCTCAAGCAAGAATGCCAATCTTCCGACAGGAGATATTGAAATCATTGTTTCAGAACTGAATGTGCTGAATACTGCACTGACTCCTCCGTTTACAATCGAAGACAATACCGACGGTGGCGATGACCTCCGTATGAAATACCGTTACCTTGATTTGCGCCGTACGGCAGTCCGTAAAAATCTGGAACTGCGTCATCGTATGACGATGGAAGTACGCCGTTATCTCGACAGCAAGGGATTCCTCGAAGTAGAAACTCCGATGCTGATTGGTTCTACTCCTGAAGGTGCACGCGATTTCGTTGTTCCTTCTCGTATGAACCCGGGACAGTTCTATGCACTTCCACAGTCGCCTCAAACACTGAAACAGTTACTTATGGTTTCTGGTTTCGACCGTTATTTCCAGATTGTAAAATGCTTCCGCGATGAAGACCTTCGTGCCGACCGTCAGCCTGAGTTTACACAGATTGACTGTGAAATGAGTTTCGTAGAACAGGAAGACATTATCCAGATGTTCGAGGGTATGGCTAAGCATTTGTTTAAAGAATTGCGTGGCGTGGAACTGACAGAGCCGTTTATCCGCATGCCATGGGCTGATGCCATGAAATACTATGGTAGCGACAAGCCCGATTTGCGTTTCGGTATGAAGTTTGTCGAACTGATGGATATCCTGAAAGGTTACGGTTTCTCTGTATTCGATAATGCAGCTTATATCGGCGGTATTTGTGCCGAAGGTGCAGCGCACTATACACGTAAGCAGCTCGATCAGCTGACAGAATTTGTAAAACGTCCGCAGATTGGTGCGAAAGGATTGGTTTATGCACGTGTGGAAGCCGACGGTAATGTGAAATCAAGCGTTGACAAGTTCTACAGTCAGGAAGTGCTTCAGCAGATGAAGGAAGCTTTCGGTGCTAAACCGGGTGACCTGATTCTGATTTTGAGCGGTGATGACGCCATGAAGACTCGCAAGCAGTTGTGCGAACTTCGTCTGGAAATGGGTAACCAGCTGGGCTTGCGCGACAAAAACCAGTTTGCTTGCTTGTGGGTAGTAGACTTCCCGATGTTCGAATGGAGCGAAGAAGAGGGCCGATTGATGGCAATGCACCATCCGTTCACTCATCCGAAGGACGAAGATATTCCATTGCTTGATACAAATCCGGCTGCTGTCCGTGCAGACGCTTACGATATGGTAGTAAATGGAGTAGAAGTAGGTGGTGGTTCTATCCGTATTCACGATTCACAGCTTCAGGCCAAGATGTTTGAGATTTTGGGATTCACTCCCGAAAAGGCTCAGGAACAGTTTGGCTTCCTGATGAACGCCTTCAAGTTTGGTGCGCCTCCTCACGGTGGTTTGGCATACGGACTCGATCGTTGGGTTTCGCTGTTTGCCGGACTCGATTCTATCCGCGACTGTATTGCTTTCCCGAAAAACAATTCCGGACGCGATGTCATGTTGGATGCACCGGGTTATCTCGATCAGAAACAGCTCGACGAGCTTAACTTGAAAGTTGAAATAAAAGAATAAAATAAAGTTATTTTCAGATATTATAATTTCGAGCAAGGCAAGATAGTCGCGACGACTGTACTTGCTTTGCCTCGAAATCTTTTTATGCCTTTTCCCGATTATTTTTGATGAGAGAGTCTGTCCGTATTCTACGTTTTGCCATAGTAGGTACATTGAACGCCCTGATAACTGCACTGATTGTAGGATTGCTCATGCATATAGAGGGTGAACATTACATGATAGCCAATGTAGTGGCTTATGTAGTGGCGCAGATTCATAACTTTATATGGTGTAAATTCTGGATTTTCCCTTTTGATGCCGATCGGAAAAAGAATACCATCTGGCATGAAATCTTGTTTTTTGCCTGTGCTTTTGCGGTAGCGTATGCAGCGCAGTTCCTGTTTCTTTTGTTTCTTGTCGAAATTTGCGGGTGTAATGAATATCTTGCTCAGTTCCTTGGACTTTTTGTGTACGGTGCAATCAACTTCATGAGCAACAAGTGGATAACCTTCCGTTGATTTTCTTTTCTCTGGCTTCTCATTCTGGAAGTCATATCTTATTTCAAACTATATTTTATTGTTTACTTTTATGCTCTTTACTGCATGTATGCGAGGGAAGAAGTATAATGGTAAAGCACTCGTTGTGCAATATCCCTACAGTTAAAATTCAGAAAGAATTTGCAGGATAATTATTTTATTCGTAGTTTTGCGAACAACAAATAATAAATATTCTATGGCTGATAAGAAATATACAGACGAACAAGAACAGATAGCCCGTTTTGCCAAAGCGATGGGACATCCTGCGCGTATGGCCATCTTGCAGTTTCTGCTCCGCCAGGAAACCTGTTTTTTTGGTGATATTCACGAAGAACTGCCTATAGCGAAAGCTACAGTTTCACAACATCTTAAGGAGCTGAAAGAAGCAGGTCTGATTCAAGGAGAAATAGAGGCTCCTAAAGTGAAATATTGCATCAATAAGGAGAACTGGGCACTGGCGCAGAAAATGTTTGCCGGTTTCTTCGGACAACAGGTGTGCAAGAAAGAGAGCTGTTGCGGCTAAGCCGGCTCTTTTTTTCTATTTATTGTTCGTTATTCTACGAAAGACTAACTTTAAGTATATGTAAATATGAAAAAGATTTTATTTTTATTAGCTGCATGTTTTGTTTTTGTTGCTTGCGGGATGAAATCCAAGACTGAAGGAACCGTTTTGCCGGCAGAAAAAGAAACGGCAGTTCGTTCGGATGGTGTAGAAGTTCTTTGTTTCCACAGCAAGCAACGCTGTGCTACCTGTATTGCAATCGAAAAAAATGCAAGGGCAGCAATTGACAGTGCTTTTGCAGACAGACTGGCAGACGGTACATTGAGTTTCAGAATTATAGACATCTCGAAACCGGAAAATGAGGCAATAGCCGAGAAATATCAGGTAACATGGTCTTCTCTTTATATTGTCAGTCATAAAAACGGGCAGGAAAAAGCCGAAAACATGACTGAATTTGCTTTTTCGAATGCCCGTAAATCTCCGGGAGAATTTAAGAAAGGATTAGTGGATAAAATTAATGAAATGATAAACTGATTTCATTATGGACTGGCTACAGACATTATTGGATAATAGTACGACACCCCTGCTGACAGCCTTTTTATTAGGCCTGCTTACAGCTCTTTCACCTTGTCCGTTGGCTACAAATATAGCTGCTATCGGTTTTATCGGAAAAGATATTGAAAATCGCAGACAGATTTTCCGTAACGGCTTGCTTTATACGCTGGGGCGTATTGTTGCCTATACCTTACTGGGAACTATATTGATTACTGTACTGAAGGAGGGATCCAGCATGTTCGGGATTCAAAAGACAATAGGTACATACGGTGAATGGCTGTTAGGACCGCTGTTGTTGCTCATCGGACTGTTCATGCTTTTCGGAAGCAGACTGAATCTTCCTCAGTTTGGGTTTAGTGGAAATGCCGAAGGCTTGGCCAAAAAAGGAGGGTGGGGTGCTTTGTTGATAGGCATTCTGTTTGCTCTTGCCTTTTGTCCTACCAGTGGGGTGTTTTACTTTGGAATGCTGATTCCGATGTCGGCTACTGCAACTGCCGGCTATGTTCTGCCTGTGGTTTTTGCTGTAGCAACTGCTATTCCGGTACTGCTTGTAGCATGGGTACTGGCGTTCAGTGTGCAGCGTCTGGGCACTTTTTACGGAAAGATGCAGGTCATACAGAGATGGCTGAATCTGGTGGTAGGAGTGCTTTTTGTCATTATTGGCATGTATTATTGCTATATCATGTATTTATCATAAATAATCATTAAAAAAACATTTAGAACAATGGAAGTAAAAGTTTTAGGACCGGGTTGTGCCAAGTGCAAAACAACCTTTCAGGTGATAGAAAAGGTAATAAAAGAGAACAATTTAGACGTGAAGCTTACAAAGGTGGACGATATTATGGAAATGATGAGTTATAATATCATGACCACTCCTGCTGTAGTAGTAGACGGTGAAGTGAAGATGAAAGGGCAGGTCCCTTCGGAAAGTGATGTGAAAAGACTGTTAGGTATTTGATAGTAAATATATGATACAACGATTTGCCGACTGGCTGGTTTACGACATCTTCGGACTAAGTGCAGATACCTCACTGGGAATAGCAGTCAATTTCTTCTTTTACGATACTGTCAAGATTCTTATTCTGCTGTTTTTCATCAGTGTGCTGATGGGTATTATCAACGCCTATTTCCCCATTGAACGGCTGCGTAATTATCTGGTTACTCATAAAATGTATGGGTTGCAGTATTTACTGGCTTCTTTATTCGGAGCCATCACTCCGTTCTGTTCGTGTTCATCCATTCCGTTGTTTATCGGATTTGTGAAAGGGGGTATTCCACTTGGAGTTACATTTGCATTTCTGATAACTTCTCCGCTTGTGAACGAAGTTGCTGTGGCAATGTTTCTCGGTTCATTCGGACTGAAAGTGACACTTATATATGTTATCAGCGGCATACTGCTCGGAGTGATCGGAGGATTTGTTTTGGGAAAGATGAATCTGTCGCCTTATCTGAGCGACTGGGTCCGCCAGATCCAGGCAGACTCTTCTGCTCAGGCAGACGAGTGGGAGAAAGAACATATCTCTTTCTTCAAACGGCTTCCGTCTATCGTCCGTGATGCCTGGCGTATAGTAAGAGGAGTACTGATATATATACTGATAGGTATCGGTATCGGAGCCTTTATGCACGGTTTTGTGCCGGAAGGATTTTTTGAAGCCTACCTTTCAAAAGACAACTGGCTGGCTGTGCCGCTTTCTGTAATTTTTGCGGTTCCGATGTATGCCAATGCCGCCGGTATTGTACCGGTCATCCAGGTATTTGTTGCAAAGGGTATTCCTATGGGAACAGCCATTGCATTCATGATGGCAGTTGTCGGTCTGTCTTTGCCGGAAGCCACATTACTCAAGAAGGTCATGACCTGGCGTCTTATCGGCATTTTTTTCGGTACAGTCGCATTGTTTATTATCCTTTCAGGATATTTGTTTAATCTAATTCTGTAATAATCAGATTCATGTATTCTATGAAAATATTGATTCTTTGCACAGGAAACAGTTGCCGGAGCCAGATGGCGCACGGCTTTTTGCAATCGTTCGATGCTTCTCTTGAAGTTTATTCGGGAGGAACTCACCCCGCAGCTTGTGTCAATGCCAAGGCTGTGGAAGTGATGAAAGAAGCAGGTATCGATATTAGCAGTCACATTCCCACTCATGTAGATACTTATCTTGACCAGGCCTGGGATTATGTAATAACCGTATGTGGAGGAGCCAATGAGAGTTGCCCTGCCTTTACGGGAAAAGTAGGCAGACGCCTTCACATTGGTTTCGATGATCCTTCGCATGCTGTAGGGACACCGGAGTTTATAGATGCCGAATTCCGTCGTGTGCGCGATGAGATTAAAAACGCCTTTGCCCGTTTCTATCTCACGGAAGTCAAAAAGCAGGAACTTCCCAAATGCTCTTGCGGAGGATGCTGTGATGAATAAAGATGCTCTCTTGTTTCTTTAAATAACTATTTATGGGGGAGGCCGTATCTTCTGTCATGAGAGCAGAAGTTTGGTTTCCCCCCGTTTTATTTTCCTGAGTGAAACGGACTGTTTATCTCAGTTTGATGGAAAGCCTGTTGAAACGTTCATCCATCATGTGTGCAGGTATGATTGCCTTTATGGTATCGAGTACGGCATTTACCATCCTCTCCCTTATAAAATCGTCCTTTATAAGAATCGAGACATTTCTTTGTGCAGGCGGATTGACGTCGAGAGTCTGTATGTTCTTTTTCTGTTCTTCACTCAATGTACTGATATGCAGTTCCGGAATAATGGTGTATCCACCGTTTTTATCTACTATTTTTATGAGCGTATCAATACTTCCCGCCTCATAGATATGGTTACCTATATCTTTGTTTTTACAGAAATTTATGCCACTGTTGGGAAGGCAGTGTCCCTCTTTCAGAATCCACATGTGTTCCGGTGGCAGATTGCCGTTTGCGATTATCTGCCGTGCTTTACTGCATCTTTCCGAGAAGTAGGCAACAAACTTTTCCACATATACCGGAATCTCCAGAATGTTGGCCTGCGCTTCGGGAGGCGTGGTGATGGCAATGTCCAGATTCCCGAATCTGAGATCCTGAACCAGCGATTTGTTCTCCTTTTCGTCGATGGAAAGATTCACATTGGGATATGTATTTCTGAAATGATAGATAAAGTCGGGAACAAGATAGGGAGCGATGGTTGGCAGGATGCCGATACGCAGACTGCCGTTCATGCTGCTGCTTTCATCAGCTACCACCTCTCTGATTCTCTGGGTTTCGTTCAAGGCTATTCTTGCCTGCCTTATTATTTTTTCTCCGATGGCAGTAGGAGAAATATTCTTCCGGTCCCTGCTGAATATTTTCACATCCAACTCTTCTTCCAGTTTCTGAATCATGGCACTCAGAGTAGGCTGAGTCACACCACAAGCCTCGGCAGCCAGCACAAAGTGACGATACTTGTCCAGCGCTACTATATATTCCATTTGCTGTAAAGTCATACATCAATAGATTTTATCTATACAAAGATAGAAAAAAGCTGTTGTAAACCTTTCAGGCAGATTGTATTTTTGCATCAGAAACAAATACCTGATCATTGAAAATGAGAAGAATTTGTTCCGATAGTAAAGTATAAACCATAAAGATAAAAGAATATGAAAGCAGTAAACCTTACAAAAGCCGATTTCCTGAATAAAGTAGCAAACTATGAAGTAAATCCCGAATGGAAGTTTTTGGGTGAACGTCCCGCAATAATCGATTTCTACGCTACCTGGTGCGGTCCATGCAAGATGCTGGCTCCCATATTGGATGAAATTGCCGAAGAATATGCCGGTCGGGTAGACGTATATAAGGTAAATGTAGACGAGGAAGAAGAACTTGCAGCTCTTTTCAGAATCAGAAGCGTACCTACCTTGCTTTTCGTCCCGTTGACGGATGCACCGCAGATGGCACAGGGAGCACTTCCTAAGAAAACACTGGTAGAAGCTATTCAGAATGTACTGTTGAGTGGTAAATAAATGTTACATAAAAGAAAATTGATATGAAAAAGATATTATTGCTGATTGTATCTGTTTTTATGACAGGCAGTCTGGTTTACGGACAGACAGGTAAAGTTATTCACATCAACCAGTCGGAGTTTATAGAAAAGGTATACGACTATAAGAAGAATCCAGACAAATGGGTCTATGAGGGAAGCAAACCAGCCATTGTTGATTTTTACGCCGACTGGTGCGGACCTTGCCGCAGGCTGTCCCCCGTACTGGAGAAGCTGGCAGAAAAATATAAGGATAAGATTGTAATTTATAAGGTCAATACCGATAAGGAGCGTGAGCTTGCAGCAGCCTTCGGCATTACAAGTCTGCCTACTCTCGTATTCATCCCATTGGGAGATACGCCACAAGTTTCACAAGGTGCTTTGCCACAGGAAGTTTTGGAGAAAGGAATCGAAGAAGTCCTTCTGAAATAAATCAGGCTAGATAAAAAATACCCCTTACTTTTGAAAATAGTTGAAAAGTAAGGGGTATTATAATTTTTATGCGAATATATTTTGTCTGCTTTGCTGTCTTTCAGAGAATATATTGTTCTACCTGTATGGCTGCTGCATACTGGATATCTTCTTTCAGGAAGTTGCTTAAATTTTCGTAAAACGGATAGACCGGACCATATCCGGAGCCGAACTTGACATTCGATCCGTAGAGAATCGCATTGTAGATGAAATTCTCTGCCTTGTCGACAGCCGTATTCATGTCGTATCCCCTTGCCAGATAAGTTGCGATGGAAGAAGCAAACGTATCTCCCGTGCCGTTTACGTTCTTGGTTTGTATGCGTGCCTTCTTGTACAGCTTGAAGCACTTGCTGATCGGGTTGTAAAATACATCAATCAGGTAATCTCCGTCTTCTATGGATTTGACGATGACACAGTTTCCCCACTTGCTCAGTTCGGGAATATACTCCTTCATGTTATCTTTGGTCAGGCTCTTTCCCAGTAGCAGGTCGGCTTCTCTCCGGTTGGGCGTGATGATGGTAGAATAGGGGAAAAGACAATCCTTGTAGGCCTGGATTGCATCGTCCTGCAACAGCTTGTCGCCGGCAGAAGAAACCATCACGGGGTCTACCACGATCGGTATAGACTGTTTTTTCACCACATCCCCGATAGCCGTTACCAACTCCTGAGAGTATAGCATACCCGTCTTGATGCAGTCGGCCCCTACGTCTTCCAGAAACGAATAAGTCTGGCTGACAACCATCTCAACAGGGATGGTCTGAATACTTTTTACCTTTATTGTATCTTCATCGACTATGCAGGTAATTGCTCCGGCAGCATATCCTCCACATGCCGATATGGATTTGATGTCGGCCTGCATGCCCGCCGTGCCCAGCGGTTCACTTCCAGCAATTAAAAATACCTTATAGAGTTTGTTTGTTAAGTCCATTCTTTTCAATTTAGTGATTACATCCTGAGCCCGTCTGGATATGGCAGGCGTTCGGATCTTGTTTAAGTGCACTCTTGTTTGAAGTACAAAGTAAAGCAATATCGCGTCTGAGTAGATACCTGAAATGTGATATTAACATAAATTTTAAGAATTATAAATAGTGTGAGAACCTTTCTTGGCAATATCTCGTGATAAATAGTGCGTATTATTTGTCTGACTGGAAGAAAAATTCTTTACATTTGTATAATCTTTAAAATATCATGCTATGTTAGGTGCAGTTATAGGTGATGTAGTGGGTTCCGTGTACGAGTTTCACAATACCCGCGATTACAATTTTCTGATGTTTTCTTCTTCCAGTAATTATACAGATGATACCGTTATGACCATGGCAGTTGCCGATTGGGCGATGAAGTGCAAGGCGGCAGGAGAAACGGCTTACCCGCATCAGCTACTGGAAGAGTGTATGGTAAAAGTAGCTAACGCTTATCCTTGTCCGATGGGTGGTTACGGAGGTAAGTTCCGTCTGTGGCTTTTTCATCCTCAAAGCCTGACAGACGACACAACCGGAAAGCCGGCAGTACGTCGGTGTCCTTACAATTCTTGGGGAAACGGCTCTGCCATGCGAGTTTCATCCATAGGCTGGCTGTTTGATACGTTAGAAGAAACGGAGAGAGTGGCCGGCATTTCGGCTTCTATCACACACAATCATCCCGAGGGAATAAAAGGTGCGCAGGCAGTAGCGGCAGTCATCTATCTGGCACGTACCGGCAGCGGAAAAGAAGAAATCAAACAATATATCGAAAAACGCTTCGGTTACAACCTGAATGAAAGCTGGGAACATTTGCATCAAACCTACCGTTGGGATTCGAGTTGCCAAGGCACGGTTCCGCAGGCACTGATTGCTTTTCTCGAAAGCAAGGACATGGAGAGTGCACTCCGCATGGCAGTTTCCATGGGCGGTGACAGCGATACACTTGCCTGCATCACGGGGGCAGTGGCCGAAGCATACTATCAGGAAATTCCCTCGTTTATAGCGGACAAGGTACTTTCTTTATTACCTGAAGAATTTCTCAGTCTGTTGAAGCAGTTGGCAGACGGAGCTTATGCCTCATGTTACGTAAAATATATAGCCGGATACACTCCGGCAAGAACCAGAGAATATACCCCGACTGGATTTCCTCGCTGAAACCGGGTGAGGTATTTGTCTTCGGTTCTAATCTGGCAGGACATCACGGGGCGGAGCCGCCCGACTGGTTGATGAAAGAGTGATAAATAAAACATGCTGAAGAGTTTTATAAAACATGCTGAAAAATGTCATAAAATATCAGCATGTTTTTTTATTTTTTGTACAAAGAAAAAAGGCTTTTCAGTGTCATTGCTTTTTATAGCCATATTTGTTTTCCTTCTTTATAGACAAAAGGTCTTATTTGTTGTCCTCTAGTATGATTTTTTAGGATAAGTAATGTATTTTGAGGTATGTTGTTGTATGTTAATGAATCAGATGTTGCTGTTTGTAAACCGGCAGATATCCAATTTTTATCGCAATATAACAATTCATAAACATCTCCCGGACGGATATAATTATCTCTATTGCGTGGAGTATACGAGATGTGTGTTATTTGCTTTGGCTCTTCGAGGTCAAGACCAGCCCATCCTCCGGAACTGTTTTTGTAATTGAATGAAGTCCAGCTTTTCCCATCAAAGACGTTTGTATATTCATGACTTCCATCATTTTCTTTACACCCTGGAGTTCCTATTATTTTCCCTTTCAAAGGTATAGAGGCGCTTTTTCCGAAAAAAACGGCTTCTGCTATGTTGCAGTAACTATTTTGGGGGCCATAGTAGCGGACGTATTGATACTTGCGGCTGGTTTGGACTTTTACAACTGTGTTCAATCGCACAGGAGCTTCTTTAATGATGTATAATGTATCGCTCTTGTTGAAATGAATATCATTGCTCCCTTGGAATACTCCTCCTATCATCAATGCTCCAAAAGGTTCATCCTGGGTATTGTATTTGGCATATAGATTTATTGTACATTTCTTTTCATGCTTATTGAAAATATCTAGTGTTCCGTCGGAATTTATCATAAATGGATCAGTCAGGAATATTTGTTGTCCTTTTATCCATGTAGCAGCACGCACTAATCCTCCACATTCAATAGATTGAAAGACTATGCCCTGATCATCAACTTGTCCCCAGGCAACAGGCGACCATGATAATTGTACTGCATTGCTGTAGCGCTGCCAAGGCCCCGATATGTGGAAGAGAAGCCGGTGCATAAGTTGTAAAATAAGTATGTGTGCTATCTTGTAAATATTTTGTTAAAACTTTTGCTGCAGCTACCGGATTTCCTTTATCTTGAGAATTTGAAGAGCGTAAACTATCTAACAGATGGTTGAATTTGTTATAATAAACCTCCCTCCATTCTGTCAGCTTTTCATTGTCAATGCGATATGGTAAAATATATTGAAGGAATGTGTTGAAAGATACAGATTTACCCCAGGGTTGTTCTTTCCATACCTTAAATGCATGATCAATATTTTTGCAAATGAATGCTGAGTCTATAGTTTTTATATCATATTTTATTTGTAGGTTTCTTATATTAAAAGGCGGGTATAAATTTCGGATAGAATCAGCAATTTGAGCCGGATTGGATGAGCCTTCTGTATTTCTTAAAATAGTATAGAAACTTGTGTACTGATCGAGTAACTTTCCTTCAAAAAAATAGTGTGAAGACATGTTTTCTATCAAAAAACATGCAGCCTTATATTTAAGGCTATCTTCAGGAGTTTTATTGTATCTGTTCAGAACTTTTTCCAGTTCTTTTTGGTTATTTTCTGCCTGTTTGAGAGCATGCTTTAGAAAATAAGCAGAATCTTGTTGTATACAAGAAATAAAGAATATAGAAAACAAGAGGGTGAGTATTGTTTGTAGGATTGACTTATCTTGGCTTTAATTATTATTATAATTAGATGAAACGCTATTAAATACTAATTTGTAACCTTTTCCTCTAATGGATACAACATTGATGTCCAAAATTGCGATACATTCTTTTAGTGACTTAATCAGGTGATAAGCCCGGTCTTTTACTTCTACACTTTCTACTTTTTCATATAGTTTGGATATGTCAGTATGTGATAAGAAGAAATCTTCATTTGAAATGAACTTACGGAAAATTTTTATATTATTGCCCCTCAGAATAACTTGTGTAGTGTTGTATCTTAAAGTATTGTGATTATTGTCCCAATAATATCCTTCATGAATCTCAATCCATTTAGTTGATCGGTATTTTCTTTGTTTTATAAGGTTTCCATCCTCATTATTTATCTCTTTTGAGAGATTTTCTTTTTTATTTCTACGATAGATAATGTAGCAGGTTATTGGAATAAGCATAACAGCAAGTAGAATGTATGTATATATATTATTCAGTAAAAGTGCATACGTTGGGGTATATATATAGGCCTGTAATGTTATATCAGATTTCTTATTATAGTTTATTCTAAATTTGTATTCCTGTACGAGTGTAGCTTTTCTGATAAACTTTTCATCGCGTGAATTATACCTTTTCCCGTTGTATGTATATCCAATGGCTGTATTAGTGTATTTGTTTATCTTATGCATTTCATACTTGAATAAGCTGTCTAAATGATTTCTTACTGAGTCTTTTGCAATAAAATAAGCCTGATCACTCCAGTTTTTCTTTTCTTCACCTCCTATATTATTGGGAGAATACTTTTGATGATATTGTACGTTAATCTGTGAGATATACAAATCTTTTTCCTTATTGATAGCATTTATGAAAGCATTTTTTGCACTTTCGGTAATATGCATCTTGTTTGTATTGAAATTTACGCAGATTACAATCATTGTTATTAATGCGTATGTGGTATATGCAAAGATACGTTTTGTTTTAGTCCATTTCATAATTTGAGTATTCCTTTCTGAAAATAATCTGAAGGAAATCTGAAATTTTACTGAATTTTTATATAGTTAAATATTTAGTAATCAGATTATTATTGTTTTCCTCAGAAAAATTTCAGCATTTTCCCGTTGTTTATTTCTTACCTTTGTCACAAAAATAAAAAGATTTTAAATGATATGAAAGTGTTGTTATTTTTAATTTTGGTAGTGTTATGTATCTGTTTTGATTCACACCAAGGCAATGAATTAAAGTCATTAGAGATGAATCAACTTTTTTTAAGTAATGTAGAAGCATTGGCCAATAATGAAGGGGTTAATTTTTTTTGCTATGGTGAAGGTGACATTGATTGTCATGGTATGAAAGTCGAATTTAAAGTTCAAGGTGTGAGTTTAGATTACTGAACTGTATTAAAATCATAATTTTAATTCCTTTTTTCTTGCTCAGATGATAAAAAACATGATATTGAAGTTTTGGTTAAGGAATGGAACAACAAGGAAATCCGTTTCCCCGATAATCCTGTGTTCACGCGTTTTGTTACAGATACGGTTCCTTATAGGATTCCTAAGTCGGACTATAAGGTAGTAGTCTTTGTAGACTCTGTGGGATGTATCAGTTGTAAGCTTCAGCTGCCGAAATGGAAGGAATTCATGCACGAGGTGGATTCGCTTAGTGACGGAAATGTACCGTTTGTATTCTTCTTCCAGACAAAAGATGTCAGTGAATTGAGATACATTTTGAAACGAGATAATTTCTCGCATCCTGTGTGTATGGACACGGAAGACAGTTTCTACAGACTGAACCGTTTTCCCGGGGAAATGATGTTCCAGACCTTTCTTGTGGATTCGGCTAATAGAGTAAAAGTGATAGGTAATCCGATTCATAATCTTTCTGTGAAGGACCTTTACCTGAAGGAAATAACGGGAATTGAAGCTGTTTCACAGCCGGTCACCACGATTCAGGCAGATTCTGCGGAATATCACTATGGTGTGGTAGGTAAAAACATGACTGCAAGCAGGAAGATTATCCTGAGGAATACCGGAAAGGAAGTGTTCCGAATAAAGGGAACAACAACTTCATGCGACTGCATGACTGCGGAATACGACTGGGATGAGATTCCACCCGGAGGGAAAGCTGCAATGACGGTTGAATACAAGGCGGAAGAGCCGGGTGATTTCTGGCGTACCATAACGATATATGGCAATATCTCCGAGAAGTCCTTTACTTTGGACTTTTGGGGAACAGTTAAAAAATGAGAGATAGCAAAGAGTGGAAACATGAATATATGTCTGCAAACAATGAACATCATATTCCACTCCATGTTAAACCCGTCCAATCGAAGAAAGGAGGTGTAACAAATACAAAAGTAATAATAATTCTGAAGTGATACAAATCGGTGATTTGCCGCTTTATGTATGAATAGACAAATTAAGTCAATAAACAAATTTTGAATAAAATGAAAAAGAATATCTTGAAATTAGTTTTTGCATCCGCATTTGCTTTGGTAGCCGGCTATAGTGTATATGCTTCACAAAAGAAGGTGGAAATGTCAGATCTGGCAATGGCTAATGTGGAAGCATTGGCAAGTGGAGAAGTGATAGTTGGCCCATGGTATTGTGCTGGCAGTGGTTATTGTTATGATTCTTACACTCATATGTTATTTGAGGGAACAAAATATAATCTCTAAATAAACACAATAACGGAATACTAAAGTATTCCGTTATTGTTAAATTGATTTGATTAATGTACAGATATATTTTAAATATAGTACTTTTAACCTGTCTGGTATCTTGCAAGCCTGATAAGGGAAAAGACGTGCCTGAAATAGACTTGCATCATTCAGTAGTGCTTGATGAAGACCAACTGTTGTTGGGTAAAGTAAAGGACATGTCCTGGGAGAATGATTCGGTGCTGGTCATCGTAGACTCGAATCAGGATGGTTTCCTTCATTTCGTACATCTTTCTGACAAGAAGGTGTCCGAATATGGTAAAATCGGGCAGGGGCCGGGTGAATTTCTGCTTGTCGGTGCTGTTTATCCGGATATGAACAATCGTCCAATTCTGTTTGACGTAAGCAAGAAGGAATGTTTCATGATGCAGCATGGGGATGAGGGAATCCCATTCCGATCTTTGTTTTCTTTAGCGGACTCTTTGATTTGTTTTGAGATGCTGCCGGTGCAGCACGACCGTTACATTGTAACCGGCTTGTATAAGCACAACCGTTTTACCGTTTTGGACGGTAATGGAAAGAAAGTAGGTGATTTTGGTGAATATCCTTATCGGAATGAAGAAGAAAGGAAGGTAGACGGATTTATCCTTGGTGATGTGTATCAGGGCAAACTGGCAGCCAGTCCTCACCGTAACCGTTTTGTGCAGGCCATATACAAAGCCAAGATCCTGACTTTTTATGAGCAGTCCGGTGAGCACTGGAATCTTGTCAAAGAGATTCAGGAATCGTTTCCAAAATATAAATATAATAGTCCGGCTATAGAAACGGATACGCCTGTAGGCTATCTGGATGTGTGTGCCACTGAGAAGTATGTATATGCGCTTTATTCCGGGAAAAATTACCGGGATGATAAGGATGCGGCATTCAGCGGTTATACGATAGAAGTTTACGGATGGGACGGTACGCTACAGAAACGTTATCAGTCGGATGTGCCATTGAAGGTAATCGAGGTATCCAGAGATGATGGTAGTTTGTATGCGATAGCCTATCATCCGGATCCGGTTCTGGTTCAGTTTCCTTTGTTCGAACAGTAGTAGATAGAATCACCTAGTGGTATACAAAAAATAGGAGACAGTTTGCTGATTATGGATTATAAGTCGGATTCAAAGTTTCATTATGTGAATTTGAAACAGAAGAAATATGTGGGACAATTTGGAGCAAAAGAACAGGGGTTGGGTGAGTTTCTGCTTGTCAGTGCCGTTTATCCTGATATGAACAATCGTCCGCTTTTGTTTGACGTGAGCAAAAAGTGAATGCTTCCATGGTTAATTTGTTATTCAGATATATTCCTTACCAAGAATTGAAGTCCTGTCACATGATAAAAATGAAACGATACTTTAATATAGTAGTGAATCTAGCAATCACTAGCGTATGTCTATTTTTACTGTAGATTTTAGCACAAGTGTTTGTGTTTGCATCTTTCCGGATACAAGTGATTCCATGTCTCCGGGACTCCGTGAGGGGGATTTCGTACTTGTGTGGAAACCTGTCGTTGGAGCACGTCTGTTGTTGCTTCATGTGTGAATAAACGAAAGAAAGTCAACAAACAAAATTTAAGGTAAAATGAAAAATAATATCTTGAAATTAGTTTTTGCATCCGCATTTGCTTTGGTAGCAGGCTATAGTGTATACGCTTCACAGCAAAAAACTGAATTGTCTGAGCTTGCTTTGGCTAATATAGAGGCTATTGCAAAAGGGGAAGTTATAGTTGGAGTTCCATGTGCACAAATTTGCCAAAACTGTTGGTGTATTTACTTTGATCCATACGAAGAAATAGAAGGAACCCCATACATCTAAGTTGTTGCTTTACGGATATTAAAGATTTTAAAACAAGAATTAAAATCAAGAGAATATTTTATAAATGCCACTAAAGCATTCCATCTTTAATATAGTAAGATGAAAACTTTAGTGGCAAATCTATAAATTCAATTATAAAGAAATTCTAATACGATGTTTAAACTGAATAACAAACATTCTTATCTTATCATTTTATTGTACTTTCTATGTCTCACAAACTGTACAGATAAAGGTTTGTCTGATATTGATACGGATTTCCCAATGAGTTCAGTAATCATGTCGGTAGATTCCATAAATCTGGAAGAAAAGGGACTGTTACTGCCTTTTTCCGTTTCCTATATTGATTCATGTTTTATTTTTTCTAACATTCGCATAAAAGATCGTCTTTCTATATGGAATCAAAAAACCAACGAGGTGATCAATACTGCTCATATAGGTAACGGACCTAACGAAATCATACAGTATTTGCCTGTATCCAATAACATGAGTGAATTTCTATTTGCAGATAGAATTAAAGGAAAAATCTTCAAGTTGGACCTGAATAGTTATGAGTACAAAGAGATTATACAGATTAATGAATCTATAAATCGTTTTTATTCATTGGCAATGCTTGACTCTACTTCAATCATAGGCACAGGAATGTTTGAACAAGGACGCTTTCTGATATACAACATTGCTGATAGCACTTATGTTTATGAAGACGAATATTCAAGCAATAAAGACATTCAGCCACTGCAGCCTTACCAGAAAGCGGCATTGTACGCTGGTACTTTAATAGGGGTGCATCCGGATAAAAATAAATTCGTTGCCGCATATAAAGGACTAATAGATTTTTACAATATTGATGAATCCTACAATCTATCACCTTCGGCGCATAGATATTATCATTTCCCTCAATTTGCCATTCCTGAGGAAGGACCTGTTATAGCTCACAAGAAAGAAGAAGCGGTAGGCTTTTTATCATTGTCGTATGATTCATCATACGTCTATTTATTATATTCAGGTTCGTCTTTGTTGGATAAAGGTAGTTCAGCCTATACCGGCAACATTATACTAGTTTACAATTGGGAAGGAATGCCAGTCAAACGATATGTTTTAAATCACAGTGTTATTTCCATACATATTAATAATAATATGTTATGGTGCATAGGGGAAAATCATAAATATCTGTATAAATATGCTCTTAGCCTATAGTATCCCTAACATAAATGTAGCGACTGAAATGAACTGTTTTCTTCTGTTTTATTGGCTGGTTGCAGTTCATCTTCTACAGAAACTTAACGGTGAAATATAAAGCCGAGAAGCCTGGTGATTTCTGGCGTACCATAACGATATATGGCAATATCCCCGAAAAGTCCTTTACTTTGGACTTTTGGGGAACAGTCAAAAAATGAGATATGGAAAAGAGTGGAAACATGAATCACGTGTCTGCAAACAATGAACATCATATTCCACTCCATGTTAAACCCGTCCAATCGAAGAAAGGATGTGTTACCTATACAAAGATAATTATTATTTTTAATACCACAAATTGGAGGGTGTTCCTCCCTAGAGATTATTAGAATTATAAATTAACTAAAGTAAAAATTTGAACTAAAATGAATAAGAAAATATTGAAATTAGTTTTTGCATCCGCATTTGCTTTGGTTGCTGGTTATAGTGTATATGCTTCACAGCAGAAGGTTGAAATGTCAGATTTAGCTATGGCTAATGTAGAAGCATTAGCAAGTGATGAAGGTTCTGTGACATGTGATCCTGATAAAGGAGATACATGTATGGTTGGCTCAACCCCAGTGAAAGATTATGATGAAGACGACTCTTGGTTTTGATTGTTAATTATAGCATCATTGCAATACTATTTATTATTGCAATGATGCTGATTTAATTATATGAATATGAAAAATATAGCATTTTTTTTTATTTTGTTTTGTGTTGGATGTTCTCCACGTGATGATATAAAGCTCAATGATATACAGGTTGAATTTACAGATTTTGCAGAAACTGACTCTTTATTATTTGCTAGTTTATCTGAAGAGATTATAGAGGAGCCATCAGAGATGAAATTATGGGATAATTTTTTGATTATTAATGATTTTAATAAGAGTGGCGATAATTTTATTTCATTTTATTCTTTAGAAAAAAATGAAATAATTGAAACTCGAATGAATAAAGGAATGGGACCTGGTGAAATGTTATCATGTAGTATTAATATTTTAGGGGATGATTTGTGGTTATATGATATGAGTAAATCAAATATTGTTTGCTTTCCTCTTTTAGAAATATCAAATGACAGATTAAAACCGTTCCAATATCAACTTTCAAAGTATTATTATGACATTGCAATGTTAAATGATACTATAATGGTTGGTTCAAATGATCTTACCATAAACAAAAAAATATCTTTTGTAAATATTAAGAACGGTGATATAAGATATTCTGGTGAATATTCGTATGTTAACCCTAATATTCCTATGTCTTCATTTATTGATGCATGTAACAGTTATATAGAAGTCAATCCAAAAACGAAAGATATATTATTGGCTTATCGCTATACAGATGTAATAGAAATTTATGATTCAGAAGGAAATCTGAAAAATTCAGTTCATGGTCCTGATTGTTTTGAAATAAAATTTCAACCAGGTTCGTATGGAATGCGTAAGACAAAGGAGACTAGAAAGGCTTTTGTGAATGCTTATGTAACTGAGAAACACATATATTTATTGTATTCAGGATGTACAAGAGAGGAAAAGAATTGGTCTGACGGAAATGAAATTTTTGTGTATTCATGGAGTGGAGTACCAGAAAAACGATATATTTTAAATCAGCCAGTTTACTCGTTTGCGGTAGATGAATGTAGTGGATATATTTATAGTTATTCTTTGGAAAGTAGTGAATTAATAAAGGCTGTTATGTAACTATTATATAGTGAGAGTGTATCGTGATATATCAGATAGATTGGGATGGTAATCCTGTGATCAAATATGAAACGGATTTGCCATTGTCGCAAATATGTGTATCCAATTCTGATGATATGGTTTATGCGATAGCCAACAGAGAGGAGAATCTGTTGGTGGAGTTTGCTTTATCAGGTGGAAACGAATAAGGTTTTTGGAAAATCCGCTGAAAATAATTAGCTGTAAGAGAATATGTTTATAGGTAGTGAATGAATGATAACAGAAGAATTAAAACAGTAACCTGAATTGCGTATGAAAAATATTTTCTTTCTTTTAATAGTTTTAGTTTTGGGCTCATGCAATGGAACTGACCGAGAAAAAGAGATAGTTATAGAGGATAATATTATAAATCCTGTGGTTCATCGAATTGAAGCAAAGCAGCTATTGAATGTTGATAAAATAGGAGTTTATGATACATTATCTGTTTTTATAAATAGAGGTACTGATAGTATCCTTTATATGTATGACTCTTCGGATTTTACCTATAAAGGAGCTTGTGGAGTCATAGGACATGGACCTGAAGATTTCCAGTTCCCATTTTTTTTGAAGAAGGCAAATGATAATAATGGTATTATAAACCTTTACGATGTTAATGCAGCAGCCTTTAAGGACATAAATGTAAAAAAGATTCTTCAAAAAGAGCCAAATGCAATAATGTCAATGAAAATGCCGACTATGCTTATAGGTTCACCTGATTTACATTTAAAGAGTGATTCTTGTTTTATAGGGAATATTGATTCAGGTAGCGGATTGTATTTCATTTATGATTCGAATAAAGATAAGATAAAATGGGTTGAATTTCCCAAAATCCTACAGTTGCCTCAGGATGATTTCACAGTTATGAATATGAATCGTATAACTCTAAACTTTGAGTCCAATAGAGTTGTTTCAGCAATGGGATATTATAATCTGCTATTTCTTTATGACTCGAATAATACTTTAATGAAGACAGTCCAATTAGGAGATGAAGAAATTAGCCCGACAGTAGTTGATGGTGATCATCTGAGTGGAGATAATATAATCTGCTGTAGAGATATAACCTCCTCAGATAAAGCTGTATATGTATTGGAACAGAATATAAGAGAAAAAGATTTTGAGAAGATTGATAATGCTTCTTCCAGAATTGTTGTTTTTGACTGGGATTTGAAGTATTTAAAAACTTATCTTCTTCCCCATTACTCATTGGGTTTTGTATATGACCAATATCATGATAGAATTTTATACACGGCATTAAATCCCGAAGGTGGAACCGATGTCTTTTTCTTTTATTTAAATACAGAAGATAAAAAGTAATTGTTTAAAGTAAAATACTATAAATTGAATGTCAGAATTCATTTTGTAAATAAGTATTTAATTGTGAGAATATGAAGAATTGTTTTTATTTGCTTTGTTGTATTTTCATTCTGGCTGCATGTCAGGAAAAGCGCTTATCAGGGCCGATACAGGTTGACCTATCAAAGACGGAACCTGTGATAAATTATTCAAGTTTCGTAGATTCAACAGCATTTGTTACACTTGAACTAAGTGACAGCTTGCCACTCAACGGTGTTTCAGGTCTGTATTTTGATGACGGTAAACTCTTTGTCAAGGATAGCGGGCAGGAAGGTATTCTTGTCTTTGATGAAAAAAGTGGACAGTTATTTGCGCGGTTAAATGCGTTCGGTGACGGACCGGAAGAGATAAAGCGTATTGGTGCGTGGTGTTTGGATCCTTATCGGAAACATATATGCATCTTTGATAAAGGAGACATGAAGTTAAAGGAGTATGATTATTCAGGCAATTACATATCTTCCTTTCCAATGGAATCTTTCTTTCTGGACATGGTGAAGTTGGAAAAAGAGAGTCTGGTTTGTTTTTACCCTGTTTATGCCGGTCATGAACAGCCTGAAGGTGTCTGGCTGGATAATATGGGACATTTTAAAAAGAGCCTTTCTTCGCATGTGACAGAAGCTTGCAGGTTCCACTATTTTCCCGTGATGTATAATTGGAACGACTCATCCGCTTATTATTATGACAGGAACTGGGATGAGTTGTCCCTTGTAACAGCCGACACACTCCGTTCGATGTACACCTTTGATGTAAAACAGGCAATTCCTCTTTCAGTGAAAGGAATGCGTGATTTGACGCCTCAAGAACTGGACGGTCGTTCGATTGTTCACCAGTTTGCCTGTTCGGATCGTTTTATCCTGTTTTCCTACCATACATTCCATCGGTCTGATATGATGAGTAAGGACATTACATGGGTGCTGCTCGATAAAAGAACGGGAAAGGTTTCCGTTTCGAAATTTCTTAGAAATGATTTGGGTGAAGGAGATGAAATGAAAGGTTATGTTTTGTTTTACAAGAATGATCATACGTGGGTACGGGTTGATGACACTTTGGATAGTGTGATTCGGTTGGAATACTTGTACTTGCGATAATACTGTTCTGAAGATGTATGTCAAAAGACTATAGACAGGGTGACTCGTTGTTGAATATCTAAGTTTATAATGTTTAAGTTGTTATTTCCAAGAGATTACGAATAGGATAAGATACTGCTCGGTGAAAGTGCAATTCTGAGTGTGAAGTATAAAGCCGAGGAGTCTGGTGATTTCTGGCGTACTATAACGATAATATATGGCAATATTCCCGAGAGGTACTTTACTTTGGACTTTTGAGGAACAGTCAAAAAATGAAAGATAAAAAGAGTGGAAACATGAATCACGTGTCTGCAAACAATGAATATCATATTCCACTCCATGGTAAACCTGTCCAATCGAAGAAAGGAGGTGCTATCCATGCAAAGTTAATTATAAAATCAGAATTGAGAGAATAGAGAGAGGTTTATTTTCCTCTAATGTATTAAATTGAAAACATTAATAAAAATATAACTTTATGAAAAAGACTATATTCAAAACTTTATTAGCAGTTGCATTTACGATGGTAGCCGGTTATAGCGTATATGCTTCACAGCAGAAGGTTGAAATGTCAGATTTAGCTATGGCTAATGTAGAAGCATTGGCAAATGACGAGGGAAGTGTTTACAGATCCGGCACTTGATCAAGAACGTCCAAATGCCAGATGGTGAAATTTGATTTTAATATAAAGATTGATCAACATTTATAAATCAAGAGGTTATCTTTAGGAGTAACCTTTTGCCTAAATAAATTAATCTTATGAAATATTGTTACATATATTTAATGCTTCTTCTGCTTATATTTTCTTGTAATAGAAAACAAGAAAATAGTATAGACAAATTTGATAATATAATAAATCTGTCTGTTTCTGATAGCTTGTTTTCAGACAACGAATTGCCTATGGGGACAGTTTTGAGTATGAAGAACTGGAAAGATATATTAATAACCTGCCATCATGCAGATGATTATAGATTCTCTTTTATTGATAGCAAAACAGGAAAGTTGATAACAAGATGGGGACAAAAAGGAAATGCACCAAATGAATTCATTGATTTTGGCTCGGATTTTTTTATTCAAGATTCTTTACTCGTGTTCCAGTCTTCTATGAAGAAGTCAATAAACTACGTGTCTATTCCGGCTATATTGCGTGGAGCAAAAGAAGTTTTGGTTAAGACGGAGATTTATCCATATACAGCAGACTTTAGACCATTGCGTATAGTCCCTATTGGAAATAGAAAAGTAGCAACAGGACTTTTTAAACAGGGAGTTTTGGGTGTACTTGATGAAAATAATAATATTGTAGGAACATATTCCGATTATCCTTTTCCTTATGAAGTAGAAGGGCTTTATCGTGGAACAGCATATCAGTTAGTTCTCTCATGTAATACATATAGGCAACGTCTGCTTGTTTCTGTATCACATTCGGATGTTTTTGAAATTTATGAATTGGATGCAAATGGATTACATCGTGTATATGTAAATGATTTTAATCAAGTTCCTGTAGTGCAAATGCAGGATGGTAGATTGGGCATAGATGATAGTAAAAGTATTGGTGGAATTTTGGAACTATTTAATACAGACAATTTTATTTATTTGGGATATTCCCATTTGAGTTTAAAAGAAGTATCTTTGAATGATTACACGTTTGATGAAATATTATGTTTTGATTGGAATGGTAATAAAGTAAAAAAATATAATTTACCTTTTCCGGTAAGTACATTTTGTGTTATAGATAATTTATTATATGTTACTAGTTTAGAAGATAATAATATGACTATTTATAGATTAGAATCTGATAAATAGTAGTTCGTCAATAATTATTGGGTGCTAATCAGCTTTGATAATTATTAGCATCTTCTATGTGACTATAAATTCACCAGATATGTGTATATTCAATTTCTGTAGATCATAGTAATTCTTGCCTATATTGTGCTTCTAGAAAAAATGTGCAAGATCCATCTACAATATTAAGGTATAAGTTATAGTGTAATGAATTGGATATGTTGATTTGTGGATACATTAAATTAAAAATCTTTGGTTATGAATAGATGTTGTATATATGTGCTGCTTACCGCCGGAATGTTGGTCGGCTGCGGCGAGAAGAAAGACGATACTTCTGGAAAGGAAGGAGTAGAAACAGTTTTACCCTCACAGGCGAACGAGGTGACGGTCATGACGCTGAAGAAGACCACGTTCAGCCATGAACTGGTCAGTAACGGCAAGGTTACGGCCTCACAGTATGCCGACCTTTCGTTTCGCGTTACATCGGAACCGGTGGCACACATATATGTGAAGAACGGTGACCATGTAAGGAAAGGACAGAAGATAGCCGAACTCGACCTTTTCACCTTGAAGAACAGTTTGGAGAAGGTGGAGATAGCCCTGCGCCAGTCAGAACTGGAGATGAAGGACGTGCTGATAGGGCAGGGGTATTCACCCGACCGTATGCAGGAAATCCCCAAAGATATTGTACAGCTTGCCGAGGTGAAGAGTGGTTACGGACAGAGCCGTGCCGCATACGAACTGGCAAGGTACGAGCTTGAACAGGCTGTTTTTAATTAGTCTTTTTATCATTGTTGAATAAAATAAAATCGCTAAAATAGTAAACATAAAATAAATATCTGTAACTTTAGTCACTAAGAACATAGCGAAAAAATATAAATGTTATAGTTTAACAATAAATACCCTTTAAGTTGTCGTTATGCTATTTATAATTAGATTAGTACTAATACTTATATAAATTTTATATTATGTTAAAACTTTTACCTTTAACTATTTCAGTATTCTTATTATCATGCTCCCAAACTGCTGAAATAAATGATATTAATAAGCTTTTTTCAGATTGTGATACAATAGAATATACCGTTTTGAGCACAGATGAACATTTATGGGGAAAGCCTTTCAGCATGAAATATATAGATTCAATGCTTTTTGTGTATGACGACATAGCAGGGGAGGATATATTTCATTTGGTAGATTTAAATCATAAAAACAAGGTTTTGGGATTAGGGAAAAAAGGTCAAGGGAAAAATGAGTTTATAATGCCTATGGAATATTTGCCATGCGGTGATACAGCCATTGCTGTATTCGATTATGGAAATAAAAAATTATTCAATTTGAATATAGATGATTTTTTGAAACAAAGGAATGAATCAGATGTTTGGTATAAAGATACTTTTCCAGGTACTGTAAAACTTTTCCCTACAAAATTTAATACACTGTTGTCATTTGGTTTTTACGACGACTGTATGTTTTATTTGCAAAAGGGAAATGAGATAATGCAGAAATTTGGAGAATTTCCTTATCGTGATACAAAAGAAAAGCAGATTGAAAATCGTTTGAGAGGGTTAGCTTACCAGGGTATTCTTCATAATAATCCTTCAAATGATAAATTTGTTTATGCTGTAAATAATGCAGAAATTGTGTATTTTTATCATATAGACTCGTTATCAGTAAGAAAAGTTTCTGAATATAAATATAGTTATCCGAAATATGAACCAAGGCAGGAAAATAATATGAGAGCTGCCCCTATAAGTGGTGACAATATCAGAGCCTTTATAGATGCTACAACTAGTGATAACTTTGTTTATCTGCTATATTCAGGAAAAACATATAAAGAAGATGGTCTGAAATCTTTTGAAGGGAATATTATCTATGTATTTGACTGGATGGGTAATGCTTATAAAAAAATCTTTTTGAATCTTCCTGTATTCAGATTCTGTGTGGATAGAAACGACAACACAATATATGCATTCTCAAATAATCCAGATCCGGTTCTCATTAGCTTTCCTTTAACCATGAGATAAATAAATGATAACTCAAATAATAAATCTCATTTTGCATTCAACGGTGTATTAGCTTATTTTTTTATCTCTTTAATATTAGCTGTATGAAATATATATCAATAATAATAGTGACATTACTATTCTTACAGTGTTCAGAAAAAAACAATCAACTGAATGAAAAAAGAATAACAGTCGACTTGGAAGAAAGGACAGAGACATCTGTATTCGATTTAATGGATTCTATCACTGTGGTTCCATTAGAGTCATCTGATTCATGCTTAATTTCCACTATCCATCAGATAGAAAAGAAAAATGATACTCTTTATATATATGACATGCAGCAATCATCCTTCTTCTGTTATAAAACCAATGGGGATTTTCTTTTCAAAATATCGGACAAAGGAAGCGGACCTGAAGAATATCAATATATAGAACATTTCTCTGTATCTGAAACAGGTGAAATATTTTTACTGGAACCTTGGGGTAATATATATCACTACTGTAACAATGGTATATTCAGACAAAAAATCAAATTACCGGATGTTCTTAAATCATATAACGAAATTTACGTCAGGGGAAATTCCATAGTAATAAATTCATTGTCAGGAGATATATTATATTATTCACTATCTGACGGTACATATCAGAGCTTTCATTTATATGAAAGAATGAATACTTTCTTCCCTCTGAAAAGAACATCTGTATATAATGACTCCATCATGAATGTTTCTCTTTTTGATAATCAGATTTATAAAATAGGCCGGGATGGGTTAGTCTCTTCATGGGCATGGGATTTCAAAGAGAACAACAACAGCGAAAAGGACATAAAAAGACTGACAAGTGAAATAGAATATAAGTCAGGCGACAATCACAATTCTGTTATGACAGACTATATAGGGGAAGGAAAGCCTCTAAGACAATTTATTTATACATCATGCGAATCTAACCGTTTCAAAATCGCACTGATGGAACATGACAATAATTTCCTGCATGTATTCCATGATAAAAGCAACAAAATGAACCGTGTTTTCACAAAGACAAAGGAAAATACAATATTTCATACTTGTACATATAGTGACAACACATTTATATACTTCGACCAGCCATTTGTCAAAGGATGGAGAGATTTAACATGCATAACAAAAGAAGTATTAGGAGAAAAATACAATTTATATAAAAATATTATAGATGATTATGACAGTAATCCAGTTGTTATACTATTCCATTTAAAAAAGTAAGCTAAGATAAGTATAGTAAATACTCAAATACCATAAAATGAGAAAAGCGATTATTTAATGAGAAAATAATGAAAACACACTACGTATATGTGCTGCTGTTTGCCGCCGGAATGTTGGGCAGTTGCAGCGGAGGAAAAAATGATGCTTCCGGAAAGGAAGGAGTAGAAACAGTTTTACCCTCACAGGTGAACGAGGTGACGGTCATGACGCTGAAGAAGACCACGTTCAGCCATGAGCTGGTGAGCAACGGCAAGGTGACGGCCTCACAGTATGCCGACCTTTCGTTCCGCGTTACATCGGAGCCGGTGGCACACATCTATGTGAAGAACGGCGATCATGTAAGGAAAGGCCAGAAGATAGCCGAACTCGACCTTTTCACCTTGAAGAACAGTTTGGAGAAGGCGGAGATAGCCCTGCGCCAGTCAGAACTGGAGATGAAGGACGTGCTGATAGGGCAGGGGTATTCACCCGACCGTATGCAGGAAATCCCCAAAGATATTGTACAGCTTGCCGAGGTGAAGAGTGGTTACGGACAGAGCCGTGCCGCATACGAACTGGCAAGGTACGAGCTTGAACAGGCAGTGATCACCGCACCCTTCGACGGGGTTGTGGCGAATCTTGAATCGCGCAGCTTCAACCGTCCTGACGGTTCGAAGCCTTTCTGCCGTGTGATAGGAAGCGGGGGCATGGAAGTGGCTTTCAAGGTGCTGGAGAGTGAACTGCCGCTTGTCAGGCGAGGAGACCGGGTAGAGGTGGCTCCGTTTGCCGGGACAGCCGGGGCATGCAGCGGTACGGTGTCGGAAATCAACCCGCTGGTGGATGAAAACGGACTGGTGAGCGTAAGGGCCAGGGTGAACGGCGGAGTGAAGCTATTTGACGGCATGAATGTGCGTGTGAGCGTGAAACGTTCTATTCCCGATCAGTTTGTGGTGCCTAAGACGGCCGTGGTACTGCGTACAGGCAAGCAAGTGATATTTACCTTGAAGGACGGCAAGGCGATGTGGAACTATGTGACTACCGGACTGGAGAACATGACCGAATATACCGTGATAGGTGACGGCATGGAGGAAGGGGCACAGATCATCGTGACCGGAAACGTGAACCTTGCGCATGAAGCTCCGGTTAAAGTGATACCTTAAAACATGTCCGTACTATGGTAAGATTTCTGATTAAAAGACCGATAGCGGTACTCATGGCTTTCACTGCTTGCTTCATCGTGGGGCTGGTGACTTATTTCTCGCTGCCCGTATCGCTGCTGCCCGATATAGATATTCCGCAGATAACTGTACAGGTGACGGGTGAGAACTCTTCTGCACGTGAGCTGGAGAATACGATGGTGGCTCCCGTGAGAAGACAGCTTATGCAGGTGTCTGGACTCAGCGAGATGAGGAGCGAGACACGCGACGGTTCGGGCATCATCCGGCTGTCGTTCGATTTCGGTACGGATACCGACCTTGCTTTCATTGAGGTGAATGAGAAGATTGATGCCGCAATGAACAGTCTGCCGAGGGATGCGGTACGTCCAAAGGCTATCAAAGCGAGTGCTACCGATATTCCTGTGTTCTATTTGAATATGACATTGAAGGATGAGGTTCCGTATCAGGAAACTGATGGTAATGCTTTTCTCGAAATGTGTACCCTGGCTGAGAATGTGGTGAAACGCCGTATCGAGCAACTGCCTCAGGTGGCAATGGCCGATATGACCGGTGTACCGCAGAAGATGCTGCGCATTGTACCCGATATGGGGAAGATGGAAAGTTTAGGTATGGGGATATCTGATTTGGAAGGTATACTTTCATCGAACAATGTAGAGCCGGGGAGCATGCTGGTACGCGATGGTTACTATGAATATAACATTCGTATTGCATCGCTATTACGTACACCGGAGGATGTGGAGAGTATTTACTTTAACCACAATGGACTGGTGATGCAGCTGAAGGATATTTGTGATGTGCAGATGGTGACACGCAATGAAATGGGACGCTCGCTGGCAGGAGGGAAGCGGGCGGTGACGCTTGCCATCATCAAGCAGGGAGAAGAAAATATGGATAATTTGCGTAAGGAACTGAAGGAAACTACGGATTATTTTACAAAGATATATCCTGATATTGAATTTAGTATTACACGTAATCAGACGGAATTATTGGATTATACGATTTCTAACTTACAGCAGAATTTTACGCTGGGTTTTCTGTTTATATTTATTGTAGCTTTCTTTTTTATCGGGGATGTACGTTCGCCACTGATTATCGGCATTACCATGATTACTTCTGTAATCATTACTTTTTCCCTTTTCTATATTTGTAAAATATCGCTCAATGTAATCTCGCTTTCGGGGATGATACTGGCAGTGGGTATGATGATAGATAATGCGATCATTGTGACAGAAAATGTATCGCAATACCGGGAGAAGGGGTATTCGCTGAAACGTGCAGCTGTGGCGGGAACTTCGGAAATGATTACGCCCATGCTTAGTTCGTCGCTTACCACTGTAGCGGTGTTCGTACCGTTGGTGTTCATGAGTGGGATAGCCGGTGCCATTTTCATGGATGAAGCATTTTCTATCACATCTGGATTGTTGGTCTCTTATTTTGCTGGTATCATGTTGTTGCCTGTGTTGTATGTATTGTTCTACCGTATGGGTATAAGGAAGCACAATTGGTTTACTGCCAGCTTCAAAAATCTCCTGAAGAACGAGTGGCTTGTACGTTTCTATGATGCTGGTATAGAATGGGTGTTTGCACATAAAAAGATGACGATGGCATTTGCTATAGTTTCGCTTCCGCTCTGTGTGCTGATGTTTATGCTGATTGACAAGGAGCGTATGCCTGAGATTGACCAGAATGAAACGGTGGTGAGCATAGAATGGAACGAGAATATTCATGTGGACGAGAACAACCGCAGGGTGAATGCCATACTGGCCATGACCGATTCTCTTGTAGAGGAACATACGGCATATGTCGGTATGCAGGATTATTTACTTGGAACGGAAAACGAACTTTCTGCTGCTGAGGCTGAGCTTTATTTCCGTACGGCTGAACCGTCGGGTATATCTGTGCTGACAGAACTTATTGGCCAGGAAATTCGTAAGAAGTATCCGGCTGCTACGGTTACATTCTCGCCTCCTGTAACTATTTTCGAAAAGCTTTTCGTTACAGGGGAACCTGACCTTGTAGCACAACTCCGAGCTTCTGATCATACCTCAACTCCTGAGGCGGAGGATGTGAGAGCTATAGAGGCGGCCATTGCCGGAGAAACCGGATATACGCCTGATGATACGCCGTTCCGGAAGCAGCTGAACTTGGAGGTAGACCGTAGCCGTCTTCTGTTGTACAATGTGGATTATGATGAGGTGGTGAGGATGATTCGTACTGCACTGAAGGATAATCAGGTGTCTACCTTGCGCTCGTACCAGCAATATCTGCCTATCGGCATAGCTGGAAGGGAGATGAGCGTGAATCGTATATTGGCCGAAACTTTAGTTGAAGTGAAAACGACTGACGGTTCATCCGAAAGGAATTATGTTCCTCTTCGTGAGTTTGTACGGATTGTTCCTGATGAGGATCTCAAGGAGATTACGGCCGGACGCAACGGTGAGTATATCCCCGTAAATTTCTATAATGTAGATAATGTACCGAAGGTGATGGAGGAGGTGCGCAATGTTGTAGGAAGTGACAGCCGTTGGGATGTATCGTTTGGCGGAAGTTTCTTCTCTAATAAGAAAATGATGGGGGAACTGACTGTTATTCTGCTTATATCGGTGCTGCTTATGTACTTTATCTTGTGTGCCCAGTTTGAGAGTTTCCTTCAGCCGCTTATCGTATTGGCTGAAATTCCAATGGATATAGCCTTCGGGCTTGTGTTGCTGTGGGCTACGGGGCATACCATGAATCTGATGTCGGCTATTGGTATCATTGTTTCGTGTGGTATTGTGGTGAATGACTCTATCCTGAAGCTGGACTCCATCAACGAATTGCGTAAGGAGGGGATGCCGTTGCTGGATGCAATTCATACGTCAGGTCACAGAAGACTCAGGGCTATAATCATGACTACCTTGACTACTGTGTTTGCGATGGTTCCTCTGCTCTTTACTTCCGATTTAGGTTCGGAGATGCAGCGGCCGCTTTCTATTGCTATGATAGGTACAATGATGGTTGGGCTTATCGTAAGTCTTTTTGTAATTCCTCTTATTTACTGGTTTATATATAGAAAACATGAAACTCAGAAAATTTAGTATATTGTTCCTGCTTGCTTGTTGCGGGATGGGAGCACAGGGTCAGAGTGTACTCAGATTGGACCTGAAGGAAACTATTATGATGGCAAACGATAGCTCACTGTCGGCTTTCCGTTACCAGAATATGTATTTATCGGGCTACTGGGAGTACAGAAGCTATAAAGCGGCACGACTGCCGAGCCTCACGTTGAATATGACTCCGGCGCAGTATTATCGCTACATTACGCAACGTTACGACTCGCAGGAGAATGTCGATGTGTACCGTGAACAGCAGATGCTGAGTGCAAGTGCGGGGCTGAGCATTGCGCAGAATTTAGACTTGCTGGGTGGTACGTTTTATGTGGATACACAGCTTGACTATATGCGAAACTTCGGTGAAACGAATTTTACCCAGTTCTCTACTGTTCCTTTCCGTATTGGCTATCAGCAGGAGCTTTTGGGATTCAATGCTTTCAGATGGGACAGGAAGATAGAACCGTTGAAGTTTGATAAAGTGAAGAAGCAGTATCTTTATAATGCAGAAAGTGTGTCGGAAGAAGCTGTGAATTATTTCTTTGCTCTTGCTATGGCTCAGGCCGACTATGAGCTGGCACAAGATAATGTGGCGACTTCTGATACATTGTATGCAATAGGAGAGCAGAGGCAGAAAATTGCGTCTATCTCACAGGCTGACTTGCTTACGCTGAAATTGGATAAGGTGAATGCACGTAATACGCTGAGAAATGCTGAGATTGCTCGTAAGCGTGCTATGTCTGCACTTGCTACGTTTTTGAATCTGGATCGTAATTCGTATATAGAGATCAATCTTCCGGCTCGTCCTCGGCATGTCGATATTCCTGCCGACCGGGCTATTGTTCTTGCTCGCGAGAATAATCCTACTTTTTTGGAGCAGCGCCAGAATGTGCTGGAGGCGGAACGTGAGGTAGACCGCACGAAAAAAGAGTCTCGCTTTAATGCCAGTTTCAATGCGAGTGTGGGTTTCAATCAAGTGGCCGATAATATCAGTGCTGCTTATCGTAATCTTCTGCAGCAGGATCTTGTGTCGTTTACTGTATCCATACCGCTTGTCGACTGGGGGGTGCGCAAGGGTAAGTACAACATGGCCAAGAATAACCTTAATGTTGTGAAGATTGCTGCTCGTCAGGAGGAAATCAGTCTGGAGGAGGATGTGATGATGACGGTGAGCGACTTCAGTGTGCAACAGGATATGATAGCTAGTGCGGAAGAGGCTCTCGACCTTGCGGAGCTGGCATACGACCAGACACGTAAGCGTTTTATCATTGGGAAGGCTGACATTAATAGTCTGACGCTGGCACTGAACCGCCAGCAGGAGGCTCAGAAGAATTATATACAGGCTATGCAGAATTACTGGCTTAATTACTATAAAATACGTAAACTTACGTTGTTTGACTTTGAGTCGGGTATTTCTCTTTCCGACCGATTTGATTTTGACAACCTGCTGAGATGACTTTGAAATGAGTATGAAGGATAAAATAGAAGGACGTCCTCTTGTATGGTCGTCGTTTACGCTGATTGTTACATTCGTTTGCCTGTCGCTGGTGGGACTGGCACTGGTACCTCTTCTGCCGGTGAAACTTTCGCCGTCGCATGATATGCCGGGACTTTCGGTATCGTTCTCTATGCCGGGTAATTCGGCAAGGGTGGTGGAAACGGAGGTTACCAGCCGTCTGGAAGGTATACTGTCGAGGGTAAACGGAATAAAGAATATAAGTTCTACTTCGGACAACGGAAGCGGGTATATCCGAATAGAACTTGACAGTCATGCTGATATTGATGCTGCACGCTTTGAGGTTTCTACTCTTATAAGGCAGTTGTGGTCGCAGCTTCCCGATGGGGTGAGTTATCCGCTTATCTCCACGCAAAGAAGCGACGAGAATGCATCGCGTCCTTTTATGGCTTATACGCTTAATGCACCTGCTATTCCGATTGTAATTCAGAAATATGGTGAGGAACGTATCAAGCCGATGCTTTCGGCTTTGGACGGTGTGTATAAAGTGGAACTCAGCGGCGCTACGCCTATGGAGTGGCGCATTGTGTATGACAATGTGCAACTTGAGAATCTTGGAATAGGTGTTCAGGATATACTGAATGCTATAGAAGAAAGGTATGGCAGGGAGTTTCTGGGTATCTGTGAAGTGGAAAATGCTAAAGGGAACTCGGAATGGATAAGGCTTGTACGTACCACTGAGGGTAGCACTGATGGTTTCGTGCCATCGGAGATTGCTGTAAGGGCAAAAGACGGAAGTATGGTTCCTCTTGACCGTCTGGTCAGAGTGACACGTGCGGAGCAAGAGCCCGCTTCGTATTACCGTATCAACGGACTTAATTCAGTATATCTTTCCATTACGGCTTTGGAAACTGCCAACCAGCTAGCTTTGGCTGAGCAAGTGAAGAAGGTAATAGCTGAGGCTGAAACTGCAATGCCGCCTGGATATGAGATTCATACTAGTTATGATGCTACGGAATTCATCTCCAAAGAGTTGGATACTATTTATTTCCGTACCGGAATAACTGTGCTGATTTTGTTGCTCTTTGTAGCTCTTATTACACGCAATATGCGTTATCTTTTTCTTATCGTTACAGGGCTGGCTGTGAACATTGCCGTGGCTCTTATTCTGTATTATGCTTTCGGACTGGAAATTCAACTCTATTCCCTGGCAGGTATTACTATTTCACTGAATCTGGTGATAGATAATATCATAGTTATGACCGATCATATACTGAGAAAGCATAATCTGAAAGCCTTCATGTCGGTCTTGGCTGCTACGCTGACAACTATCGGTGCGCTGGTCATTATTTTCTTCCTTGACGAGAAGATACGACTTAATCTTCAGGATTTTGCGGCTGTGGTGATTATTAATCTTGGCATTTCGTTGCTGGTAGCTCTTTTTTTCGTACCTCCTATGATCGAAAAAATTGGGCTGGCAAAAGGTAAGCCTCGTCATGCCCGTATGTGGGTAAAGCGTGCTGTAGTGTATTTTACTCGTTTCTACCGTAATATGATAGTGCTGCTGAGTCGATATAGAGTGGTAGCTTTCATATTATTAGTGCTTGGTTTCGGGCTTCCGGTATTCATGCTTCCGGAAAAGATAGAAGATGTAGAGGCAAAAGGAAAATGGGCTGAATGGTATAATAAAATATTCGATAACACTATTTATAAAGAAGATATTAAACCTGTTGTAGATAAGGTTTTGGGAGGCTCTCTCCGTCTCTTTGCAGAGAAGGTATACGACGGCAGTTATTTCAATCGTGACGAGAGTGAGGTAGTGCTGTATATCAATGCTACATTGCCGAATGGTAGTACGCTGGAACAGATGAATGAGCTTATCAAGAAGATGGAAACTTATTTGAGCAGGTTTAAGGAGATACGTCAATTTCAGACTTCAGTGTATGATGCACGTCGGGCCAGTATTCAGGTATTCTTTAAAAAGGAGTATAGTCATACGGGATTCCCATATGTACTGAAGTCGAATGTGATAAGCCGTTCGCTAACTATCGGTGGAGGAAGTTGGAGTGTATACGGACTTCAGGATCAGGGATTCAGTAATGATGTGAGAGAGTCGGCTGGGAGTTTTCGTGTGAAGATGTATGGTTACAATTATGATGAGTTGTGTCATTGGGCTGAGGAGATGAAGAAGCAGCTTCTTTCTCATCGCCGTATTAAAGAAGTGACCGTAAATTCGGAATTTTCGTGGTGGAAGGACGATTATACAGAGTTTTATCTGGAGTTTGACAAGCGTAAAATGGCAGAAGAGAATCTTACAGCATACGACTTGTTTGCTGTGTTGCGACCTGTATTTATGCGTGATCAGTTGGCTGGAAGTATTATTTATGACAATAGTTTGGAGTATCTGCGGCTTTCATCGAAACAGAGTAGTGGCTATGACGTATGGGCGTTCATGTCGGTTCCGTTTATGGTGAAGGGCAAACAGTATAAGCTTTCCGATCTTGCTATGCTTGCCAAGGGGCAGGCTCCCAAACAAATAGCTAAGGAGAATCAGCAGTATAGAATTTGTCTGCAATATGAATATATCGGCTCATCGGAACAAGGCAAGAAGCTTTTGGATAAAGATATCGAGGTTCTCAGGAAACGGCTGCCGATGGGGTATACCGTAGAGAGTGAGAATGCTTACTGGAGTTGGAATAAAGACGACAACAGTCAGTATTTCTTGTTGCTGATAGTGGTTGCTATCATTTTCTTTATCTCGGCTATCTTATTCAATTCATTAATTCAGCCGCTTGCTATCATTTTTGTGATACCGGTGTCATATATCGGAGTGTTTCTGACCTTCTATCTTTTCGGACTAAATTTCGATCAGGGAGGTTTTGCGTCTTTTGTACTGCTTTGCGGTATTACAGTGAACGCAAGTATCTATATCCTTAACGAATATAATGCTATTCGAAAGAGTTTTCCGGGTTTGTTACCACTAAGGGCTTATACTAAGGCTTGGAATACAAAAGTGATCCCTATTTTTCTTACTGTAATGTCTACTATCCTTGGTTTCTTGCCGTTTATGATAGGGGAGAAGACACCGTTCTGGTTCCCTTTGGCAGCTGGAACTATAGGAGGACTCGTAATGTCGGTGATTGGTATTTTTATTTATTTACCTGTATTAAGTGTATCAGGGACTGTCAACAAGAGTTATAAAAAAAATAAGGCTTCATAAACCATTAAGTATGAAAACTGTTGGTTGTCTGCTTTTTTCTGTTTATCTTTCGACTGAATAAGATTTGAAAACAAAAAATAAAAATTAATATGGGAATCATGAATACTATTTTCGGAAATGTTTCCGAAATGGATATTGCCAGTTTACAAAAAGAGTTTGGCGCATTGCTTTGCGAGGGAGAACGTATTGAAAGGGCTTATAAGCTGATAAGGGACAAGTGGGTATTTACCAATAAGCGTCTGATCATTCAGGATGTTCAGGGAGTGACGGGTAAGAAAAGAGAATATTTGTCTGTACCCTATCGTTCCATAGAACGTTTTTCGATAGAAACTGCCGGTACATTTGATATGGATGCCGAAATGAAAATCTGGATAAGGGGATGTGAAGAACCTCTGGAACAGAACTTTGGTAAGGATTCGAACATTATAGAGATACAGCGAGTACTGGCGCAGTATGTGCTGTAACAGCTCGCTGTAATTCATGCATTTGTTAGATTTATTATTAAGCTATAATCTGTAATATGCTGAAATTCATTCTTTTTGTGTTAGCAGGTGCTGTAATTTATGTATTGTTTTCTTATGTATTGAGATTATTTAATCTGTCTGATGACTTGATAATTGGGATTACCAGCGTATGTGTCAGTTGTATACAAGGATATATTGGATATCTTATTTATATTAGGCCTGATAAAACGAAGATTCAGTAATTCTGGAAGTCGTTTTTATTCACATGCCTTTTTATTTTTCCATTCGTCTATAGTCAAGAGTGTGAAATGTTCTGTCCGTACATCTCCTAATGGGGATGTTTTTCCTTGTTCTGTATGATGGAATTTAAATCCGCATTTGTCCATTACCCGGCGCGATTTGAAATTCCCATCGTAATATCCGCACCATACTCTTTTAATTCCCAAGTCTTCAAAACAATGTTCTAACAGGCGATGTACGGCTTCCGGTATCAGACCTTTTCCCCAATAAGGAACTCCTATCCAATAGCCTATTTCTGCATCGCCTTCCTGCATGTCTGCACTGTGTACACTGTCGCCAAACATGATACCCACACTTCCTATGGGTTCTTGAGTTTCTTTCAATACCACAGCGTATGTTTCAGGGGCAGAGAGAATGTTGCGGATAATATTTTTGCTATCCTCCACAGATGTGTGTGGCGGCCATCCTGCTATAGGACCTATATTCGGGTTTTGAGCATATTTGTAAAGTGCTTCTGCATCATTTTCGTTCCATCGACGCAGTATTAGTCTTTTGGTTTCCATAGCTTGTGTTATTATAAGGTAAATATTTTTTATTGTGCATTAGAAAATATGATGCTGTTTTCGTCGAACAGCGGGGCGTCTTGGCCTATCTCAATGAAAATCGCTTTATCGGGATTGCTATCGTGTATTTCAAAATATCTTTGTCCACTGTTGCCTACACCCCATCCGTTGCAAGGAGCTGGAACGGGTTCAGACTGCATCTGTGCTTTAACTTCTGTAGCATAATCGCCATCAGGAACCATAATAAATTTTCTGATTCCTTTTCTCTGGGACTTTATTTCTTCAAATTTGCATGTCTGTCGTTTATCCCAGTTCTCCGATTTTTCTAAAGTTCTGATGACATCATTTATATCTTTATTTGGCAGATGAAAAACCTGAATAAGCATATGCGGTGCTTTGTCACCTTTTCTTACCATCGATATGCCTGGTAAAGACGGGTCGGCTATAAGCCGGATATTTTCATTCTCCTGCACCCATAATGTAAGACCGGCACCAGAGATTTTTTTCCATACAAATCCATCGTATGCTTTTCTTGTTGGTTCGTTCTTTACAGTTTCTGAATGATTACTATTCTTTACAAATACAATATTCCTTTTTCTTCTTTCTACAACAAGAGTATCTTTATTGCATCTGACTATATTCATCGTATCGGAAAAGTGAATTGTTTGGCTATTACCTATACTTTCTCCATTCAATATCAATTTTTTGTCTGTTACTTTCCACTGATGATAAAGCAGGGTACTCATACCTATCGACTGTGCAGAGCCATCTTCTTTTAGATCCATGCCCTGAATATAAGATACGTTCTCTGGAAGAACCTCTATCCATTGTCCTGCCAGATTAATGTTGTTATTAGAAGAACAGGCACATAGGACCAAGGCAAAGATTGAAATGATCTGTTTCATAGTATAACTGTTTTAGTTAGTGATATTGATTTGTAAATATGGTTTCTACTGTAACGTAAAGTTAAGAATAAAGATAATCTGTTTTATTAAAAAAGCACCGTTATCCAGAGATATACGGTGCTTTTTTCGATAATTTGTTTATTAATTATTTTGTTTCTCCCAAAAGAATATCTGCTCCCTGAATAAATGTAATATCACGCGGTATGCCTGCACCATTGATTTTGTCGAGGTCTGCCTGAAGTGCAGGAGTGATTCCACCGTTTTCGGCTCTGTACTTCGTAGCGAACTCTACGTTTCCGTCTCCCTGTGTTTGGAGGATTAGCGCAGCCCAGCCGTTCATGGCTTCTTTTGCTTTTCCGAAATCTATTACATACTGACCTTTGGCGTCACGTGAGAAGGCTCCAGCTTTTTCCATATAGTTGAAGCACATCATGTTGGCTTTTCCATGCGATGAAGCTGCTCCAAATCTTACGGAACGCAAGATTCCTGCAATATAAGTAGCGATAGCATCTTCGGCTGTAATATTGGTGATTTCGCCCATTTCGATAAGTTTGGTTACCATGAACAGACCTAAGATATCTGCTTTAGCTTCTTCCCATGAAGTCTTTTCGGTTCCCATCACGGCATCCACACTTTCGTTGGTGTTAATAGTCTGCTTAACACCCAGTCCGTGTGCTACTTCGTGGAAAGTAACATTCCAGAAGAATGCGTCGAAGTTAAGGTATTTCTGCTGTTCGGGTGTTACGATAAGTTGTCCGATAGGCATAAGGATTTTATCAAACTTTGCTTTCATGGAGTTTCTCAGTTGCAGACGACGGGTACCTTTCAGTGCGTGTACTCTTTCATCGTTCGGCAGATTGATGGCGATCGTCTTACTGCCGGCGTTGCAGTCGCCTGCATAATACACGGCATCGTATACGTTCAGGTCGGACGATGTACCCGGAACAAATGTCTTGTATTCTGGTGCACAAGGCAATTCTTTCTGGAGAGCCGGAAGCATGGCTACAAATTTTGCAAGGTCTTTGCTTCTAGCTTCGTCTTTCAACAGGATAAACGACTCGTATGAGGCTTTGGTTTCCTGGAACTTGTCGTCGTAACTTTCAATAGGACCTGTCACAAAATCTATTTTGCTGTCTTTCATGTCCATCCATGCAAGGTCGCTTTCCAGATAGTCATCTGTCTTGAATGCCTCGATACGCTTTTCAAGATAGTTTTTCAGCCCCGGATCTTCTGCCAATGTCACTGCTTTCTCCAGTAAAGCACAGATACGTCCTATTTCTTCGGCATAGGCTTCATGATACCAGACACTTTTTAATGAACCATCTTCGTTTCTGCGGATAACGGTGTACCATGAATTCTTGTTAGCGTCTTCGAATGCGTCGAACTCCTCTGCTGTAATGTCATGCGGATAGTAGTTACATACGGCCGGTTTCTCGCCATAGCCGGCCAAAAACGGTTTGTTATTGTCAAGACGGTCCCAAGCCCCATAGTGAATCATGGCAAACTCTTTTGCATAACTGTCGGTGATGGTATCGAGCTGGCTCTTGTCACCAAAAGTCTGCTGCCAGAAAAGATCGTCGGTGATTTCTCCTACCTGAAAGAATATTTTTACCAACTCTTTTTCCTTGTCATTCAGATTGTTTACAAGGTCGGATTTCAATTCTACTTGAGCATACTCCTCAACTTTTGCTTTCATAGGAGATTCCTGCTGTTGGGTGTTGCAAGAAAACAATGTTGAGGCTACAGTTGCAACTCCCAACAAAGATGCCGAAAGGTTAATCATTTTTTTTCTCATAATCGATTGTTTATTCTTTTGTTTGCGAAGATACGAAAAGTAGCTGACAATACATTAGTTTACATAAATCTCATCCACAAAAATAAAGGCGTCTCCACCTGGCCAAGTGTGCCATGAGGGGAGTTTAGGAGTGATTTTGCCAACTATCCTGACATAGCGTGCCTGTTGTGTGTCGAATGCCAGTTCATGGCGATAGATACCGTCAGGATCGTCTTTCTTTAACACAGGTTTTGAACTTTCTGCCACTTTGGTGAAATGCTTTCCGTCGGCAGAACACCATACTTCCATACCTGTGATGTCCATTACGGCAGATCCGATTGCTACATCGGTACGGAATGCTGCACTTGATACTTCTGTTTCCTTTCCTAAATCTACTGTAGCATTCAGATCGCAGAGGAAGCCCAGCCAGCGGCCAGTATTGTAACGTGTATCTCCAGTCAGTCCGTCGGTCAGTATGGAAGCTCCTTTGTAAGTATAGGTAGGACTCGGCTGTCCGGCCAGCGTTACAGGGCAGAATGTAGCTTTGTTTACACTGATCGTATCACACACTAAACTGTTGTCTGTTTCTCCCGGCATAATAACCTTTGCCTTAAGTATGGCATTGCTGTTTATAGTGAACGGTTCCTTATAAAGTTGTGATGCTTCTGTAGGTTCACTGCCATCCAAGGTATAATATATCTTTCTGTTTCCAAGGGTATTCAGTCGTATGCTGAGTTTACGGTTCAATGTATCATTCTCGTAGTCGGATGTTACTTCGAATGCTCCCTTATGGTAGCTCAGTCCATATTTGTCATATCGCTTTATGATGTTGAACATACGTAAAGCAAATTCATGATAATCTCTGTTCTGCTTGTCAAAACCGTTCCATGTAATTTCTGCGAGTGCGGCAAGTCGGGGCAGCAGGCGGTACTCTATCTGCTCCATTGTTTCTATGTCTTCGCTCCAGAGGCAAGCTTGAATACCTTTAATGTGTGCAGCATCAGTCTCGGTCATATCGCTGAGGACAGGATTAAAGTCATATACTTTTCTTATGGCATTATCTCCCGGCAGATTGAGCACATCCATTGCGCTGAAGTAAAGTTGTCCGCAAGGAGTCATGATTACATCGTATCCCTTTTTAGCCGCTTCTGCACCATATTCCGCATTTCTCCATGCCATAACGGTAGCATTGGGTGTCGCTCCTCCGGCAAGAATCTCATCCCAGCCTATAATGCGCCGTCCGTTTTCCTCAACAAATTTTTCCACTTCGGTCATGAAGTAGCTCTGCAGTTTGTCCTCTGCTTCATACTGCTTGGTATCTTTCCATCCTTGAGCCTTGATAAGGGCCTGACATTTGGGACATTCCTTCCAGCGGTCGCGCGGACACTCGTCTCCACCAATGTGAATGTAGCGTGAAGGGAACAGTTGCATGACTTCTGTCAATACATCTTTGACAAACGGCAAAGTCTTGTCACTTCCTACGCACAACACATCCTTGTGTACACCATATTCTACAGCTGTTTCGTAGGGTCCTCCGGTACAACCGAGTTCCGGATAGGCAGCTAGTGCCGACTTGATATGTCCAGGAAGATCTATCTCGGGTATAACTTCTATGTATCTTTCGGCTGCATATTTTACAATTTCCTGAATATCCTTTTGCGTATAGAAACCGCCATAAGGTTTTCCGTCAGTCCCTTTCACACCGTCTGTACGCAGTGATTCCTTTCTTTTGGAGCCTATTTCGGTGAGTAGGGGATACTTCTTTATTTCTATTCTCCAGCCTTGATCTTCAGTAAGATGCCAGTGAAATACATTCAGATTGTGCAGTGCCATAAGGTCGAGATACTGTTTCACTTGCTCTACGTTGAAAAAGTGACGTCCTACATCGAGATGCATGCCCCGGTATGCCAAGCGGGGATAGTCTTCGATGTTAGTCTGTTGGAAAGCAATATTGTCGCTTGCCTCTACAGGGGAAGCCTTACGAAGCGTCTGTACCCCATAGAAGACACCGGCATGCGATCCTCCGGTTATGGTGATACCGTCGCTGCTTACGGCGAGCCGGTAACCTTCAGGATTTTTTATGCTTTTGTCTATGTTTAGCGTGATGTAATTTTTTATTGCCTCTGTCGATGTGGCGAGGGTATAACCTGTACATTCGTTGATGTAAGCGTTCAGGAATCCGGCAATGGTCTTCATTTCATTGTCATTTTCGGGAGTAACAATGACGGTTCCTTTGTCCAAAATAAACGGCTCAGTCTGTGGCGTTACTTCGGTATGCTGCGGCAACGGGATAATGGCATAGTCGGCAGTTCCTTCCCGTATATCTCTGCAAGAAAAAAGAGTTACTGTAACTGTTGCTGCTAGTAAGAATGATTTTAATTTCATATGTTATCAGTTAAAGGTTATATACGTTCTTAAAAATTCTATACACTTATTGTTTTTGTCTAACTCCAGATAAACCTTTTCGGAGCCGTTTGAATAATAAATTTACCTTCTAATTGTTAGTCGTAACTTTGGGCTACTTCTTCAGTTTTTTGTTGTCCTTACGACAACTATATATGCTGAACAGAATTTATACATAAGATTGTATACCTTATGTTCATATCGTTTTTTAACGTTTGGTATGTAACTACAAATATAGAGAATTATATAATTATTCTTCTTGTTATCTTTCTGTTTCCAGAAAAATATTTCTTTGAAGTCTAATACTGGAGCTGTTTCTGATATCGCTATTTTCTTTATTACTACTTTTGTAATAAAAAATAATTATGGATAAAATAATCACTTCTATAACAAATATACTCAACATTGATGACGAAATTCTAACTAAGTTTCTTGGTTATCTTCATCCAATGACTGTCCCTAAAAAAACAATATTAATAAGGCCTCTCATTACAGACGAAAATGTATATATAATTGAAAAAGGAATAGCTCGTTCCTATATAATGATTAATGAAAAAGAGGTCACGTCATGGTTCAGTAAAGAAGGTGAACTGATATTTTCAACTAATAGCTTTTACGGAAAAACAGAAGGATATGAAAATGAAAGGGTACAGATTCTGGAAGACTCATTGCTTTACTATATTAAAATTTCCGATCTGGAGGAACTCTGTTTTCAGCATATTGAAATATCTAACTGGCTTCGGTTGCTGCATCAAAAGGCATTTGTGGAAATGGAAAGGAGGCTTATATATCGTTTATATATGTCTGCAGAAGAACGCTACAGAGATTTTTATGCCAAAAACCCTGAAATATTTCAGCGTGTAAACCTTAGCTTCATAGCCTCGTATCTCGGAATATCTCAAGTTACATTATGGAAATTGAGAAAGAATATTAAGTAGTTAAAGAAATGGTCGGTTGTAGCGGTACTTATTTTGTATCGTATCATACAAAAATATAGTTTTGTGGTAAATTATTGAAGTTTTATAAAAGACATGTTACCAAAGTTACCAGCAAAACAGCCGAGGATAGTATGGCTTGATGTACTCAGGCTATGTGCCATATTTATGGTTATCTGTATTCATTGTTCTGATCCGTTTAATGTCTCTCCAGAGGCGCGCTCCAATCCGGAGTTTAATATGTGGGGAGGCATTTATGGCTCTTTTCTTAGACCATGCGTGCCATTGTTTGTCATGATTACAGGTATACTGTTGTTGCCTGTAAAAATGTCTTTTGAAGACTTTTATAAGAAAAGACTTCTCAGAATAGCTGTTCCATTTCTTTTGTGGTCTGTTTTATACAATCTTTTTCCATGGCTAACCGGAGTTCTAGGCTTGCCGCAAAGTACGATGTCCGATGTATTTGCTTACGCACCAATTGACGCGTCGCAATCTTTCAGTGATGCAATCAAAAATATAGCTCTTATTCCTTTCCAATTCAATGTTTATACAGTACCGATGTGGTATTTATATATGTTGATAGGGCTTTATCTATATATGCCGTTCTTCTCTTTTGGGGTGGAACAGGCAACGGTTAGGCAGAAAAAGATTTTTTTGATGTTTTGGTCTTTTTCTCTTTTCTTACCTTATGCTTATTCTTTTTTTTCGCCCAACCTTTTAGGTGTTAGTGCTTGGAATACATTTGGTACACTTTATTATTTTGCAGGATTCAACGGGTATTTGCTACTTGGAAATTATCTTGTCAATGATGTAAAGGAATGGAAATGGTGTAAGACAATTATTTTAAGCTTACCTGTGTTCGCTATAGGATATATTGCTACATATATAGGCTTTAAAACGATGACAGCTAATCCGGAATGTTCGGAGCAGGAAATGGAATTATTCTTTTTATACTGTTCTCCTAATGTCGCTTTAATGACATTAGCATTTTTTCTTGTTATACGTAAAGTCAGAGTAAAGTCGAAAAGAATGATTCTTATGCTTGAGAATATTACAAAATGCGGCCTGGGAATTTATATGATACATTATTTTATTGTAGGGCTTGGATATGCTATAGCTGATGCCTTAGCGATTCCGGTATTTTTACGTATTCCTGTTACAGCCGTTATTGTTTTTGTTATTTGCTGGGTATTTGTTTCTGCTTGTTACAAGTTTGCTCCGAAATATTCAAAATGGATATTCGGATGAGAAAATGGCTTTAATGTTAATCTTATGATGGGATTTTAATAGGGGATATACATTTGAATGGTCATGATATAAAATTTACTTTTTGTCAAAATGAAATTTAAACTTCTCTACAATCGTAAAATCAGTAGGGGATATCATATTTATTATAGATTTGTTATTCTTATACATGTAAGCAAGTTTGCGATGAAAGGTATTCTTAATTATATACGAATATCTGTCTGTAAATGTGGTGTGAATAATAGTATGTTTGATATAGGTAACATTTTTCTTATAGCATAATGATAGTTTTTGAATGGGCTGTCTGAAGCTGAAATTAGATTGAGAAATCTTAAATTCTAGTTTGATTTCTATTTTAAAATAAGATATGCCGGGGTTTTAAATAAAACAACAGGACGTTTTTGTCAACTTATCAGGATGTTTTTGATGAAATATCAAGGTGTTTGTATGCTTTTAATTCTTAATATAAGTACACTTATTTAACTGTTGGGGAATATTAGATTGCAATATAAATAGTTACAAACGAAATTGACATTAACATTGCGTTCTATTTGACGAAAATCTTCAGAATATGCTGATAGAGAAAATAGATTAATTTGACAGATTTGATACTCAATTGGTTGTTTGGTTGCCTTTTTGATATATGAAATTATTGCGGTAAAGTTACCCCGAAAGTTTTTTATCTAACTTCCGGAGTTAAATTATTTTGAGTGATGGTATGATTCTTTATTTTGTTTTTAATATGTCTAATTTTAATTTGAAAATTCTCTTCTCTAAAATTAAGTATTGACACATCTTCTCGCAATTATTACAAATCCATTTCACCCTCACTCAGCATTCAAATAGCTGACAGAGAAAAAGTTTACCCCATTATAAAAATATTTGAAAGCATCCTTCATTATTTGCGCGTCTTCAGGATGCCGGTCTTTTATATAATTGGCTGCATCAAATCTATTCTTGCTCCGATTACAATGCTCACCAGTTTTCTTGTAATATAAAGAATTCGGAATGAAGATTCAGTTTATATTCAAAAGCATGCATATGCTTGTGACCTACACCGTATGGGGATTTCCTTTTTTATCATTCGGAATAAACTGATAGGTTATATTCCGTCATGTATTGGGGAAAGCCTTGAAATAAGCTATTTGCTTCTTCTTGCTATCTGGATGTTTCAGTAGTTCACGGTAAGACTGCATTCTGCTGTGAGGTTATGTATAGTTAGTTGTTGCTATCGTGAACAGGATAACAAAAAATAGGCGTTTCATAATGATATATCTATTAGTATTTTCAAATGTGCATTCTCATAATAATCATTTGGGAGTAAATAAGCAATATACTCATAACTTTTCTGTTGTAAAGTTGATTGATAGAGTGCTATTGCTTAGTACTGGTAATCGGATATATTTCTGTATCTTAAGTAGAGCCGTTATTGACAATGATTAACTCTAATTTCGGATAGGTTTGTCTTTGAAAACTGGCAATACTCTATGTATTTTTATGTTTGATAAAGATACGGAAAAGGATATATTTTTCTTGTATAGCTATCAGATAAAATTTTGTAGCCCATTTTCGTTAAATTTTTGTCGCCAAACAATAAAACCTAATAATGAGCAAAGCATACTTTTAGCAGACAAATATTCTATAGTCAGGTCATAAAATTGCTGGATAAGTCATAAAACCTTTAGATAAGCCGTAAATATGGTATTCATCTTCTTTCTGCATTCGATTTGTACTTCTGTAATAGCGGGAGAAATATGTCCATTATTATCATTATCTTGTGAAAATTGGAACATAGGTAAGTATTTATAAAAATAGAAAGGAAAGTGGTGAGGTCGTGAACCACAATATTTAATTGACGGGCAAAAATATAAGAGTCTTTCCTTTAGGCATAGAAAAAAGTAATAACTTTGTAATTAAATACACTGACAATCTATTTTATGAACTATGATTGATAAATTCACGATTTTTATAAAGAAGGGAAAGAGTTTATTATTTTTGCTGTCATTTGTTATATTACCAGTTTCGATTCAGGCGCAATCCCAGATAAAATCAATAAACACATTGGAAGATAAAATTTATGGATTGAGTCTTCTTTGGTCAGAACTTAAATATAATTTTGTAAATATAGACCGTCTGGGGTTTGATTTAGATAGCCTTTACCGAGAAACGATGAAACGCGTAATAGACACTAAAGACGACGTTTCGTATTATAAAGAGCTTGATTGCTTTTTAAATCGTTTTAATGATGCTCATACCAACTTATTTGATTACCCGGATTCAGGTTATGAAGAAACGGACTATCCTAATTACGGAACGAAATATATTGGCGGGAAATATTATTTCATTAAATATAAAAAGGATTGTCCTTATTCTGATCCAGACTTGCTTGGTGCCGAAATTGTAGAGATTGACGGATTGCCTACAGAGCAATATGTGGAAAAATTTGTGTTGCCATACCTCACAGGTTCGACATTGAAATATAGGTTGAATCAGGCTGGTCGTTTATTGTTAAATGGTTTGGAAGGCAGTTCCATCTGTGGAAAAGCAATATGCAGGGATGGTAAAATGAAGACTTTTAATATCGTACGCAATGGGGAAGCTATTCGCAAAAATGACGATGTATGGTTGCCTGAAGACGAGTATTCTTTTCATACTAGCAAGGCTGTAACATTAAATTGGAAAGATGATATTGCCTTTTTGAATATTCGCCGTTTCATACCCGAGTCAGTATGCAATGACATAGATAAGGCTATGGCCGAAATCAATGCACGTCAATGTCGTGGGGTAATCATTGACTTGAGAGGAAATGGAGGTGGAAGGACTGATGTGGCATGGAGGCTACAGATGTACCTTACACAAGCCGATACAATACGTTCTTTTGGCGCTCAGACAAGAATAAACTCCGGTTATGGCCGCTCACAAGGTAATTATAGAAAAGAATATGAAGATTTTTATTTGTATAAAGCTTATAAGAATGAACCTCCTGAACTAATAACGAAACCACAAGGAATAAAGGTCTTGAGTTGTCCTGTTGCCATATTGATTGATAACAATAGTTTTTCTGCATGTGAAGACTTTCTTATAAATATTTATGAGATGCCCAACAGGCCTGTTCTGATTGGAGAAGAAACTGCCGGCTCCACGGGAGCTCCACTTGTTATCGAGCTACCTCATGGTGCTGTAGCACGTATATGCACACTTAGGCCACTATTCCCATACAGTATGAAACCTTTTGTTGAAAAAGGAATTATTCCAGATATAGAAGTTATACCCACTTTGCAAGAAGTCTTGAAAGGTAAAGATGTTGTGATGGAAAAAGCATTACATTATATCCAAAATAAGAACTAAGCAAGTCAATAAGTTGGGAGCGTGTCAGGTATCTTACTCCTTTCTGGAAGCGGACTGAACGTTTCTTGTCCCGTTCTATTATCGCTGTACTTGATACTTTGAGAATGATGCTTCTCAGGACATAGAACAATAACCATGCGCTTGTCAGGCATAGCCAAAGACACATGGTAGGTGATCTTTGTTCATATAGGCCAGCCATGCGAGTAGTAGCCCGGTTATGGTATAGAGAACCATGTGTTTTCGTAGTGTTTGTTCCTCTTTCTTGAATTAACCTTTTCTGGATTGCCGTTTGAGGTCATTATTATTTTATCAGGATACAGGTAGCAGTATTCGATCATTGTTTTAAAGCGTATCACTTTCTCCATATTCATATCAATTGTCATTTTTTCATATTGATAGTCATTTTCATTTATCTTTTTGAAATAACAATTTGATTTGAAACTTGTATCTGTAGCAAAATTGTAGCAGAACTTGACTAAGATGTGATTTTCAATTATGCTGGGGATGACTTCAAAATGGCACTATAAAATAAAAGATACGAGATTCACTATTACTAAATCTAATAGCAGGTTTAGGCTGTCTATTTTTATATTGCTCCAATTCCTGCTTTGATTTCTTTCTCTTCTTTTGATAGTTCTTCTTTAATAAGGTATGTTTCTGGCATCTTTCTATATACCAGACCATTCTCTCTTGCTTTTAATTAATAATAAGTTATTATCAGAACTAATCACTACAACGTTTTGAATGTCATAACCGGATTTAAGTGCTGATAATATAAACCTCATCATTTATGTCTTTATTAAAATCTCCGCCTTCAAAACACTCTTTTGACGGATCTTTACATGTTTCAATTATGAATTTTGGCTGAAAGCCTTTAATTTTACAACGTAGGGCGCTGCCCTACGTTGTGAATCCCCCATACCAAATACGCCCTGAAATACAGGGCATTGGCCTGTACTATATAATTTAAGGCTTTCAGCCAAAATATTTCCGTGCTTGTCAGGATTAATTTCAGTTCATTTTCTAGCCTTTATATCCAGCTTCACCGGCTTAATCATATTCTTAGGATCAAGGATTGTATCCAAATCTTCCTGAGTAAGAATTCCTTCTTCAAGAACAAGGTCGTAAACGCTTCGTCCTGTTTCCATTGCTTTCTTTGCAATATAAGTTGAGTGATCATAACCAATATACGGATTCAGAGCTGTTACAACACCGATACTGCGCTTAACTTCATTGCGGCAAGCCTCTTCGTTTGCAGTGATTCCGTCGATACACAATGTACGCAAAGTATCGAAACCGTTTATCAATAAATCAATAGATTCGAAACAGCATTGTGCCATTATCGGCTCCATAGCGTTGAGCTCCATCTGTGATGCTTCGCCTGCCATAGTTACACAAAGTTCATTTCCCATGACCTTGAAAGCAATCTGGCTCATAACTTCAGGTATTACCGGATTTACTTTTCCCGGCATGATTGATGAACCCGGCTGACGTGCGGGAAGATTTATCTCTCCGAATCCGCAACGCGGACCGCTGGCAAGTAATCTCAAGTCATTACATATCTTATTAATTTTAACAGCTACTCTTTTCAGTGCAGACATATAACCCACCATACATGAAGTATCGGAAGTCGCGCCTACCCAATCATCGGCAAGACTTACTTCCCAACCTGTTATTTCCTTCAATGCTTCGATAGTCTTTTCAGCATAACCCGGTTCGGAACATATTCCTGTACCAATGGCTGTTGAACCCATATTCACAACAAGGAAATCTGCCGCAGCTTCGTTAAGATGTTTTATTTCATTTCTCAGGATACTTGCAAAACCATAGAAAGTTTGTCCAAGTGTCATCGGCACGGCATCTTCCAGCTGTGTGCGTCCCATCTTTATAATGTGAGCAAATTCATCACCTTTTTTCTGTAAAGCTTCAATCAAAGCTTCAAGATGCGGTAAGAATTTAAGATGGCTTGCGTAAAGTCCCATGTGGATAGCTGTTGGATAAGCATCGTTGGTTGATTGCGAGCGGTTTATTGTGTCGTGAGGTGAGCAGAATTCATATTCTCCAGCTTTCTTTCCAAGATGCAATAATGCTATGTTAGCAATTACTTCGTTGGCATTCATATTGGTGCTTGTTCCGGCTCCACCTTGAATCATATCCACCTGGAACTGGTCGTGATATTTTCCGTCGAGAATATCTTTACATGCAGCTTCGATGCTTTTCAGTTGTTCGTCGCTAACTAAACCTAAAGCGTTGTTAGCTTTTGCAGCAGCAAGTTTTGTATATGCCAGTCCGTGAATGAAAAGAGGATAATCCTGCAATTTGAACTTACTTATTGAGAAATTTTCAATACCTCTCAGTGTCTGTATTCCATATAGTGCGTCTGCCGGAAGTTCTCTTGTTCCCAGCAAATCATGTTCTGTTCTTGTATTTTTGATATTTTCCATAAGGCATTAATATTTAGTTGTTATTATTATATCGCAAAGATATAAACTAACATTATGTAAGCAAATATTATTGTGTTAAATAGTATTTTTATTTTTTACATAGTGGAATTGGGTGTGAGTAATGTGTTTTACTTACAAATTGCATGCGTAAATGTAATATCTCTTGGAGCGGAAAAAGCTATATTCCTATATGAATTTTGGCTCAAAGCCTTTAATTTTACAGCGTAGGGCGGATGAGCAATCATCCTAATATTGGCAATCCTTTTAAGAATGCCAATAAAGCGGAATTTAATGCGAGAATGAATTATAATTCCACTTATACAGATGTAATGCTATACCCAAAAGAATAGCATTGTATTTAAGTAATATTTAAATACTATTTAAAAAGTATATATAAAGCTAGGGGATAAATTAACCTCTTAGCTTTTTGTATTTTTAAGAAGAAAAATCACATTTCGTTTTGAGGCTTGTATATTCCCTTCCGAAAACCGCTTCTGCCTTTAGTAACGATTTAGTAACGGAACTTTGTCAGAAGTAGGCATTTTAGTGTCTTTCGATTGTCCGTCGGATAAATAAAAAAAGTCCCGTAAAACATTGATTTTACGGGACTTGTCTATTTTTTTTCTCCTAATTTCTTAGGTCGTTGCGGAAGCTGGGGGATTCGAACCCCCGGTACGGTTACCCGTACGGCAGTTTAGCAAACTGCTGGTTTCAGCCACTCACCCAAACTTCCAAATGTAGCGCATACGGGAATCGAACCCGTGTTTCAGCCGTGAGAGGGCCGCGTCCTGGGCCACTAGACGAAAGCGCCATATCTGTAGAAACTAAAAGCGGAAGCTGGGGGATTCGAACCCCCGGTACGGTTACCCGTACGGCAGTTTAGCAAACTGCTGGTTTCAGCCACTCACCCAAACTTCCAAATTTATTGTTTCTGCTTACGTTTTCTCTCAAACGCGGTGCGAAGATAGAGGGATTTTTTGATTTGTGCAAACTTTTGCGATACTTTTTTTATGCCTTCTATGGTATTGTTTCGATAGTTTTCTGATTCTAAACTGATTAAGATTTTTATTTTTTTTCTTTGAGTCGGACTGCTTGTCTGTATTTGTCGGATGTATTTTAATTTTTCAAAGGTTGGAATTTTTATATTCATTTTTGTAACTGTTGCAAATTGATAATATCACTAATTTTAGGTATTGTATAATTAGGCTTTATTGACTATCTTTGCATTCGGTTTTCAAATAGAGTAAAAACTAGATTAAATTATCAATTATGGCAATGAATTTTAAAGAAGGTCGTTGGAACCATGAAATCAACGTTACCGATTTCGTAAAGACTAACATTACCCCTTACGAAGGCGACGCCTCATTTTTGGCTGGTCCTACCGAACGTACAAAGGCTGTATGGAACAAGTGTCTGGAAGCTTTGGCTGAAGAACGTGCAAACAACGGAGTACGCTCGCTCGATCCTTCTACAGTTTCTACTATCACATCTTTTGCAGCTGGATATATTGACAAGGATAACGAAGTGATTGTAGGATTGCAAACTGATGAAGTGTTACGCCGTGCCATCAAACCTTTTGGAGGTATTAAGGTGGTAGAAAAAGCGTGCCGCGAAAACGGAGTAGAGGTTGACCCTAAGGTAAAAGATATTTTTACCCATTATCGCAAAACGCATAACGATGGTGTATTTGATGCATATACTGAAGAGATTCGTTCGTTCCGCTCTTTGGGATTTTTGACTGGATTACCTGATAATTATGCGCGTGGACGTATAATCGGTGATTACCGTCGTTTGGCATTGTATGGTATTGATCGTCTGATTGAGGCAAAACAGGACGATTTACGTCATCTTACAGGCCCTATGACTGATGAGCGAATCAGATTGCGTGAAGAAGTGGCAGAGCAGATTAAGGCTTTGAAGGAAATAAAAGTGATGGGACAGCAGTACGGACTCGATTTAAGTCGTCCGGCTACTACTGCACAGGAAGCTGTTCAGTGGGTATATATGGCTTACCTGGCTGCTGTGAAAGAACAGGATGGTGCTGCAATGTCACTTGGTAATGTTTCGTCATTCCTTGATATTTATATTGAGTATGATATGGCTCACGGAAATCTTGATGAGTTGCATGCTCAGGAGTTGATTGACCAGTTTGTCATTAAGTTGCGTATGGTGCGTCATCTTCGTATGCAGGCTTATACGGATATCTTTGCCGGTGACCCGACTTGGGTAACGGAATCTATTGGTGGACGTTTTAATGATGGCCGTACGAAAGTCACAAAGACTTCATTCCGTTTCCTTCAGACTCTTTATAACCTGGGTCCTTCTCCAGAACCTAACTTGACTGTTCTGTGGAGTCCGCAGTTGCCGGAAGGATTCAAGGATTTCTGTGCTCGTGTGTCGATTGATACATCATCTATCCAGTATGAAAATGATGATTTGATGCGTGAGGTACGTAATTCGGATGACTATGGTATCGCATGCTGTGTGTCTTATCAGGATATAGGTCGTCATATTCAGTTCTTCGGTGCACGTTGTAATCTGGCTAAAGCTTTGTTGCTGGCTATTAATGGTGGGCGCTGTGAAAATACAGGAACACTGATGGTGAAAGATATTCCTGTGCTGACGGGAGATGTACTGAACTTCGAAGAGGTGCTGGCTAACTATAAGAAGGTCTTGAAAGAAATGGCTCGTGTGTATAACGAAGCGATGAACATCATTCACTACATGCATGATAAATATTATTATGAAAAAGCTCAGATGGCATTTGTTGATACAAATCCGGTTATCAATCTGGCGTATGGTGTAGCGGGTATGTCTATTGCTGTCGATTCACTTTCGGCTATCAAATATGCTAAAGTTACCGCTAAACGTAATGAAATCGGCCTGACTGAAAGCTTTGATATCGATGGCGAATTCCCATGCTTCGGTAATGATGATGACCGTGTAGACCATTTGGCTGTCGACTTGATTTATTATTTTGATGAGGAATTGAAGAAGCTTCCGGTATATAAGAATGCAAAACCAACATTGTCTATTCTTACTATTACTTCGAATGTGATGTATGGTAAGAAGACTGGTGCAACTCCTGATGGACGTGCAAAAGGTGTTGCTTTTGCTCCAGGTGCTAACCCGATGCACGGACGCGATAAGAATGGTGCTGTCGCTTCTTTGAGCTCGGTTGCTAAATTGCGTTATCGTGACTCACAGGACGGTATCAGTAATACGTTCTCTATTGTTCCGAAATCGCTTGGTGTAGATATGGAGAATCGTGTAGAGAATCTTGTTACAATGATGGATGGCTATTTTATCAAGGGTGCTCATCACCTGAACGTAAATGTGCTGAACCGTGAGATGCTGGAAGATGCTATGGAGCATCCGGAAAAATATCCGCAACTTACGATTCGTGTTTCCGGATATGCTGTCAACTTCATTAAATTGAGCCGCGAGCATCAGTTGGAGGTTATTTCTCGTAGCTTCCACGAACGTATGTGATTTTTGTAATCATTACTTGATATGTAAAACATTTGTCGTTCTCCTCGCTGAGCTGGGCGGCAAATGTTTTTTCTTTAATTAATATTGAACAGATGATTAGAGTACATTCATATGAATCGCTTGGTACGTACGATGGTCCGGGGATTCGCCTTGTTGTCTTTTTGCAGGGCTGTAATTTCCGTTGTTTGTATTGTGCCAACCCTGATACCATTGATGCAAAGGGAGAGAGTAAGGAAACTGCTCCTGAAGATATTTTGAAGATGGCTGTCAGTCAGAAACCTTTTTTCGGAAAGAAAGGGGGAATTACATTTAGTGGAGGTGAACCGACTTTTCAGGCTAAAGCGCTGATTCCATTGTTTCGGATGTTAAAGGAGGAAGGTATTCATATCTGCATTGATACTAACGGGGGTATCTGGAATGAAGATGTAAAAGAACTCTTTTCACTGGCAGACTTAGTTTTGCTTGATGTGAAAGAATTCAATAATGAACGTCATAAGACTCTTACCTCACGTAGCAATGAGCAAACACTGCGTACGGCGGCATGGCTGGAAGAAAATGGAAAACCATTTTGGTTGCGTTATGTGCTGGTGCAGGGCTATAGCTTCTTTCAGGAAGATATTGAGGCGTTAGGAGAGCATTTTAAAGATTATCGCATGATACAGCGGGTGGAAATTCTTCCGTATCATACCTTAGGAGTACATAAATATGAAGCAATGAAGCTGGAGTATAAACTGAAAGGTGTGAAACAAAATACGCCCGAGCAACTGGAAGAAGCCCGGACGTTATTTGAAAAGTATTTTGATACAGTTTATGTAAATTGATTTATACGCTCTGAATATAACCTTTCGAGTTATTTGTCAGCCTGATGCATGGTGTTTAACTTTGCATCAGGCTTTTTTTATTTAGCGGTTATTCTTTTGCAAATGGATTGCATAGGTCAAGATGACAATAAAACAAAGCAACGGAACGATAAAGCCTGTAGCTGTGCTTATTGTATCTGCGATGTATCCCATAATTATAGGAGCTATGGCTCCTCCTACAATGCTCATAATAAGATAGGAAGATGCGCGTTTAGTATGTTCACCTACACCTCGTATGGCAAGTGCGAAAATGGTGGGAAACATAATAGATTCGCATAGGAAGCAAAGAAAAAATGCTCCTACCGATATGACTCCCATACCTAACATCACTAAGATCATGGCTAGAATAGCTCCTGCCGCCATATACGTCAATAAACGTTCGGCACGGATGAATCCCATCAGCCAGCTTCCTCCCATTCTGCCGGCCATAAAAAGTCCCATGCCGACAAATGACAACCAGAGGGCTGCCTCACGTGCGGATATACTGATGTGCTCTGTCACATAATTAATGAAGAAACTGTTAATACCTGTTTGAGCTGCAACATAAAAAAACAGAGCTATCAGTCCGAAGGTAAAATTACGATGTTGCCATAAAGAACTTTGCTTATTGGTTGCAGTTTCGACTGGCTCTTCGGCAAGTGTAATTTCAGGCAGATGAATGCGTGAGAAAACAATTGCTACGAGCAGAACTAATATGCCGATGATGGCATAGGGGATAGCAACACTTCCGCTTCCTCCATCTGCGGCAAAGAGGAACAAGCCTCCTACCAGTGGGCCGCAGATCCAGCCCAGTCCATTGAATGATTGTGCCAGATTTATTCGTCTTTCGGCGGAGTCTTTATCGCCTAACACCGTTACATATGGGTTGGCTGCTGTTTCTAGGCAGGTTAATCCACATCCGATAATAAACAGTGAGAGTAAGAAAAATTCGAAAGACATGATCTGTTCTCCGGGGATAAACATGAGTGCACCGATGCCATAAAGCAATAACCCAGTGACAACTCCTGCCCGATAGCCATGACGACGGATTATTTCTCCTGCTGGCATGGCCATCAGAAAGTACCCCCCATAAACTACTGCTTGTATAAGTGCTGAATGAGTTTTTGAAATACTTAATGCATCTTGAAAATGTTTGTTCAGCACATCCAGAATGCTATGTGCAAATCCCCATAAGAAGAATAGTGTAGTGATAAGTACAAACGGGACGAGGTAATTTACCCCGTCGGCCGTTTGCACCAGTCTTATTTTTGGTTTCATATGTTTTTGTTTGATAGTTATTAACTACGGCTTACCTCCAGACCTTTATTGGAAAGGCTCATTTCTACAAAACGGGCACGGTCGTTTGGCGGGTTCTGGGTAAGTATTTTACGAATACGCAAGGCGGCTTCAGGGTCTTTGGCAACCATGTATAAATAGCCACCTCCTCCGGCTCCTGGAAGTTTATAACCCAAACAAAGATCATCTATCTGTTGGGTAATGGCCGCTACACTGTTAGGATTGGTTCCTGAATCGAGTGCCTGATTCTGTTGCCATGTTTTGCGTATCAATCTTCCCATTTCCTCGAAACTGTTTCGCTGGATTGCATCGTATAGATCGATGGCATGTTGTTTCATTTGTCCCAGTAAATTCAAGTGCTCTGTAGAATTGAGGAACATGCCACGTACGATTTCTGCCAAAATACCTTTTGCGGTACGTGTGATACCTGTATAGTATAATAGATGACATTTTTGATATTCATCGTGTGTAAACAAGTGTTCTGGCAACCAGCGTACCATTGGCTCCTGGTTCCATCCGGGTTGTGTCTGCAAGAGTTTCACACCTTGAAGCACGCCTCCGTATTGATCTTGCCATCCGCCTCCGGTTGTAAGCAACTGTTCTAATATCAGTGTACGGCTTCCGATTTCGTGTTTGTCCCAGTTTAAGCCACAAAAATCGTTTATTGCTCCTAATACAGTAGAAGCTAGGATAGAGCTTGTTCCTAATCCTGAGCCGGCTGGAATAGCAGACAATAGTGTTACTTCTATACCAGCTCCGAATGAACGTAATTTTTCTTCCAGTGAAGTACATCTTTCTGCCGAGAAGTCAGGGTGAAAACCTGCCAGTACTAACGCTGCCTTAGGAATAGAGAAGGGAGAGCCTACTTTATTGAATGTATGTAGTTCTTCGAAAGTGGTGATAACTTCCATTGCACCCAAGTCGATGGAACGAAGAATAATTTTATACTCATTACAGGGTTTGACATAGACTTGTAACGGGGGTTGACCGTTTAGCTCTATTGCAATGTTTACCACGTTTCCTCCTTCCATCAAACTGTATGGAGGGGTATCTGTCCAACCTCCAGCTAAGTCTATACGTACCGGACTGCGTCCCCATACAATCTGGTCCGGATACACCGAAAGACGAGGGTGCTGTTTATGGTCGACTGTTGAAGTAAGCCCTTCACGCATCAGGCTGAAAGCTTTTTCTTCTTCCCGTGCTATTTCTTCTGCCAAATGGCCGTCTGAATCACGCAGTTGTAATGTTCGTGCACGGAACATTGCATCGCTGATACGGGTCATTAACGGTGCAGAGGAGGGAAGGGGAGCGGGTAATTCTAATTGATGATGTGCATATTCTTCGGCTGCTTCTTGCAAATTGAGTTGATAGAATACACTGCGTTCATAATTTTTAGCCAGGGCAGTCCAGCTGTTTTTACGGAAAGCTTCACGCTGCTCTGTCAGACGGCGCAGATTAGCATAAGCTGAAATCTCATCGGCTGAAACTTTTTGTGCGTGTATCCAGATATCTTTTCCCTCGTTCAACTTCGGCTCGTCTGTCATCCAACGCATGACAATTCCAAGTTCGTCGACAGATGTACATATCGGGAATATGCGTGCAGCTTGAAGATCGTGGTTACATGCTATTTCATCAGCTGTCAGGCCACGGTCTGATAACCATTTCTGAACCGGTATTCCTTGATATAAGGTTGAATCATCTTTCAGACTGCCTTTGAAAGCGTCATTAAATCCATAGGGACGGGCCACATAATTACTTTCTCCCATCGGTATGACGTCGATACAGATCCCCTCAGGAATATTGATGTGCCATTGATTGACAGGTACTCCTGTTATGATATTGCGCTTATGGAGTGTCCAGTTTTTACTTATGCAACTGTTTTCTATCCATACCTCTGAGTTTTCGGATGTCAGTGTATAGTCGGTCAGTGCATTTTGCACGAAGATAGCCGGATGAGGCTTTACTTTCTTGTGCATAATTGCTCTCTGGTCGATTACGCAATTTTGTATTGCCAGTGTAGACGAAATCATCTCCCGGCTTGTTCCATAGTGATGAAATTCACCACCCGGCAATGGCAGGATTGCTACTGTAAGTTTGTTTATTTCAGGATCGTTGATACGAGGATGGCTGCCTAGAGCTGGTCCGAAGTCAGAATACATATCGTAGAAGCCGATTGATCCATCCTCTTTGAGTGAACGTTTTACCATTAACTCTACAGCTCGGTCACTTAGCAGCCAGATGCCAATATCCATCAGAAACAGATAGTTTTGCATCAATGCTCCTAATTCATTTACACTCGGCTTTTGAAGCATGAAGTCCAGCTTTTCGGGAGTATTGCGTGATGAAACAAATACACCGTGATTCTTTGCCAGTTCAGGATCTACCCACAGTCCGTAGCATACAACGTCTGCATCGGGGATTTCTTGCAAGGCTTGTTCTGCACGGATATATACATCTCCGCTGGCAATAAGTGTATGCAATTTCTCCGGGGCTTTCTGCATGATTTGCTCATACAGGGGAAGCTGAAGTGACAATAAGTTTTGTGTAAGCTTTTGACCACGCCCCCAGCGAAAAACTGGGATTGGGGTAAGTATTTTACCGGAAGGAGCATATGAGGGTAATCTCCGACTTTGGCCGCCGGCGTGTAGCAGGATACGTTTTTCGTGAGCAAGCCATTCTGTGAGTGGGGTAGTGTCACTTTCGCTGTTTTTGCATGCTTGTAATAGCCATGCAGTTCCACCACCCGAACCTAACTTTGAACCTACCGGATCGGATGTACAGAACCATTCTTGATTGTTGGCATGCTCTATATCGTGAAAACATTCCACCAGATTAGGTGGAAGCGATAAAAGTTTCTTCATATTGGATTATGTCGTTTGATGATTGATGCAAATACCTTTCAGATACCATTCGTAAAGGCGATGTATTCCTTCGTCAATTTCTACTTTGTGATGCCAGCCTAAGGCATGAAGTTTAGAAACGTCGGTAAGCTTACGCATTGTGCCATCAGGTTTTGATGAATCCCATTGCAGCTTGCCCTTAAAGTCTATTTCTTTCATGATTTTTTCTGCAACTTCACGGATTGACAGCTCTTTTCCTGTACCTACGTTGATGTGGCAGTTGCGTACTTCTTTTGCCCCTTCTGCATAGGTATCTTTGAAATCGACATTTAATAATACATGTACGCTGGCGTCTGCCATTTCCTCACTCCATAAAAATTCGCGTAATGGCTTGCCTGTTCCCCATAAAGTAACGGCTTGAGGGGTAATGCCGAATTTAGCCAGTTTATCAAGAATTTCCTGGTCTGTGCAGTTGCCGTCTACACCTTCTACCGGACGCAGGTTGATATCTTTTCGTACAGCTTCCCAGTTATTCGTATTCAAGCATTTAGCAAGATGGATTTTACGGATCATTGCTGGCAATACATGACTGTTTCCCAGATGAAAATTATCATTAGGACCATACAGGTTGGTTGGCATAACAGCAATGTAGTTCGTACCATACTGCAAATTGAAACTTTCACACATTTTCAGTCCGGCTATTTTGGCGATGGCGTATGGCTCATTAGTATATTCTAACGGAGAAGTAAGAAGAGCTTCTTCTTTCATTGGCTGCATCGCTTCACGAGGGTAGATGCATGAACTGCCTAAAAACAATAATTTCTTTACCCCGTGACGGAAACTTTCACCTATTACATTCTGCTGAATCTGTAAATTGCGGTAAATGAAATCAGCGCGGTATTGCAGGTTGGCCATAATTCCTCCTACATGTGCAGCAGCTAATACTACGGCATCAGGCTGTTCTTTGTCAAAGAACTCTCGTACTGCTATCGGATCCAACAAATCAAGCTCTTTATGGGTATGTCCTACCAGATTGGTAAAACCGCGTTGCATCAAATTATTCCAGATGGCAGATCCAACCAGACCTCGGTGTCCTGCCACGTATATTTTTGAAGATTTGTCTAGCATTGTGATTCTCTTTTTTAAAGTAGGAACGCGAACTTAATCACTAAGTCCGCGCCCCAAATTCATTTTTAATGAATTTATCGGTAAAAATAAAGTAGTGTCTTTTGCAGGAAATGACACTGCTATATTGATTTATAATGCAATTTTTTTACGAATTTCATATCATGCTCTACCATGATACGGACTAATTCTGCAAAAGGCGTTTTGGTAGGATTCCATCCCAAAAGAGTATTGGCTTTCGTTGGATCTCCTAAAAGTTGTTCTACTTCACATGGGCGGAAGTATTTGGGATCTACTTCAACTAATACTCGTCCGGTTTCACGGTCAATACCTTTTTCGTCTACTCCACTGCCTTGCCATTCAAGTTCAATACCTAAATAGTGGAAAGCTAGTGTACAGAATTCACGTACGGTATGCATTTCTCCTGTAGCAATGACAAAATCTTCAGGGGTATTGTGCTGTAAAATAAGCCACATGCATTCTACATAATCCTTAGCATAACCCCAGTCGCGTTGTGCATCTAGATTACCTAAATATAACTTATCCTGAAATCCTTGTTTAATGCGTGCTGCAGCCAATGTGATCTTTCGCGTAACAAAAGTTTCTCCACGTCGTTCTGATTCATGATTGAACAAGATACCGTTTACAGCAAACATATTATAACTTTCACGATAGTTCTTTGTTATCCAGAAACCATATTGCTTTGCTACACCATAAGGCGAACGGGGATAGAACGGTGTGGTTTCCTTTTGTGGAACTTCCTGCACTTTGCCAAAGAGTTCTGAGGTAGAAGCCTGATAGATGCGACAGGTTTTTTCCAAACCGCAAATACGTACAGCTTCCAATAAACGCAATGTGCCTATGGCATCGGCTTCGGCTGTGTACTCTGGTACGTCGAATGATACTTTTACATGGCTCTGTGCTGCTAGATTGTAGATTTCTGTAGGATGAATATCACCAATAATTCGGATAAGCGAACTGGAGTCTGTCATATCTCCCCAATGTAGGTTCACCAAACGTGACTGTTTCATGTCGCGCACCCATTCATCCAAGTAAAGGTGTTCGATACGTCCCGTATTGAACGATGAAGAACGGCGTAAAATACCGTGCACTTCATATCCTTTTTCTATAAGGAATTCGGCAAGGTATGAACCGTCTTGTCCGGTAATACCGGTTATTAAAGCAACTTTTCTCATAAATAAAACTTTACTGAATAGGTTGGTTTTTTTATTTCTCAACACAAAGATATGTCAAAAAAGCTGTATTGCCAAGTGCGGTTTATATTATTTCCATATTATTCACGTCTTCTTGAAATTGGATTTTTCGGCAAATGGCTCTACGATTTATTTGTTTGCGTACCCAGTGTATTCCCTTTATTTTTATTAAGTTATAAAGTACGATAGGTAAAATCTGTTACATGCACTTCACCTTCACCTCCTGCATATATGCCAGGACGGAGAGAGAGGAATTCTCCCAATGTATTGTGATGGTAGCCTTGCATGTCAAATCCCCATGGATATTTGTGCCATGTCTTACCGTCGATGCTGTACCATCCGGAAATAATGTTGTCATAATTGCGTAAGCGTACCCATAAGCGGCATTTTCCATCATTTACGGTTATTTCCGTTTTGGGCTGGCTGGTATGTATGGCTCCACGGCGATAACGAAGAAGTTCACCGGGACGGAATCCTAACCCAAAATGCATGTCTTTATTGTAGTAGATGACTAATCCGGCTGAAGCTTCTGCATTATTCAGTTCAAGGCATGCTTCGATTTCATACCGGTGATCACCTGCACGTGCAAGAAGGGGAGAGGCATCTTTGGGACTTTTACCTTTTGCTTTCAGTGTGATGAGTTCTGGAGTGACATGGAAGCGTGCGGAGAAGTTTTCTCCGGCTGCTTGCCAGATAAAATCTTTCGCTGTACGCAATGACGGACGTTGAGGCTCCGGCAATGGAGCGGGTTTGTCTGTGAGATGTAGCCATCCGTCATCACCTATAACAACTTCACGTGTTAAAGTTTGTCTTCCTAACGTAAGATATCCTTTCTCATATCCATGGAAAAAAAGCATCAATTTACCTTCTGGAGTATCAACTACTGATCCGTGTCCTTGACTCCACCAGATTTCTTGTGGTGACTGAGTTCGTAATAATGGATTCTCTGGCGCATTTTCCCAAGGACCGTGTACGCTTTTTGAACGTGCCTGTACTACCATGTGTCCTGTAGGAGGTCCGGCAGTTCCACCTTCAGCCGCTAGTAGATAATACCAATCATTGATTTTTTTCACATTCAGGCCTTCTAATGAGAAGCTTTCTATATCCCATTCTTCAGGTATCTCCCAACCTTTATAGATGATTTCAGGCTTACCTGTAATGAATAGTCCGTCGGCGCTTAATGGATGTAAATCGCCTGCGCTGAGTAATAGATATCGGTTACCTTTTTCATCCACTACATGCTCAGGATCTATTCCTCCTACTTTCAGATCTACAGGTTTACTCCATGGACCTTCAGGGCTGTCTGCCCATGTAACCATATTCGTTTTTTCTCCTTTTTCATTGCGGGTCGGGAAATAGATATAAAAACGGTTGTCGTACACACAAATATCAGGAGCCCAAATGTCACCTGTATATTCGGGTAATGCTGCCGAGCAGGGAGTCCAGTCTGCGAGATTTTTTGAACTGTATACCACTAGTCCCGGAGTGTAGATGAATGACGAATGTACCATGTAATAAGTGTTACCTACGCGTACTACTGATGGATCTGGCATATCGCCTTCCAACAGGCGAACTGTTGTTGAAACGGGCTCGGTTTTGTCTTGTTTTTTCTGATTCTCCGTAGCTGTACAACTTGTAAATAAGGCTGCAAGCAGAAGAGCATAAATGCTGGTTCTCATAGTTAATAAAATTTGTGTTAAGTGTTATGTTTCGCAAGTTCGTCAAAATAAGTGAGATATCCAAATGTTTAGATATCTCAGTAAATGTGTATCGATAAAATCAGGCGTTGAAGAAAAAAATAACAGTAAATTTTGGAAATTCCCAATTCTTTTCAGAATCGGTAGGTAGTTTTGCAATAGAAAATTAAACGAAAACAAATAATAACTCTTTAAAAACTTATGATTATGAAAAAGTTAGTATTTTTCTTGGTGTGTTTGTTTACAATGCAGGTTGTAGTGGCTGACAATGATAAGCCTGTCACTTTTGAACAACTTCCTCAAGCGGCTCAGAGTTTTGTAAAAAAACATTTTGCAGACCGTAATGTGGCTTTCTCAAAAATGGATAAAGATATATTTGATGTTACTTATGATGTCATGTTCGTTAACGGTGATAAATTGGAATTTGACAAGCAGGGTAACTGGAAAGAGATGAAGTGTAAACATGGTTTGGTGCCTGAAACTGCAGTTCCGGCACAGATTGTAAAATATGTAAAAACAAATTACCCGGAAGCAAAAATCTTGCAAATAGAAAAAGACCGCTATGAATATGAAGTAAGATTATCGAATTTTTGGGATTTGAAGTTTGACTTGAAATTTAATCTGATTGATATGGATCGTGATGACGATTAAAAAAGGAAGATAATTTTAAAGTGGCATGCCTCTATAGTATTAGAAGACATGCCACTTTTTTTAAGGTTGCTTTTAGTATAGTTCTTCGCCGTAAGAGAACAGCCAATCTGCATCTTTTAATAGCGGATGGTGTTTGTCTTTTTCTGAAAGAATTACTTTCTCAGCAGGAATTTTCCAGTCTATGCCAAGAGCAGGATCATCCCAGGCAATAGCTCCTTCACTTTGAGGTGCATAGAAATTATCGCATTTATACTGGAAAATAACTTCATCAGTCAGCACGCTGAATCCATGTGCAAAACCACGTGGTATAAAAAATTGACGGTGGTTTTCTTCTGTCAGTTCTACTGCTACATGCTGTCCGAATGTTGGAGAACCTTTTCGGATGTCAACTGCAACATCAAGTACAGCTCCTTTTACAACGCGGACTAGTTTGCTTTGTGCAAAAGGTGGTTTTTGGAAGTGTAATCCGCGTAAAACACCATAACTCGATTTACTCTCATTGTCTTGTACAAAGCGTACGGTACGTACTTGCGCATTGAAATCTCTTTCGGAAAAAGATTCAAAAAAATATCCTCTGTCGTCCTTAAACAGACGAGGCTCAATGATGACTACCCCGTCGATTGCTGTTTTGATAACGTTCATCTTTCGTATAATCGTTTTTTAATCGTTTAGTCCCAATTCGTCTATTACTTTCAGCAAATACTGACCATATTGGTTCTTTAGCATTGGTTGTGCCAGCTGACGCATCTTCTCAGCGGTGATCCAGCCATGACGCAAAGCTATGCCTTCCAGACATGCTACTTTTAGTCCTTGACGTTTCTCTATTACTTCAATGTAAGTGGATGCTTCGGCTAGTGAATCGTGAGTACCTGTGTCAAGCCATGCAAACCCGCGGCCTAACGTCTGTACTTTCAGTTCTCCGTCGGCAAGAAAGCGTTGGTTTACTGTTGTAATTTCCAGTTCACCACGTGCCGATGGTTTTATATTTTTTGCCACATTTACTACTTTGTTCGGATAGAAATAAAGTCCTGTTACGGCATAATTAGATTTCGGATGTTCTGGCTTTTCTTCAATGGAAAGGCAATTTCCAGCCTCATCAAATTCAGCAACACCGTAACGTTCCGGATCACTTACCCAATAACCAAATACTGTTGCTTTAGCTTCTTCTTCAGCTGTTCGTACAGCTTCTTTCAGCATAGCGGTGAATCCATTTCCATGAAAGATATTGTCACCCAATACCAGGCAGGCAGCATCGTTACCGATAAATTTTTCGCCAATAATAAATGCTTGTGCCAAACCATCGGGTGAGGGCTGTTCTGCATATTCAAAATGAACACCGAAATCGCTTCCATCCCCTAATAGACGACGGAATCCCGGAAGATCATGTGGAGTAGATATAATAAGTATTTCCCGGATTCCGGCAAGCATCAGTACCGAAATGGGATAATATATCATAGGCTTATCAAAAATAGGGAGCAGCTGCTTTGAAACTCCTTTTGTGATGGGGTAAAGGCGGGTACCTGAACCTCCTGCTAAAACTATACCTTTCATAATTCCTTTGTTGTGTATTTCTATTTCTATGCAAAGTAAAAAGTTTTTCTTATACTGGCAAAGTTTTTGGATATAAACTCATTATATATTGGATTTTCCGTATTTTTGTAAAGCTAATGAATTTATTGCACAAAAAATAAAGTTGAATGAATAAACGACATTATCTGGTAGCAGCCATGTGTCTGATGACGTTGGCGGCATGTACACAGAAAACAGAATTGCCCGAAAACCCGAAAGATAAAGAAGAATACCGAGATAGTCAGGGAAATAGCTGGATTTACAATGCCATGCTGATGCGTTGGGCACTTATGCCTTCCCTGACTAATGGTTTGAGTACCACTCATTATTATTATCCGAAGTCTGGTTCATGGACCGATGCCAATGGTTCTCGGGTGAATCCTCCTTCGGGAGTGAAAGTCAGCCCATCGGGTACAAGTAAATCGAAATCGAGTGGGAATGTATTTGGTACTACCCGCCGCTCATATAGCATTCACGGATAAATCAGGAGCAGATGGAAAGATTCAATATGACCCCTCGCTCTGATTATAGGGAGAAAATTGAAGCTCTTGGGTTCGATTTTCATGGTGATTATTGGCGTGAGGAAGCTTATTACCGTTTTACTCCCGCAGAAATAGAGCGACTTGAAGAGGCGACAAGAGAAGCCTATCGTATGTATTGTGAGGCTGCTGAATACATTATCTCAGAAAAGCCGGATTTTATGGAGCGTATGTTGCAGATACCTGCTGAGGTATGTGAACGCATCTGTGAGTCCTGGAACCGGGATGAATTGAGTTTGTATGGGCGTTTCGATTTTCTGCTTGACGAGAAAGGTGTTCCTCGTATTTTGGAATTTAATGCAGATACGCCTACATCCCTGCTCGAAGCGTCAGTCATTCAGTGGCAGTGGAAAGAAGAATGTTTTCCTGAATGTGACCAATATAACGGTATTCATGAAGGTTTGGTTCAATCGTGGAAAGATATATTCCCTGCGGGAAGCAATATACACTTTGTCGGAGCTCTTGATGATCATGAAGATACTGGAACATTACAATATCTGGCAAGTACTGCTATGGAAGCTGGATATTCTACACGTGTGCTTGACATTAATAGCATGAATTTGCAAAATGGTCTTTTTTATGATCCTTCCGGTGAATGTATTCAGAAATGTTTTAAACTTTATCCTTGGGAATGGATGATTGATGAAAGCCCGGATGGATGTCTGGCTCAGGTTGAGTGGCTGGAACCAATTTGGAAGCTGGTAATGTCGAACAAGGCTATTTTAAGTATACTGTATGAATTGTTTCCTGATTCTCCTTATGTATTACCCTGTTATTTGTCACGTCCACAACAAGGAGTTTTTTGTAAGAAACCAGTTTTCTCGCGCGAAGGGCACAATGTAAGTGTGGTTGATATTCGTCAATGGGAAGAACATGCGCTTCTGAAAGAGACAGAAGGTGATTATAATACGGGAGCTTATGTATATCAGGAATATGTAAAGCCTGTGGCTTATAGCGGACGATATCCTGTCATTGGTTCATGGATAGTGGGCGGAGAGCCTGCCGGAATCGGTATCCGTGAAAACCGTACAGAAATAACCGACAACCTCTCCGAGTTTGTTCCACATATTATTTCATGCCTCTAGCCTTGTAGATGCGTTCCTTTGCATTGTTAATGCTTTGGAACTTTTCCTCGGCAGCCTTGCGAATGTCTTCTCCCAATGTTGCTACACGGTCGGGATGGTGTTTCAGCGCAAGGCGTCGATAGGCAGCACGGACCTCGTCGTCGGTAGCCGTAGGTTCTACTTCCAGAACTTTGTAAGCTTCCTCTAAAGAATTGCCAGACAAGTTCAGCATAGACTCTACCTCTTTGGCAGACAATTGCATAGACTGTGCAACTTCTTTTAAAGCATCTATTTCGGCGGCGCATACATTTCCGTCGCTGCGGGCGATTTGTGCCAGGAAGCTCAGAAGTTGCAAACGTTCTTCATAACTCATGTTGGCAGCAATCTGTGTTCCGCATTCGCGGATGGTATTCTGAAAAGCATAAGGATTGGTTGCTTCCATACGTTTGCGCTGTTCGAATAAGTTAAGTAATATCTGCTCTCCTTCGGCTACAGCGTCTTCTCCAAAATTTGTTCGCAGGAACCGCCGTACAAATTCCATTTCGCTATGCATGATTTTTCCGTCTGCGCGAATGATGTACGAAGCCATGACAAGCAGTGAGAACAAAAAACTATTTCTCTGTCCGGTATATGTTTCATTGCCGGCATCCGTATTTTCAGGAGCGTATGCAGCTTTGTCGAACAGTGAACCGATTGCATAACCTGCAAGTGCACCTAGCGGTCCCATAGCCATAAAGCCCATGATGCCGCCAATCCATTTTCCTAATTTCATATTTTCTATCTTTGAGTTTGAGACGGTAAAGTTAGTAAAAACAATGCATATTCTATAAAAGAATGCAGGATGATATTTCGCTGATATGTAGAAAACCTTTACATTTGCAGCATGATGAAACCACAATTATTAATTGGAGCAGCTACTTCAGGTAGTGGAAAAACGACTTTTACGATGGGACTGTTGCGTGCGTTGAAAAAACGTGGCTTACAGGTACAGCCATTTAAATGCGGTCCCGATTATATAGATACACAGTTTCACGCAATAGCATCTGGACGTCCTTCGATAAATCTTGATACTTGGATGATGCATCATCATCACATGCAGCGCATCTATAATTTATATGCAGAAAATGCAGATGTATGCGTGACAGAGGGAGTTATGGGTTTGTTTGATGGTTATAGCCGCGATAAAGGAAGTGCAGCTGAAATTGCAAATCTGCTGAATTTGCCTGTTGTATTGGTTATAAATGCACGGGCAGCAGCTTATTCTGTCGCTCCGATGCTATGGGGATTCAAGCATTTTGCACAAAAAGTGAAGATTGCTGGAGTTATATTTAATCAGGTTTCATCGGCTTCGCATTATGCTTTTTTGAAGGACGCATGTACAGATGCTGGCATTGAAGCTTTAGGCTATATTCCTTTTGCTGATGAGTTGTATATTCCATCCCGTCATTTGGGACTTACGCTTACAAGCAAGTCTTCGATGAATGACGTAGCAGAAAAAATATCCATTCTGATAGAAAAATACGTTGATATAGATAAGCTGATTAGTTTATGTCAGGCTGTATTTCCATGTCCTTATACATTACCTTATGTATCGGAAGAAGGTATAAATGAGGTTTTTCAGCGGAAAATAAGAATCGCAGTGGCCAGAGATGAGGCTTTTTGTTTTACGTATCATGAAAATTTGAAGCAGTTGTCGAAATGGGGGCATATAACATATTTTAGCCCCCTGAGAGATAATAAACTTCCAGCTGCTGATCTGGTTTATCTGCCTGGAGGCTATCCGGAATTATATGTTCGTCGTTTACACCATCGTAAAGAGATGATGCAGCAGTTGCGGACTTATGCAGAGCGTGGAGGAAAAATATTTGCAGAATGTGGTGGAATGATGTATCTGGCACGTACGCTTACCGTCAAAAAAGGTAAGATATATGATATGGCAGGTATTTTACCTATGGACTGCACGATAGAGCATCCTTCTCTTAATTTAGGCTATCGGGAAATGAAATACAAAGGTGTGTTGCTTCGTGGGCATGAATTTCATTTTTCCATGACAACATCTTCTGACGTTTTGCATTCGGTGGCACAATTGTACGATGCTTATGGTTCTGAAGTCAACACCCCTTTGTACAGATATAAGAATGTTATAGCCGGATATACTCATTGGTATTGGGGAGAAACAAATCTTATGCAATTATGGGAATAGCTTATAGGTGAATTAGATTTTTCGAATGATACGGGCTGGTACACCTCCCACAATCGTATTTTCAGGAACATCTTTAGTTACTACCGCACCTGCTGCTACTACCGCATTGTCACCTATGGTAACACCTTGTAGAATGGTAGAGTTGGATCCAACCCATACGTTTTTTCCAAGTGTGATAGGGGCAGGATATGTTGTCTGGCGGTCTTCTGGGGCTAATCCATGATTTAATGTCGCAAATACCACATTATGTCCAATCTGGCAACCATCGCCTAAAGATACTCCTCCGTGGTCTTGAAAATGACAGCAGGCATTAATGAATACATTTTTCCCCACTGTAATGTTTTTACCAAAGTCAGTATAAAATGGAGGGAAAACTCTGAAAGATTCATCTACAGTTTTTCCAAAGAGGCGTGATAATAAGTTACGTACTTCTTCGGGAGTATGGTAGGCGTTATTCAGTTCAAAAGTGATACGTCGTGCCTCATTGCTCATATCATTCATAAACTGATGTATTTCTGCCGTATTGAGAGCACGGCCTGTCTTTACGTATGCTAAAAAATCAGAAAGCTCCATAGTTATAGTATTATTAATTTGTGGCAAAGATACTTCCTATGGCACAATTTGGTGTAGATAAATTACAGATATTGTAACCTCTATTACAGATTTTAACGGAGATGTAAGTAAAATATCTCTTGGAATAGGAGTTTGATAAAATGTATAGCGTGATGGTTGGTAAATGATGAGTGTTTATGTTCCTCCTTTACTGTATGAAAAGAAGAACATAAACACGTAAGATTCATTTATTTTTCAGGAATTACTTCGTTCAGGCAAGTTATGGCATTGAGTGTTCTCGGATAACCTATATAAGGTAATAATTGGGTTGCAATTGCGAGTAATTTTAACTTGTCATTTCCGACATTTACGTTTCCTGTAATGTGTCCTTTTACTTGTGGTTCGCATCCTCCTAATGAGATCAAAATTGCAAATGTAAGTAATTCTCGGGTCGGTATATCAAACACAGGGCGGGTCTGGTAATCGCCAAAGCAATTTGCAGATAGGAATTTTTGTATGTGTAATTGATTCTCTGGAGATGTTTCATACATCCGGTCTATTTGATCGCCGAAGATACTCTTCTGAAGCGCGAGGCCTTTTTCCTGTCTTGTTTCGGGTTGCAGTATAGATTGCGGTGCCAAAGGCAGTTTTACACCTCTGTCTTCCAGAAATTTATTTGCAATTTCCACCATCTCTTCTACCTTTGCCATTCCGGCATAGGGTACGGCGTGATAAAGTACTTCTTTTATTTCTAGCGGAGTGATTCCGTTTGAAAGAGCTGCATGAAGTGTTTGGAGATATGTTGTTTTTGCATTTACTGTTATAGCCGAAGCCATAGTTACCAGAATACGTGTGCGAGTATCCAGGTTACTGTATTTTTGTACCTCACCAAAAGCAAAGTTACCAAATATTTTTGTTAACTCAGGATCAGAAACAGCCAGTTTGTCATTTACGCTGGAATACCATGTAACCTGATTTTTTGCTGCTTCTGCTGAAAGTGTATTACTTTGTGAGGTCGCAGCAAGGTATTGCTCATCGTCAACAGGTTCCAGCCAGGTGTTTTTATTACTCTGTGGGTTACATTCTATTGCGAGATGTGAAAACCAACTGTCAGGAGCTGCTCCGTGCCAATGAATTACGTTTGGAGCTATTTCTACGATATCGCCAGGGAGTAGCAAACGTGCCGGTTTGCCTTTTTCCTGATAATAACCTTTTCCTCCTACGGCTATCAGGAGCTGTCCTCCTGTATGGCTGTGCCAGTTGTTCCTGCATCCTGGTTCAAAGGTAACATTACATACAGGAGTGTTTAGATCTTTATTGCTTGTGAGCGGAGCCAGGTATGATTTCCCGATAAAAAATCTGGCATATTGTACATTCTCTTCACCTAAAGGAAACGCACTAAGGTATTCGGGGAGTTGTTTTTCTTTTTCCATATTCTGTGCTTTTAATGTAGTCATTGGGAACATTATTGCAGTTGTAATACATACTAATATAAAATCCTTTATTCTCATAGTACAATCGTTTTATGATTTGTCATATTCGTGTACTGCAAAAATATTGGCTTTTATATAATGGGTACGTAACCAAATTACTGTTTTTTCTACCCGAATTACCGAAACGCATGCTTTGTGAAAGGAAACATACATTTTCTATTCTGGATGAATTTCATTGGGTGAAGGTAATTGTTTCCATCCTTCTCCAAAAGTATCATAGGCATCAGTTACTACAACAAATGCTCGGGGATCTGCCTTTTTTATCGTAAGTTTTACACCTGCTACTTCTTTATAACTTACTACGAGGAAAATCATTTCTTTCTCCTTACCTGTATATAGTCCGCTGCTCTTAATACAAGTTGCTGTACGGTCAAGATCTTTTAGTATGTATGTATGCAGTTCTGTCATTTTTTTATCGCTGATTACAAATATCAGCTTGTCATTTTTGGCTCCGTTTATCATATATGCTATCACTCTTGAAATAATGAAAATAGCGATGAGGGAGTAAAGTGACAAATGCCACGAAGGTTGTATAGAATCTTCTGCACTACCTATGCCAAAGCCAATGACTGCCAGTCCGAAACATACTACGGTTCCGTCAACTAAAAGTATGGCTTTTGAGAAGCGTATGTGGCAGTATTTTTGGAGTAACATTCCTACGATATCACTTCCGCCTGTAGTGGCTTCATTGCGTATGACAATTCCTGTTCCTATTCCGATTAAAGCTGCACCTATAACACAGGCTAACATCAGGTGATCAGATAAGTTCATGCTTCCACCTGCAAGCTGGGCTGGATCGAGTGCTTCCAATGCTTCTTTGGTAGGATAAACTAGTTTGGATATGATATTCATCAGTAAAGGGGTAATGAGTGCGGCAGCAATCGTACGTGAACCAAGTTTGGCTCCCAGCAAAACAACTGAAAGAATGAGCAATGGAATATCGAACATGTAGCCAAACGTTCCTACCTGAATTGAAGGAAATAAGTTATGAAGTACGATACTGGCTCCATACACACCCCCTGGAACAATGTTGTATGGATTGATGAAAAAGACAAAGCCAGCTGCCAGAATAATGCATCCTATCAGGATACTGAACCATGAGTAGAGCGTATTTTTCATATAATTTCTATTTTTATGCAACAAATTTACATAAAAACTAGCATTTTAAAACACTATTCGTGAAAAATAAAAAAACTGTTCCATTTGTTTACTTTTGCTGGTTTTATTCCTTAGTTAATTATTTTTGAATTAAATGTTATGATTAAAAAATTGATATATATCATGTTAAATGCCTTTTAGATGCT
>OLYA01000011.1_pt1 | contig 132801 bp, 119 predicted proteins | sample 1674361 | NCBI WGS metagenome assembly OLYA01 (sample SAMEA103958165, study PRJEB25191) | human gut metagenome | biome: human-associated habitat [ENVO:00009003]; feature: intestine environment [ENVO:2100002]; material: feces | place: Germany | collected 2013/2015
AGCAGCAAGGCCGATAAGGGGTAGTAGACCATCGGCTTGTCGTAAACAGGCAACAACTGCTTGCTGACGCCCTTCGTGATCGGGTACAACCGTGTACCGCTGCCACCTGCCAAGATTATGCCTTTCATAATAGCTAAGCATTTATGCCCGAAAGATACCAGTCGTACAATTTCCGTACGCCCTCTTCGATCCCGATTTTATGCTGCCAACCCAGCATGTGGAGTTTCGTTACGTCGCACAGTTTGCGGGGAGTACCGTCCGGCTTCGATGCGTCGAAATGCAATGCGCCTTTATAACCGATCGTCTTTGCGATCAAACGGGCTAAGTCTCCGATGGAAATCTCCTTGCCCGTACCGATATTGATATGGCAGTTGCGCACCTCCCTGCCAGAATTGCGGACATCCTTGAAATCGACGTTCTCCATAATGAAGACACTTGCGTCGGCCATCTCCTCCGACCAAAGAAATTCGCGCAGAGGTTTACCTGTACCCCATAGTGTTACGGCATCGGCAGAAATGCCGTATTTGGCCAGTAGAGCGACAAGCTGCGCCTGCCCGACCGTCCCGTTCACACCCTCTACCGGCCGAAGATTCATATCTGCACGCAGCGCATCCCAGTTGCCTTCATGCATGCAATGGGAAAGGAATATCTTGCGGATCATGGCCGGCATGACATGCGAATTCTCCAAATGGAAATTATCGTTGGGCCCGTAAAGGTTCGTGGGCATAACGGCGATGTAGTTCGTCCCGTACTGGAGGTTGAAACTCTCGCACATTTTCAGCCCGACAATCTTGGAAAGAGCATAGGGTTCGTTGGTATACTCCAGTTCGCCCGTCAGCAGGTACTCCTCTTTGATAGGCTGCGGACAGTCACGCGGATAGATGCAGGTAGAACCGAGCACCAGCAGCTTCTTTACATTGTGGCGGAACGCTTCGCCGATGATATTCTGCTGTATCTGCAGATTTTCATAAATGAAATCGGCGCGGTAGGTGTTGTTGGCCATAATGCCGCCCACATGCGCCGCCGCAAGAATCACATACTCGGGCTGTTCGTCGTCAAAAAACCGTTTTACAGCGACACTATCCAGCAAGTCCAACTCTCCGTGCGGCCGTCCGATCAGGTTGGTATAACCTTTCGAAAGCAGATTATTCCAGATCGCCGACCCGACCAGGCCCCGGTGTCCTGCGATATATATTTTTGCGGATTTTTCCATTTTAAGCTTCGAGTTTGGATCGAAGATAAAGTTTTTTCACGAATTTCATATCGTGTTGTACCATGATTTTCACCAACTCCGGGAACGAGGTTTTGCGAGGATTCCAGCCCAGCAATGTCTTCGCCTTAGTTGGATCTCCCAACAACTCTTCCACTTCGGACGGACGGAAATATTTCGGATCGACCTCGACGAACACTTTTCCGCTCTTCGTATCGATACCTTTCTCGTCCACACCTGTACCGTCCCAGCGGAGTTCGATCCCCACCTCCCGGAATGCCAAGGTCGTGAATTCCCGAACCGAGTGATATTCACCTGTCGCAATCACGAAATCCTCCGGCGTGTCGTGCTGAAGAATCAGCCACATACACTCCACATAATCTTTGGCGTATCCCCAGTCCCGCAGCGAATTGAGGTTCCCCAGATATAGCTTGTCCTGAAAACCCTGTGCGATGCGGGCTGCGGCCAGCGATATTTTGCGCGTCACGAACGTTTCGCCACGGCGCTCCGATTCGTGGTTGAACAGAATGCCGTTCACGGCGAACATACCGTATGATTCTCGGTAGTTCTTGGTGATCCAGAACCCATATTGTTTCGCAACGCCATATGGAGAGCGGGGGTAGAATGGCGTGGTTTCTTTCTGAGGAATCTCCTGTACTTTGCCGAACAATTCGGAAGTCGATGCTTGGTAGATGCGACATTTGGCTTCGAGCCCTAAGATCCGTACCGCTTCCAGCAAACGGAGTGTTCCTACTGCATCGGCATCAGCCGTATATTCCGGTACGTCAAACGACACCTTGACATGCGACTGCGCCGCCAGATTATAAATCTCGTCCGGTTGTACCGCCTGAATGATCCGTACCAGTGACGAAGAGTCCGTCATGTCCCCGTAATGCAGATTGACAAGACGCTTTTGTTTCATATCGCGAACCCATTCATCCAGATAAAGATGTTCGATACGACCCGTGTTAAACGACGACGAACGGCGGATAATGCCATGAACTTCATACCCCTTTTCAAGCAGAAATTCCGCCAGAAACGACCCGTCCTGTCCTGTGATACCTGTGATTAATGCTATTTTCATTTTGGTAGAATTAAAATTATATAGATTTCTTTTTCCATTCCTGATATAATAAACCCGGCAGCGTATATATAATCCACATACATCTCTTCAATTGCTTCTTCGGTTCGCTAAATATCCGATATACAAATTCCAAATGCATTTTAATCATCCACAAGGGAGCTCTTCGGGAATCGATTCCACTGAAAAATTTAAAAGCAGCACCCACGGCAATCATAATCCCTCCCGTCAAATATGGCTTTAAGTTGCTCATAAAATATTCCTGTTTCGGAGCGCCCAATGCTACCCAAATAATTTCAGCCTTATCCTTGTTTATCACATCAGCAATCTGCTTATAATCGAAATCTCCTACATGGCAAAACGGAAGTTCGAGGAAAGTCATATCTTGAATTCGCGGGTCGATCTTCATTAAATTATTCTTTAAACCATCTAATATGCGCTGTGATGTCCCCATAAAAATCATACGGTACTTTTTACTTCGGATTATATCCATAAAAATCTCACTGCCACAATATTGATCCCTGTTAATTCCATACAACCATTTCAAATATACAGGCACATAACTACTATCACAGATAGAAAACAAGGCGCCGTCCACCACTTGACGATAATCGGAATGTGTATATACCATTTGAAGAATGTTTCCATCGGCAACACAAATATATCCGACAACATTTCTTTGCAATTGTTCTGCGATAAATGAATGTATGAATTCACGGTTGAACTCATACCGAATATTAAAATACGTTTCCATAAAAAAGATGCTTGTCACAGACACATCAGGCACATTGGGTTGCGAAAGAAGGTCTACAAAAAAGTGCATGAATCAGCCATGCTGATACAACATTAATCCTTTTAGGGTATGATAGGAAACACTTCTCCGGGTTTCTTTATAAATAAATCGTTTTTCGGACAATGAATAAAGCAGAATCGGCGATTTCCTGTAAGTAAGCAATCTGGCCAAGTGCGTGCACTTTTTGTTTTTCATAAACAGTTTATACAAAAAGGTCGGATAGACCTTAAGCCCAGCCGTAATTTGCATTATTTCAGCTTCATATTTATCATTGCTACCTATCGACAAGCTATCATGCCTCCTCATAAAAGCAGCCAAAGGGATTTGTACAGATACCAACTTCGCTTTTTTAGCAAATTTTATCCACAGATCAAAATCGCCGGCATACCGATAATTAACATTCAAACCTCCTGACGTTTCATAGAGAGACTTGCGCCAAAACATTCCTTCCTGTTGCAAACAGCCGAATATTTTGCTTTGGAAGCGCCCGTTCACAATATCCTTTTGGTCTTTCGCTCCAGGATAAGAGAATATATCAGTCAGAATTCGACCCTCATCCATAAAAGCCGGAAGCCCACCAATCCAGTCCACATCGGGGTAAGTCGTAAATACCTCGTTTACATATTTAAAAGTCCATGGCATATAAGAGTCATCCGCATTAATCCAAGCCAGAATATCGCCTGTCGCCATAGAAAAACCTTTATGAATAGCGTCGTACATGCCGTTGTCCGGTTCAGAAACAATCGTGGATATCTTGTCTTTATATTTGTTTACTATAAGCATAGTATCATCAGTAGAATTACCGTCAATAATGATATACTCCAGATTCGGATAATTCTGATTCAGAACGGATAATATCGTTTCCTCTATCGTCCCTTCCATATTATAGCATACTGTAACTACCGATATCTTTAATTTTTCTTTCATATGACAGTATCGATTGAGTAATAGCCCATATAGCAACAATATAAGCGAAGTACGTAGGATACAAGAATAGTTGGCTCACAGCACTCATCACAAAAAAGATGAGTGTACAGGCGACATTTGCCCTAAAGAATGACTTACTTATATGTCGGCTTCTTACGACATTCCGGAGCATACAAATTATAATTATAAGGTACAAGACCGATCCGATAATCCCAAAATCACATAACATCTCCAAAAAGTCATTATGTGCAGAAACAACATTTTCGGCAGAGAAAGCGACCCATTGCCGATCCATAACCCCATTAAAGCCGATACCGAATAATTTTTCCGAACTATCTAATTTCGAATAGTTCCACATCACGATCTCATAAATGCCGACACGACCGCTTCCTTCATCGTCGGATACACTTTTTATTCTCTCAGAAAAAAACCCACCATTACTACGGTCGAGATAAGTAAAAGCCCCAATAAAGGCCAGTGCGACCAAAACGCCCGCTATTGCTTTGAGAATACCATTACTATTTTTAGTTTTAATATAATTATAGTATACAAACAATACCCCCATACAAAGCAATATAAGAAATGCAGATCTTTTAAAAGAAAGCATCGAAACAAACGCACACAATGCAAAAAGGATAAGCATCTTCTTGCCTTTATAAAAAAACAAAAACGACATCAGCAAGGAGATGTAGAAAATAAAGTTTGTTGCTGTAAGTTCACCATCCTTTGTCCGGCTCGTAAAGAAAAACATAACGAAGGAGAGTACAATGAGCACCGGAACATATTTGTGAATGAATGTTTTGAGAAGTTTGGGATAGCGTCCAACCAAAAAGAAAAGTATATACATCAATGGCCACCACAAACTCTCAGAGAGGTCTTTCGCAACATAATCGGAATGATAGGCAGTAACAACAGAAGAATACACTATCCATATCATTATCATTCTCGACAATAAATCACGGGTAAAATATTGATAATTAAAAATTAACAGCGTAAAAATAATTAATTCCAGACTAACCCGAATAAAAAGCTGACCATAGCCCCAGAAATCGCCTTGTACAGCATAGAACATCACATTGAAAACGGCCCAAACCATAAACAGCTTCAGGGCAAAACACACTTTCTTTTGCATATAAAGACGTCTTATGTAAGCTGGGAATACATAAATAGCAGTTGATTCAGAATATCATTATTAGAAAAGACCTTATTTGCTTTATCATACGCATTCTCCTGAAGTTCTTGATATAATTTTACATCTGTTAATAATCGCCTAATATTCCCACCTAACTTCTCCGGATTACCTACCTCTGAAAGGACGATACATTGCTTTTCTATATTTAAGGACGGTAGTGCCCCTACCGGGGTCGTAATCACAGGGATTTTCAAAAACATTGCTTCCCTCACACTTCCCGGAAGTCCATCGAAATGCGTAGGCAAAACGTATATACGACCTTGTTGCGCCAATTCATACATTTCTTTTAAATTTCTCTGGAATCCTGCAAAGTGTACTGAATCCTGCAAATTCAAACTTCTCATGCAACTGTTGATTTGAGCAACAGCAGCATTCTCGACCTTGCCTATTATCAGTGCGCGGATGTCTTTCATCTCTTTTCTAAGCAGTGCTATGGCTTGAAGCAGGTCTATAACACCCTTATCGACGCACACCCTGCCCCAGAATACAATGTCGTACTGTTTTTTTATATCCGGGTTGTATTGCGGAATAGTAGTCGGGAAGGCAAGTTCAAATACTTTTTTTATGTTCGGACATTCTTTTTTATATTCACCACTCTGGATTGCGATAGCAGACAGAGAGAACACCGTAAATGCGGTGTTGATTTTCCGTTCCAGCCGTTTACGATAATTTAAAATGATATTTCTCGGGAAACAAACCTTGTCCTGAGTCCTATTGACAAATCCCTGCAACGAAATTACGACATTCTTATTTTTTGCATAAGGGACAATCCCACACGAATAACCAATATTCTCAGAGCCGAAGAGATGGATCACATCGGGCGCTATTTCTTGGATAATATGATGAATTTTCTTTTGCACAGCCCGCTCCTTTGAAAAGACTAATTCAAACGATATTAATTTCCGGATATTCACAAAATGATATTTGTACAAATGATATGTAATCCCCCGAAGCCGAACTTCAGTATCTTCATTTGTCCAATAGTTGGGCGCCACGACATGAATATCCAAACGGCTGTCACCACGGACAATAGAGAAAAAAGCATCCATCCATCTTGACAGTTCATCGAGCTGAATCCCGAAATAATCATTCAGTTCATCATTTACAAAATGACAGAGCCAGACAACTTTTAATTTCTTCTCTTTCATGCCAGATAGATAATCATTTCACAATTGATTTGAGCTTCCTGATCACTCGTTTCCAAAACGGCACGTAGACAAATTTATTGAAATGATATTTATCATATTCTTTATTTCGTTCGATTCCCGCAGGGTGACAATTCACTTTAAAACTATCATCGTACTCTAGGAAATGGTGTTCAGTTCTTCCTTTATAATGGAGACCAAATACGCCTATATTCGAAGTGAGATTTACCCGTGGTATCACGGATAATCCACGGTTCTTTACTCTCACGAAAGCCCAACAAACATCCCAAGTATTAGTACCTATTTTATTTTTTGCAAATTTCCGGTAATACTTATATTTATAACAAATTTCCCGTTCAGTTAAGAATAAAGGGCTTAATTCTTCTCTAGTTATATTCATATCCGCATCAAGACTGAATTTATCCCATGCTCTTCTCCATGTAGCCCATCCGCAACTAGTATGTCCCGACTGCGCAAAAAAATAATCACTCATTTCTGATTGTTGCATAGGCGTAAAATTGCCTCCGCTAATCATGTATACATTCTGATTCTTTGCATAACGGAGAAGCATCTCTTCGGCAAACTTCAAAAAAGCAAGCGGAGCCACGACATCGTCCTCAAGAACAATTACACATTCTTCATGCTCAAGAACCCAACTTACCGCAGACGAAACCGTAACTTCAGCCCCTTTATTCGAATCATTATAACGGTGATAAACCTCGCAGTCCCAATCTATATTTGCGAATTCGTTTTTAACGCTTTGAACCAATAGCTCTTCACCATCCTTTTCTGTCCGGGGGCCATCAACGGCAATATACAATTTGGAGGGTCTGGCTGCCCTGACATAGGCAAAGGTCTTCCGTATGATTTCCGGCCTGTTAAATGCGATTATCAGCACCGGCGTATTGAGTAAATTATCCATGTAAAGGCGCTAAATTCTATCCAAGAAACATTTTGAGTCGGCAATCAATTTGTCGAGTTTACTGCCGTATTCAGGGAAGGTAATCGTGTCCATTTTAAATTTATCCACATCCTCAACAATCTGCCTTGTCAAATCCAAACAATCCATAATCGAATAGATCCGGGACGCCGACATAGGCAATGCCACATAAGAGATCACTTTGGTCTTGAAAAGAAGCGAAAAAGCCAGCCCGTGAAAAGAATCCGTTACGACATAATCAGCACCACTTATATAGCTTAAAAACTCACAAGGTGAAGAATCATAACACAGTTTATCCACGTTATACCTTCCTTTAGTATATTTGCGGGCTGTAAGACAAATGACAGGTAATCCGGTGGCCTGTTTCACTTTATTGGCAAGACGAATAAGCGATTTTCCTCCATTCAAGTCATAGACGAAGACATAGTTTTTCAGTTTTTGCGCCGGAAGTATATTCTTCCACCACATAACATCCACAAGAAAAACCGGATCGGCCACTACAGGTACCGGTCGTCCGCAAACAGCAGCAAGAAACTCAGCGCCATCTTTTTCTCTACAACTCAGATAGTCAAACTCTTTTATATAATTTCGGATCTTTTCATCCACTAAAGTAAAATCCTTAATACCAAAACTTGGAGCGTAGGCAACCTTAGTCACCTTTGCCGTTTCGAATCCCAGATAATAGATTTCTGCATTTTTGATTAACGGATTAAATACCTGATCGCTGCCCGTAATATATACATGCCTCCCCAATCCATTTGTCTTAATATCCTCCACACTTGTGAACCTGCGCGACAAATGCAAATAGGTTTGCCGAAAATGGTCAAACCCGTCTTTTCGTCTCTTCAGCTTCCGGTAATGCAAGAGTATCAACCCTTTAACAATCCATTTTGACAACACCCCGCGTTTGGATACAAAAAATATATTATTTGCTTTTTCCACCTGAGGCGTAACAAAATCTATTATCTCTACATGGGCACCCTTGTTTTCCAAATAATGTTGCAACGCATAAGCCTGAAGGACAGCTCCATAGTTATCCGCCGCATGAAATGTGAGAATCCCTATTTTTTTATCCATTTATATATTTTTAGAAGAATGGGGAACGACGACCCTATATTATATTTCATTTTCGAGAACAGATACTTACGCGATAAAAATTTATTAAGTCCTTTCCGTCTAATCCGGGTCATGGCCTCTTCGCGCGGCGCAACAGGATATTGACGGGGTCTAAATGCATATTCTATGGCCGAATAGGGTAATGGTTCCGTATGACCTTTATCCTTTAAAGATCTAAACAACTCTTTTACCTTGTCAGAATGAAGAATAATCAACGAAATACCTCTATTATTGTCCAACTCAGGTTTATAATATTTTATACCCCAAAAGTCCCCTATGGTAATATCAGCTGCCGTATTATTGATTATATTGCATTGATAACATGATTTTCGCAATAAAATGTTTTCCAAAAATCCCTGATAAAAAGACGATGATGGAGCCGGCATATATTTTATCCGTCCATCTCGCACAAGATAAAGATTCAAATCATTCCAACCGATATTTCTGCTAAAGTCCTTTTTTCGAAAATTCACATTATCAATCTTTTCGAAACCTCTTATTCCGGACAAGTATTCTGAAAAGTATTTATTGCTGGGCACGCCATGACAGATAAAATCCATCGTGATAAGATTATTATATTCCCGCCCCATTAAGTAGCTCTTCAAACTACTCACATGGCAGGGAGTACCGCAAAACAACACATGGCGTCCCGCATTCAACTGTTTTTTTACTTCCGGGAAAATGTTATTCGTATTCGATTCAAAATATCTTGACCCTCGGAACATGGACAATTGATGTCTATCGGTGCAGTCAAATTCCAGACGAGCTTTTTGCCTATTATATTTACTAGCGAAAACCACGCCTTCCATAGCCTGTATATAATTTGCGAATAAAGTAAATGCACCGCCGGAAGTACTGTTCTCAAGAATGCATGCATCCTTGTGCCAAAACATAAAAACAGCCGATTTTTCCCACCACTGAGGTCTCGGCATATATCTATTTTTAAGAACATGGCAAACATTCTCACACAACCGGCATTGCACACACTTATCAGCATGTGCCATCTGGGGATAAAGGAAGCCCTCATTATCCGATTGCAGATCCAGACAATCGTGCTGACACGCCATCACACATGCTCCGCAGCCCGTACATTTATCATGAATCTGAAATATCCTCAACTCCGGTTCCATAACTTAATGAGTTTCTTCTTGAATGTATACAACAAAGCGATGTTACCCAAAGCAAATATTATGAATGACACGATAACCCCTATGGCGGCACCATAAAAATGCCATTTGTCAATAAGTATTTTATACATCAATATACTTAAAATGCTACCCAGTATTTTATTATAAAAAGTAATTTTGGGAAGACCGATAGCTATCGTAAATTGCGAAACCATATAATAAATCGAACTGCTAACACATGAGAGAGCAATAAGCTGCATATACTTTGCTGAATACACATATCTTCCAGCAGTAAGTATATCCATTATAAAAGGGGCAAAGGCCACCACTCCCGCCACGATGAAAATAGTAGCCCCTAACATTACAGCACAATACTTAAGATACTGCCTCCTGTCCCTATTTACTATCGCTTTAAAAATATCGGGTTGAAATGTACTTCCCAAAGCATTGGAAAAGACTTGTATATAGCCGGCCATTGTTGCACCTACGATATAGTAACCAAGTTCATCAATATTACCCAACCGTTCCAAATACACCCTTTCATAACCGCCCGAAAAAAAACTCAACATGGCCGCAAGAGTTAATGGGGCACAGAAAAATAGAATTATTTTAAGATATGCATAATTGAATGGGATACGGAATAAATCCCTATAGTTGTAACAGCAGTAAATAAAGATGACGGCATTGGCTGCAAATATGCTCATCATACTGCCGAAAGCTCCCTGCTGTAGTTTTACGATGAGCAACCATGTAAGAAAAAAAGTCAGCAGAGAATATGCTATCGAATAGCAAAAAAAAACACCACTTTGTCTTGACATCTTCAACTCAAGTAGAGTGAGTTGATAAACACCTGTCAAAGGCAGAGAAAATATACTTAAATAAATGTAAGGCGCAAGCGGTATTAATGTATTATCATTGAAGCATACTGTATAGCCGATAAGACCGAAAAGACAAATTACAGATATTGCGCCTGACCCATAAATGAGAAACTTAAAAATAGTTGCCTTAAGTACACGCCGTTGCTCTTCTTGCAGTTCATAGTACGATTTTGTGTAATAATGAAGAACATAGAATTGGATAAACGGGAGCAAAAGAGTTGAAAATGACTTATAGTATCCGACTATGGCATAATCGTTTGGCGACATGTTTTTCGCCACCAACGGATTGATCAAAAGACTCAGGAGCATGGGAATAAACGAAGCCGTCAGATAAACGGCCATGTCCCGGATTCTATTTTGATATGCAGTGAGTACCCTCAGCATCTATCGATCAACTTCAAGTATTCCCGCCACTCGCCTATATCGGTCCATGATTTCTCACTTACCGGAAAACATCCGATACGACCACCCCTGGCCTGTATCTTTTCCATAAGATTGGTAATATGGTAAAATTCATTCTCCGGAATTTCGTCAATCAGCTCGGGTTGAAGAATATAGACACCGGTATTGATCATATAGGTAGTTTCGGGTTTTTCGGTCAGTGTCGTCATAAGGCCATTCTCCCCAGTCTCAATAACCCCATAAGGAATTTTAAAGCTTTTCACAGCGGTAACTATCGTAATATCATTACGATTTTTACAATGATAATCATAAACGTCACGATAATCCTGATCAATGAGAATATCGCAGTTTGAAACAAAAAATGGCGTGTTTATTTTCCCTTTTAACAGAGACACGCTACCTATAGTACCCAGCGGCTGATCCTCTTTAAAAAAAGTAACAGAATACTTATGTTCGAGTTGCTCAAGATAGAATTTCATGATATCGCATTTGTAATTGACGCTCATGTAAAATTCGTTACAACCAATGGTTTCGAACTGATCCATAATTTCCTCTAATATAGTACGTTCTCCTATGGGAATAAGAGGCTTAGGAAATACATTCGTAAGAGGCTGCAGACGCGTCCCTTTACCTCCGGCCATAATTACCACAGGCAAATGAATAGTCTCGCTGCGTGGAGACTGATTCTTTACAAAGAGATCTCTCCAAAAAATAACATCCGTCAACCGGCCTTGTTCATCGAGTATTGGCATACATTCGGCACGCAATTGTGCCATCTTTGACTTAATGTCATCTTTCGAATCCTTAACGGATGCATATATTTTAGCATGGTCGAGAACACTTTCCACCGCCTCGCCAAGATCCACATTCCTGATAATAGCTCGTTGTATATCGCCGATAGTAAGCAGCCCCAGAAACGTGTCATCTCGGAAAACAAACAATACTTTCACCCCCACACTATCCATCTTTTTCATCGACTCGATCAAAGATGTAGTTGGAGTTATTATTCTGTTTTTAATTTTTTCCATATCCGAATTATATCTTCACGTCAACCGACCGTTTATCAGCAAGACAACGCGCAGGATTTCCGACATACACGGCTCCCTTCCCCTCTGTAATGGACGATAAAACATTTGTTCCAGATCCTATTAGGGTATACGACGGGATTTTTGCCTTATTTTTAATCGTTGAATTCAACCCGACGAAGCAATTATCCCCAATCTTCACATTACCACCTACGACACACCCCGAGCCGATGAAAACAAAATCACCTATCGTAATATGGTGCGTCAAAGAAACATTGGCATATATTATATCGGATACCCCGAGCTCAACATACGGCCCGACAAATGCTCCGGGCATAATAATGCTTCCATCGCCGATTTTATCCGTATACACATTTGCATTTGCAGATATAAAAGTGCATAATTTGTATCCTTCTTCCCTTATCTGAAAAAACACTTTTTTACGAATATCATTCATTTGGCTATAACCGATAGTATTCAGGATCATGCACTGATTCATATCAAAACTATCGGAAAGTTCCTCAAAAGCAACAATCGGAATCCCTTCCAATTCCGTCTTATCCATGAATGCCCTGCCGGTTGTAAATGCCAGGACAGATGCAAACTGTTCTTTCTCGATAATCTTATAAAGCATAATCGAAAAAGGAGTTGTGCCCATAATGATTAGCTTCAATCCCATATTATACCTTTTACTCCCCGAGCCGTTTCAACTTCGATTTTTAGCTTTTCACGAATAGAGCGAATATAACTTTTCATCTTATAATCACTTTCCGCCTCAACTACAAAAAAAAATCTGGATGTTTTATCGATATTCTCACCTGTTTTCTTTCCCACATACAACATATCAAGATTATTCCGACGTACAAAAGGCATTGCATACACTTCCTCACGACCATCGATCCGAATTATCCTGCCCGCAGGAAGGAAAAATGCTATGTAACAAACAGTTTTATCGATTTTTCGAATTTCAGGGCTGCTGATCTTTCCGTCTACGGCCATACTCACAATGAAAGAATTCGTATCGAATCCTGTCATTAAGGGAATGATATCAGACGAAATATATACCCCACCTCCGCGGGCTGCTATCTCAATAAGGTATATTTGCTCCTTACTTATTATATATTCTCCGTGTGTAATTCCGTTCTTTAGACCAAAGCCCTCTACTATGGTTTTATTCAGTGAAAGGGCTTTGTCAATAAGAGAGCTGTTTTTACAGGATGGGAACAATCGTTGTTTTGCAGAAAATGTATCCGGAATATTGAAATAATAAGTATCTCCGCATATGAGTCCTTCTGTCACCCCATTGTATGTCAAAGCCTCGATGACCATTTCTTCTCCGGCAATATACTCCTCGACCAATATCGGCTCTCCTCTCGAATATCGTTCCGCTTCATGATATTTTGCATAAAGCTCATCTAAAGATGATATTCGGTAAACACCCTTACTGCCTTGATTATTTATCGGCTTAAGAATTACGTCACGGCCAATTTCTTCATAAAATAATATAGCGTCTCCAATACCGTACGCTAATCTGAAACGTATGGTCGGAATTCCGAGCTCCTGACACTTTTCGCGCATCAAGAATTTATTGGTAAAAATGCAAGCCGTTTCATAACCGATTCCGGGAAGATTCATTTTTTCCGCAACATACGCCACGGTTCTCACTGGAATATCGGTCTGATCCGTCAGAATTCCGCAAATATCATATTTCAGCGCATAATCCAATATAATATCTTCATCACAGAAATCAGCGATCACTTTTTCATCTGCGATCTGCATTCCAGGCTCATCCTCATAAAGCGATACGACAATGGCACGATAGCCTCTTGACTTTACTGTCTGTATGAGAGGAACTTGAAGCGAACCGGCTCCTAAAACTAAAATATTATTTGTCATTCACGGCACCATTAACAGTCTCGACAATGAAATCCACCTGCTCCGGGGTCAGCGATGCATACATAGGCAAGGTTATTTCGTGGTCGGCAACATACTCCGTCTGCGGCAACACAGCGCCATAATCTTTGTATATCGAGAATCTGTGGATAGCAGGATAATGTACGCTTGTCTGTATACCAGCAGCATGGATTATCTCCCGCACTTGATCGCGTGCCTTTTCTACAGTATCTGCAAGTACAACGGGCATGATATAATTAGACGACAACTCTATACTATCCGCAAAGGGAATAATCAAGCCTTTAACAGCTGATAGCTTCTGTACATATCGCTTGCGAACAGCAATGCGCTTTTCCAAATCCGACGGAAGTTTCTTGAGTTGTTCTATTGCGATAGATGCCCGGATATCGTCCAGCCGGAAATTATAACCCAACTCAACAATATCATACGCAGTAGCATGGCCAGAAGCCCGTTGGTAAGACATGGTCGTCATACCATGAGACCGCAACAAGCGAGCCTTCTCGGCCATCTCCTTGTTGTTGGAGATGAACATGCCACCCTCACCTGTACTAATATTCTTATTAGAAAAAAAGCTAAATGCAGCACAGTCGCCAATGGTTCCGAGCTTTTTACCATGATATTCCGAAAGGGGCCCGTGACACGCATCCTCAATTACTTTGAGGTCGTATTTTTTTGCAATCGCTATGATTTCATCCATTCGGGCAGAAAAACCACCCATATGGACAACGACAATAGCCTTGGTCTTAGGTGTAATTTTTCGCTCAATATCTATCGGATCAATATTGATATGTTCAGGGCCGACAATGTCGCAAAAAACAGGGGTGGCACCAACATAACGTATACAGTTCGCAGACGCAGCAAAAGTGAGCGAGGGACAGAGGACTTCGTCGCCAGGGCCAATGCCACATACCAGACAACAAAGATGAAGCGCATCCGTACAATTGGAAATAGCAACGGCATAGCTGACATGAAACATATCAACAAAAATATGTTCCAGTTCTTCGCATTTAGGTCCGGTAGAAATCCAACCGGAACGTATGGTATCCGCGGCCGCAAGCGCCTCTTTTTCATCAAAATTTAATTTGAACAGGGGAATTTGATATGCCATAATGATTACATTTTTTGATCCAGATTCTTTCCTTTCTCCTCATGTTTAAAATCAGGTACAAACCCCTTGATCGCAGCAACTATTTCCTCTTTGGTGAAATCGGGTCTAGCAAAAAGAGACTCCAATTGTTTGAAAAAAGTATCTATCTCTGCAAGGGTACGAGACGGAACGTCTTCGATAACTCCTAAACTGTCAAACCGTTGCATATTAATTTTTTCATCAGAAACATAAAATTCTTCATATGCTTTTTCGCCAGTAGTATCGCTCTTGAAATAAACAACCGGATATGTATCACTATCTAAAGGCATAGTGGCACAAAATTGTTTGGCTTCCATATCAGTCGCACATTCCTTTTTTTTAAACCCTAATGCACAGAGAAAGCGATCACAGACAACAGAAAACGTAAGCATCTGCTTTTCATCTAATTTTGGGAAGAAAATTTCCCCACTGTTGCCGAGTATGCAAGCCAGCATACATATCTGCCCACTTTCTTCGGGAGAAACGAAGTAACGCTTTACATCAATAGGGGCGACCAACGGCTGCTTTTTCGACATCCGGTCAAGCCAACCAGCTGGCAAAGAACCGTTAGAAAAAGCAACATTCGCAAAACGCGCAGCAGTAACCTTGAACTTGGAAGAATAGGCCATAACCAGATCCTCCATAATACACTTGCTGGCCCCCATAATATTCACCGGGTTTGCCGCTTTATCTGTAGATACACAAAAAAAATGACGTGGCGGAAATTCAGTCAGAAGATCAAGAAGATGTTTAGCTTTTATATCGTTGTTCTCGATAAGAGCCTGCACGGAATAGCGGTCTTTTTCGCTACGGACATGTTTGTGAGCTGAAAAATTAGCTACAATATCAAAACCTTTTTCTTCCCGAAAAATCCGTTCAAAGATAGGATCGGCAAAATTGAGGGTGTAAGTCCGGTACTCATCAGGAATATACATTCCTTCTATGGAGCGCAAATCACGTGTAAGTTCGGCTAATCCATTTTCATTAAGATCAACAACCACTAATTTAGAAGGACCGAACGGCAACATGGCGTGAATAAATGAAGATCCAATGGAACCTGCGCCACCTATAACCAACAAACTGCGGCCTTTAATTTCTTTTTCCAATCTATTTCTGTTCGCTTCAATATCTGCAGCGAACATACTTGTTGGACGCATAATAACATCTTCAGCTATAAATTTGCTAAGATTGAACATGTATTGTGAATTTCAAATTATTGAACTTATACTTTATCTACAAACTGCTGCAGCCGGAAAAAAATTCCGGTACGGCTGATATGGGTCTTGTACCCCAGCCGGCGGATAATGCCCATGAATTTCGTGTCGCGGCGGATATGCCATTGCATGAAATGATACAGCCCGAACGTGGCCAGAAGGCTCATGCCGACGACCGCATACAGTTGAACGGCGATTGAAAAACCGGCCGCTTCGAACGCCCACCAGCATAATACGACCGCCGTATTCAATCCCAAGATAGCCAATGTCGCCGCAACATGGGAACAACCCATGTCAATGAACATATGGTGCAGGTGCGTCTTGTCGGGACGGAATGGCGACGAGCCCTTCAGCATACGCGTCGACATCACGCGCAGCGTATCGAACACGGGAACCGACAACACCGCCAGCGTGAACGGTACAAGCCCGACATTGGGGTCGACAAAGGCTGCGACCCGCGAGCCGGATTGCAGGATGGCGATCACGAAGACGGACATGACGGTGCCCATGACCAACGTCCCGCCGTCGCCGATGAACATCTTTGAGGTTTTACCGAAAACATTGTGCAGGAAGAAGGGAATCAAAGCCCCGACCGAAACTACCGCCAGGATGGTCATCGCCTCTTCGTCGGCGAGATGGAAAAGTGCCCCGAAGATGGTGCAGGCCATGATGCAATAACCCGAAGAGAGACCGTTCACGCCGTCCACCAGGTTGATGGCGTTGATTATACCCACGGTGGCAAAAACAGTCAGGGGCACGGCATACCACGAAGAGATCGGCCCGATGCCCCACAAACCGTGGAAGTCGTTTATGCAATAGCCGCCGACGAAGACAAGCAGCAGCACGACGACGATCTCGATCAGGAGCCGCAGGGAAGGAGAGAGGTTCAGGATGTCGTCCATCGTGCCGGTATAGAGCATGGCCATCATGGCCATGATTACGACGGGCAGTCCGGAGCAGTCCACGACGGCGCTCATGCACCCGATCGCGATCACGACCCCGAAGAAAACGGCGACGCCGCCCAAGACCGGGACAGGCGTACGCTGGAGTTTACGGGCATCCGGATTATCGACAATGTTTTTTAACAGGGCGATCTTCACCAGTTTAGGATGGATCCAGCCGACTAAGAAAAGGGCTATAAAGAAAGGAATGATGACTGTGTAGCAAAGAGGCGTTGCCATACTGATTCATTTTATTATCCGGAAAAGGAAGAGGTTTTACATCGACAGCAATCAAATGGAAAATTCAACAGGCTTTATCATTTATGCGATATGCCGTTCCATTTCAGCCTCCAGTCGCGCCCCGATACTTTCGGCAATACAATGTATGACATAAGAAGTGCAATAATACCATGCGTCGCCGCGCACGGGCAGCGTCAGGCTGTAATCGTACATGAACCGGGCGATCCGCCGCGCTACGGGTTTATCGACAGGGAGGGCATTGCCCTGCAATGCGACCTCGTACATCCGCCCCAGCGTACAGAGGTACCCCTCGTCGAAATTCAGGGGGTCGGCAGGGACACGTACGCACCTGCGGTAATACCCCGTCGCCCGCCTTATCACGGCATCGTTCTCCAAGTCGGGAAACATCCAGGCAACCCGGTTCATCACCCCGATACGTTCCAATGCGACCTCGGACGACACCCCCGGCCAGCAGCCATCAGCATCCAGGGCGAATGTCCAGCCGGCCATCTGCCGTTTCAGGAACAGCAGGTATTCGTCATCGACAGCCGGAGCGGGATAGAGCAGGTCGGCCGCGCACATGCAGACGCCGGTATGCTGGAACAGGCTGTTTTCAGGTCGGGCACCGACACCGCCCATAAAATCCCCGACAAGTGCGTCCGCAGCCCGGTGGCAACAGTTTTTCTTCCGCAGGTCGGCGGAAAATACCGTTTCGCAGGCAAGCGAATACATGGCACGTACCATCCGGCTACGGATCACCGTATCGGACTCGTGTTCAGTGCGTTCAGACAGCGCCCAGAACAAGCTGTCGATCCTGTTGCGATAGGTTTCCTCCGTACCGAATTCCCCGGCAGGCGCCACGGACGACACCAACTCATAGCCCGCGGCAAAAGCCTTTGCCAACGACACGAGCTGCACATTCGTGGCCTGGGCGGGATCGGCATCCAGCAGCAATGGCAGCATTTTTTTCAGGTAATTCGGTGTCATGTCAGTAATTTACCGCAAGCGTCCGTTTTTCAGGCTTTCAGGAACAGGGATCATATTTTTTCGACCAACGCGGAGGGAATGGACGCGGTAGCGACCGCCGTAATGCCGTCGATCTTGACAACGACACGTCTGTCACGGGAGTTTTTCACCCGCATGAACGTGCCTTCGACGCCCATGAATACGCCGTCCTTAATCCTCACCTTGTCGCCTTTCGACAACGCGACCTCTTCGGGCGAAAGGAAAATCACCGGTTCGTCGATATGGGCGGCCACGGCGATAAAGTTGCGCATCTGGGACTCGGGCACGGTCATAATCTGGTTCTCGCCGTTTTGCTGATGCATCACATAGCGCAGAATCGGCAGCCTGAATGTCTTCAGGTCGTCGATAACCTCCCGCGTGGAACGGACGAAGATATAGTTGTGCACTGCGGCTTCCCGTACCCGGGAAAACCGGCCCTTGGAATCCCGGCGGCGTACGACCCTTACCGGCACGAAATTCTCGACATGCAGTTTGTCGAGATACTCCTTGGTGGAGAGTTCGCGCTGATAGGTAACCCGAAGCACATACCATTTGGCATCTGTGTCCTGACAGTCCATTATTGTGATCCGTTAAGTCGGGATTCGGCACCCGGGAAAGGCGTACAGTTGAGAAAAAAGCGTTCCATGGGGACATCGAAAACCTCGTAAAACCAAGATTTTCAATCAATTACGCGCCTCCCATAAGAACACTTCCGTATTTTAAAGTGCGGTCTCTATATAAGAGACCTTCATAACTTTTGCAAAAGTACTAAAAATAAAGCATATGCCCAAATTTTTTAAATCATATTTTTGTTCCCGGCACCGCTTGTCGATGCGAAAATAAATTGATTATCAAAAACTTACCATCTTTGACCCGATTGTCTGCACGAATTGTTCGCCAAGTGGATGAATTCAGTGCTCTTTTAATCCGACTTTGGGTATTTGCAGACAATAATCGAACAAGGTCGGTAAAAACAACTTTTATTATATGCTATATAATTGATTATCAAATGGTAATCAAGGTAAAACTATCTCTTATATAGAGACCTTACACGTATAAGGATGCTATCAGGCTCCGGTTCGCCTGGTCGATGACGGAGTTTTCGAGCGAAGCCAGGTAAATCTGCGTGGTTTTTTCCGAAGCATGTCCCATTCCCGCACTGATGACCGACAATGGAATGTTATGGTTCCGGGCAGCAGTCGCCCACGTATGCCGCGAGGTATAGGAGGAGAGCGGGACTTCGAGCCCCAGCAAACCGGACAGCTTTTTCAACCGACGATTATAATAATCGAGGGCCGTACGGTATTGGGAAAACGCCCTGACCGGATCGTCCGAACTGAGCAGCGGAAAAACATAGCCGGATATGCGCCCTGCACCGGCATAGCGCCCGATAAGCTTCGCGATGCAGGGCTCGATACGGATAACGAGGCGCTGCCCGGTCTTGCGGCGGACATAACGGATCGTATCCCCGACGATATCCTGATTCCTCAGGAAGGCAATGTCCACGAACGCCATCCCGCGCGTACAATAACTGAAAATAAAAATATCCCGGGCCAATGCCAGGGACGGGGAATGCGTCAGATCCAGCTGCCGGAGCCGCACGACGACATCCTCGCCGACGGCACGCTTGCAGGTCTGGTCGACACCGGTGTACACATGCCGGAAAGGATCGGCCTGTGGCACGACATCCTCCTTCACGGCCCTATTATAGACTGCACGCAATATCCGCATATAAAACGAGACGGTATTGCGGACAACGCCCCGGCGCCGGAGCCAGTCGTCATACTGCCCCACAAGCCGTTCATCGACGAGCGAAAAGGGAATATCCCGTCCGCCCAGGAAATCGGAGAAACTCCCGAGTGTCCGCCGGTAGTTGCGCGCCGTCCCCAACTTTCCGTTCGCCTCGAGCCTTGCGGCCTGCGTTTCGACATAGGCGAGCACGGTGCTCCGCCGGGACTTGCGGAACCGATCGACAACATCCCTGAGCGAGTACCCCTCCTGCCGGAATTCGAAATCCCGGATGATCGTATGCAACAGACACAAATCACGGTCGATCCGCTGCTGCACAGACAGCAACGCATGGGCTTCGCCCGAAAGGGGCGTGATGACACACCCGCGCCTTGCATCCCACTGCCGGGGCTGGAGACGCATGGAGGTAGTTACCTGCTGTGATTTGCGCCGATGGCAAAGCTGGTAATATATTACTCCCGCTTTCCCACCGACCGTCGATTCCCTGAGCTTGACTTTTACTGTTGCCATACATTTTAGTTGTTTATGGTTAGAATTGGAATTTTCCACGCCGCCGGAGGTGCACGGATGCATGTCCCGGCGGGATCATGGCAGCAAAACTAACCATCGGACAATTTAAAAAGGCTGAAAAATATGTTATTCGGCCATAACGGCATTGCGTCCAAGGTATTCCGGACAAGAAAATCCCTCGCAGCACAAGGCATCGGCGGACGGGACTCGACAGACGTGTAGGCTGCAAACCGGACAGGCAGGACAGAGCAGGCCACAGACAAGCGGAGCCGGCAGGACACGGCGGACAGGACAGCGAACGCACGGAAAGGACGGACGGATCGACGGATCGACGGGGCAGGGTTGGCAGACGGCAGACGGCAGACGGCAGACGACAGATGACAGACGACAGACGACAGACGACAGACGACAGATGACAGACGAGCATTACAGCCCGGCCGGAAGCATGAAAAGCCCCCGGAACTTCGGTTCCGGGGGCTATGGAAAGGCATCTGCCGGGGATTATCCCAGCATCGGTTTCAGTACGCCGAACAGCACGAGCGCGATGAGGAGCGTAACGACGATATTGAAAGCCTGGGCGGCGAGGAACGCCCACAGGAGATTGCGGTTCTCCCGGGAAACGATATCCTTTAGGCGCGTATCGAGCCCCACGCAGACGAAGGCCAGCGAGAAGAATACCGTCGAGAACATTTTGGCGACACCCGGCTCGGCAAGTTTACCCTTGGCATCGGCCGTGAAGAGGCCGTTTCCCTGCAATAGGCTGAACACCAGCGATGCGGCAACGAATCCGATGATGAATTTGGGGAATTTCTCCCACACGATCCCCAGTGACGGGGCCTGCCCGGTCTTATCGCCGCGGCGTGTCGAGAGGTAAAGCGCGATGAAGAACGCCACCACACCGATCAGTACGTTCTGCGCAGCCTTGATGATGACGGCATGCTGGTTGGCCACCTCGCCCACGATCATGCTCGATGCGGCGACACCCGACGTAGTGTCGATCGTACCGCCGATCCACGCCCCGGCAACCTCCTGCACGACATGCGGATCGTCGAAAATATGCGGCAGGATCACATGCGCCAGCCACGGCATCAGATAGATCATCGGCACGACGACGATCAGTACCAACGAAACGATGTACGAAAGTTTCCGGTCGTCGCCGCCCGCCACGCGGGCCGCCGTGATACAGGCCGACACGCCGCAGATCGACACGCCGCTCGAAAGGATCATCGCCGAGCGTTCGTCGACCTTCATGCGGCGCGAAAGCCGGAAGGCGAAGAACCACACGACGGCGACCACCAGGCAGGCCTGCACGAGGCCGAAGACACCCGATTTCATCACATCGCTGAAGAGGATCGTGGCACCGAGGCACACGACGCCGATCTTGATGTAGAATTCACCCTGGATCGCGGGTTTCAGCCACGCGGGAACATGCCACACGTTGCGGATCAGTAACCCGAAGAGCACCGAGAAGAATACCGATTCGAAGCCGTAATACGACACGGAGGGGATCTTGGCGACGATCTGCGCCAGCAACGAGACGGCGAAGACGACCACGAGCGACGCAAGCAGCCCCCTGAGCGGTCGCCGCAGCATCAGGCACCCGGCATAGAGCACCACCAGCACGATGGCGAAGAGACAGGCGATATTGCTCCACGCAGCGCCGCCCAGCAGCGTCGCGGGGACTTTGGGCAGCGCGGAAGGTGCGACCGCGGCCAGCACCAGCAGGGGAATGCTCACCCAGACCACCACCCAGTCCTCGACCCGGAATTGTTCCATCCACTTTTTCATCTTTATCATTTTTTCAGGTTAAAATATGCCGGAGAGCATCAGTGCCACCACATTGCGACCGGCGACATCCCGCGCGGCGAAATCTTCGTAGGTGTAATCCAGCTGGCAGCGCAGGTATTTCACAGGTTGCCACGTAAGCCCGGCCGTATAATTGGTCTGGCGGCTCGAACCGCGGGAGCAGTCTTCGAGAAAGGTATCGTACCGCACCGTCGGCAACAATGTCCGGGCCACGCGCCAGCCGGCCACGGCATACCACCCCTCGCTGTCGAGGCCGCCCGTCGTGCCGCAGATGTATTCGCCGCGCAGGACGAGGGGCCCGTAATCGTAGCAGGCACCGGCACCGTAACGGATGCGCTTCAGGTAATCCTCGCCGTACTCGCCCCAGTAGTACGATCCCGCGAACTGCAATCCGGCGACGGGCTTGACCGTAAGGCGCGCCACGATGTCCTTGCTTTTGTTCTTATCCTTGACGTTCAGCCCCTCGCCGTTGAAAACGCCGAAGTTGTAGTTCAGGATACTGTATCCGTCGCGCTTGAAAAATCCTCCGAACAGCTGCGCGCCCATGTCGCGGCCAGTGGCCGAAAGCCCGCATAGATCGTTGAAACCCATCAGTTTGCGCAACGAAAGGGGGTATTCGATGAACTCATATCTGAGCGGCACATAGTCGGTATTCTCGATCGAAAAAGGCAGCTTGTATTCGCCCAGCTGGACGTTGAGCTCATCGAACGGTTTGTAACACAGGTAGGCGTCGACGATTTTCGGCGAAGCGAATTCGATCTGGACACGGTAATCCAGTTTCGGAGCGATGGCGCCCGCCAGGTTCAGACGTACGCGTTTGATAAAAAAGGTCGACGAATTGTCGCTCCATTCGTAACCGGTCTGGACATATCCCGAAATTTTCGGCAGGGCGGCCAGCACTTTGTCCCAGGTGGACGTTTTGGCTTTGAGCGCCGCGATTTCCGCCGAAAGTTCCTCAACCGAAGCTGTCGCAGATTGTGTGTCGGGTTGCTGTGCACGAGCGGCTCCAATTACGCCGAGCAGCAGCAATACGGGCAAAATCATTCTCATAAACAAGGTCGTTTGGGTTCACAAAAGTCGTGATTCCAGCGCAAAAGGTCAATACGCGAAAATACCTAAAATGACCCGAAACGGCTCCGGGCGGCATCCGGGGGCGTATAATTACCGGCAATTATGTACTTCGACGTTCCGGAAGCCTATGTCCCGAATCTTTGCACCCTGCCGCTGTCACCCGCAACCCGTGGCTGCATCGACATGCCCGCCCTTCCCCGGAGCCCCTCCCCGGAAAGGTATTCGGGCCGCACAGTCCGGCACCGCCGCGTGCCGCCCGTACCCCGGAAACACAACAGGCTCCGCACGGGACACGAACAGGGACGGCACAAAAGAGGCCGGAATACTCCGGCCTCCCCGCTTATGGAATGAACTTTTATCGGTCAGGGACAGGAATTACAGTTTGTTGGCGAGATCCTTGACCAGCTCGCCGTCGAACAGGTGCAGCACCCGGTGCGCGTAAGTCGAATCGTGCTGCGAGTGGGTCACCATGATGACGGTCGTACCCTCGCGGTTCAACTCCGAAAGCAGTTCCATCACCTCGCGGCCGTTCTTCGAGTCGAGGTTACCCGTGGGCTCGTCGGCCAGGATCAGCTTGGGGTTCGACACCACGGCACGGGCGATGGCCACACGTTGCTGCTGTCCGCCCGAGAGCTGCTGGGGGAAGTGTTCGGCGCGGTGCGAAATATTCATGCGGCTCAGGATCTCGTTGACACGACGCTTGCGCTCGGACGACTTGACGCGCATGTAGATCAACGGCAGCTCGACGTTCTCGAAGACATTCAGTTCGTCGATCAGGTTGAACGACTGGAAGACAAACCCGATATTCCCCTTGCGGAATTTCGTGCGGTCTTTCTCCTTGAACCCGGCGACCTCGTGGTCGAGCAGCGTATAGCTGCCCGAGGTGGGATTGTCCAGAAGCCCCAGGATATTGAGCAGCGTGGACTTGCCGCAGCCCGAGGGACCCATGACGGCGACGAATTCACCCTCCTTCACTTCGAACGTCACACCGTTCAGTGCGATGGTCTCGATCTCTTCGGTACGGAAAACCTTCTTGAGGTTCTCAACTTTCAGCATTGACATAACAAACAGGTTTTTATTGTTGATATTGATTTGATTTATTCGGATTTCACGGATTCGGCCGGGTTTTCGTTAACGGCACGCCACGAGCGGACGGTGACGGTGAGTGCCGTGACGGCCAGCACCCCCGCCAGTGCCAGGGCAAAGACCCACCAATACAGCGGCACGGCATAGGCGAAGCCTGCGAGCCAGTGCCTGACGGCCCAGATGCTTACCGGGACGGCCAGCACGAAACACACGGCGACCAGCATGACGTAGCGGCGGTTGAACATGGCGAGGATTTCGCCCCGCGAAGCCCCCATTACCCGGCGCACGGCGATTTCGCGGCGGCGGTGCTGTGTCTCGAACAGCACCAGCCCGAAGACGCCCATCAGGGCGATCACGACGGCCAACAGCGCGAACAGCCCGACGATGGCCGTCAGTTTGCGTTCGTTGTCGTACTCGAGGCCCAGCTCCTCGTCGAAAACACGGACGACGATATCGCCCGGCTCCGTGCGGGGATCGACCTCCGCGATACAGCGGCGGATATGGGCGGTAACAGCCGCAATATCGGCTCCGGGCGTCATCCGCACATAGACCACATGAGGCAGGTGCCAGTAATTTTCCTGCTGGATTTTCTTCGGAAGAAGATAGAAACAGAAGGGCGATACACCGTATTGCAGGGGCTTGAAGTTGAAATCGGCACAGAAACCTACAATTTGCTCGTCGGGCGACACGAAACCGTTGATACGGTCGCCGACCTGCATTTCAAATTCCCGCCGCGCCGCTTCGTTGAAAATCATCGTTCCGAGTTCCTTGTCGAAGTCGCTCTCCAGGAAATCGCGTCCGTCGGTAATCGGGATACCCATCACGCGCAAGAAATCAGGTTGTACGACATAACTCTGGAAAGCGACCTGACGGCCCTTGAACTCCCGGCCCCAGCCCATACGCCCGACCGACACCAAACGGCTCGTAGCTCCCGTAACATCCTTTACCTGAGGGTCGGATAGAAGTTTCTGCCGAAGGGCGTCATAACTTGCCGCCCCACGTTCGGAAAGCCGCACGGCGAGGAGGTTTTCCTTGTCGAAACCCATGTCATAGTGCATCATGTAGTCGTGTTGCAGGCGAATGAAACTGGTCGCGATAATCAGCCCGATGGAGATGAAGAACTGCACGCCCAGCAGCAGCGTACGCAGCCGGCGGCCGCTGCGGGTTCCGCCAAAGGATCCCTTGACGACCAGCGCCGGGGCGAACGACGTGATATACCACGCCGGGTAGAGGCTGGCGGCGAGCGCCATGACGAAAGCTACAACGGCTACCAGCCCCACGACTTCCAAATTCTGCGACAGCGCCAGCGATGCGGAAATGTAGCTGGCGAATTCGGTGCCCTGCAAGGCAAAGGAAACGTACCAGGCCGCCAGCAAAGCGATCAGGACGAGCCCGAACGCCTCGAAAACGAAATTGAAGCGCAGCGACGAGGCGGGAGCGCCGAAGACCTTGAACGTATTGACGGTACGGATGCGCACCGGCACCAGCGCGAAGAAGAAGTTGACGAAATTGATGAAAGCCAGCACGATAACCAACACGGCAATACCCAGCAGGGTATAGGTCGTGACGACAGACCCCTGCCGGCAGGGCGCCTGTGAATCCGACTCGAAATAGAGTTCCGATACCGGAGAAAGGCGCACGCCGTAGATACCCGATTCGTCGTCGTCATCTGCGGCGTCCCCGGCCGCCGCACGTTTCTCGGCCGCCTCGCGCTGCATCTCCTGGTTCACGTTCGTCCACTGGCGCGCAAACTCGTCGGGATCGGCACCGGGCCTGAATTTGACGAAATAATTGAAACTCCACTCCGAAGTGGTATAAAGGTTCGTTTCGCCCAGATTTTTCACCACCTCGCACTCTCCCAGCAACGAATTGTCCGGAAAGTCTTCGAAAACCGCCACGACTTCCATCGCCCCGTCGGGCTGGGGTTCGTCGGTGTCGACCCATATGAGGCTGCCCACGCCGACCCGCATCCGTTCGGCCGCCTCGCGGGAAACGATGACGCTCTTCGGTTTTCCGAGGTCATGCACATCGCCCTCGACCGAACGGAAAGCGAAAACATCGAGGAAAGGCAGCGATACCGAACCGCAGGAAGCAGAAAATTTATTATACCCGAACGAAGGCTCGTTGCTCGTCCAACAGGTTCCGGAGCCGAAACCGCCCCACATGCAGCCCCCGACTTCGACCCCCGCCGTCGAAGCGATGACACGCTCGGGCACCGGCCGGTTAAGCCACGACGACCATTTCCCGGGCTCGTACCAGTCCTCGTTCTCCACGAGATAAATACGGTCGGCTTCGTGCAGCGAGCGGTTGTAACCCAGCTCCCACCAGACCTGCGTCATGATGACGTAGAACGCGGTAAATGCCAGCGTCAGGCCTATGACGTTCAGCAGCGACGAGATTTTGTAGCGCCGCAGCGTAGTCAGAAAATTACGAAATGCGATCTTCATAACACACTATTCGGTTTTAATCATGTTAATCGGGTTGGCATTGGCGATGCGCCACGTGCGGACGAGCTGCACGGTGCATACGATCAGCAGCACCACTGCCCCGCACAGGGCGAAGAGCCACCAGCGGAGCGCCACACGCTCGACGAAGTTGCTGACCAGCAGGTCTGCACCCCAGCGGCTTACGGCGGCCCCGACGACCACGGACGGAACGGCGATCCACAGCACGTCGCGCGCCAACAGGCGCAGCACGTCAGCCGTCGAAGCCCCGTTGACCTTGCGCAGGGCGATCTCCTTGCTGCGGCGGCGCATCTCGTCGCCCAGATAGCCCACGAGCCCCATCAGGGCGATAAGCAGGGTGATGCCGCTCACGGTAAAGACGATATTGCGGAAACTGCGTATCTCGAAAAGGATGGGGCCCAGTTTGTTGTCGTAAACTTCGAGCGTATGATTGTTGCCCGAAGGGTATTCTCCGATCTTGCGCTGCACGGCCTCCAGCGACTCGGACGACATCCCGCGCAGGCGGATCATCATGGAATAGTCCAGCATATAATCGTCCGTGGCACCGAACTTCTGGAAATAGCTGAACGGATGGAACACGATCGGTTCGACCTCTCCCGTAGCCACGACCGTCCTGAAATCCTTTACGACGCCCACGATCGTATAAAGAGGAGCCCCGGGCGAGGAGTCGTCGGTAATCTGATGCCCCAATGCCTGTTCGGGCGTCCATCCGCGCATACGGACGTAGGTTTCGTTTACGATCGCCTCCAGGGGGTTGCTCGAAGGCGTAAAGTTCCGGCCGCCGACAAGGTGCATCCGCATCGCAGGTATAAAGCCCTCGTTGCAAAGCAGCCAGCGGCAGGAGAAAAGCAATTCCTTGGAGTTTTCGTCGATGCAGGGCATTCCCGAATATCCCCAAAGCGGCACCTCGAGCGAAGCTCCGGCAGCGTCGACTTCGGGTAGCGAAGCAACGGCGTCGCAGACCGAAGAAATGTTGCCCAAAGGCGTTTTGACATATGTATATACGATACGGTCATGTTCGAACCCGAAATCGCCGTTGCGGAGTTTATCGAACTGCAACACGGCCAATAACAGGAGCGTAAGCGTAAACGTACAACTGACGATCTCGACCACCAGCAGCGTCTGTTTCCACCGGCGGCGGTTGTCGCTGACCCCGCGGAACGCCAATGTCACGGGAACCGAAGTGAAAATACGCGACGGGATAAGCGCGGCAAGGGCAAAGGCGGCAAGGATGACGAGCAACGGCACCCAAATGCGCTTCAGGGCGAAGAGTTCGGACATCGGCGTCCCGGTAATCTCCAGCACCTGATCCTGCAGGGCCCACAACAGGAATCCGGCCACGATGACCGAAGCGAAGGTCAGGATGGCGGTCTCGGAACAGAAAATGCGGAAGATGTCCGAAGGCCGGGCACCCCCGACCTTGAGCATGGCGATGGTCTTCGAGCGGCTTACCAACGTCGAAATCGAAATCAGCACATAGTTCATCGACGCAACGAAAAGCGTAAGGGCCGCAAGTGCCATCAACACCCATGCGATCAGCCCGGCGGAAGTATTTATGCGCGAAGACTCCGTGATCGGGAAAAACCGGTAGCTGCGGTTCCAGGCTTTCATATCCTCGGTGAATCCGTGGCGGTCGAAAAATGCGGGAAGCTGCGCTTCGACCTCGGCGACGGACGCCCCTTTGTGGAGTTTGACATAACTCGGGAACGAATCGCCGCCCCGCCACGACGTATTGAGGTCGCGCTTCACAATTTCGAACGAACAGAGCATATTGAAACCGCCGAGGTGCTGGTTGGGATTCGGGTCGCGGAAAAGCCCCATGACCGTCAGCGAATCGGTGCCGTTCAGCAATACCAACTGCCCCACGGGATCCTTACGACCGAAGATCGTGCGGGAAAAAGACTCCGCAAGCATCACCTGGTCGGCATGGAGCAGGATCTCTTTGGGGTTGCCGTTCATCGGTTCGAATCCCAGCACGTCGAAAAACATCGTATCGGCGTATATATACTTTGCCTGGAAAGCATTATCACCGCGCACGATGTCGGATGTGCGCGGCCCGAACAGGCGTGTGGCGGCTTCGACCTGCGGAACCTCTTCGGCCAGCGCCGGGGCGATGGGGGCATTGAGCTGCGGACTGTACCCGCTGTGCTGCGGATCGGCATAATGAGCCCACAGTTGGAATATCCGCTCCCGGTCGGGGAAACAACGGTCGGAGGTGAGGTTGTAATTGGCATACGAAAAGACCAGCAGACCGACGGCCAGCCCCAGCGAAAGCGACACCACGCGGGCAAGGGTGCCGCCGCGCAGTTTACGCAGGTAACGTAATGCGAATAGGAAATTCTTCATTCGGGTCTGTCTTTAGTTTTTAATCGAGTCGATCGGGTTGGAATCGGCCGCACGGCTGCTCTGCCAGAAGACGGCAACGAATGCCACCGCGGCGGCAAAAGCCCCCGAGGCCAGGAAAATGAGGGGAGAGAGCGAAATCCGGACGCTGTAATCCTGCAGCCAGCGTTCGAGCAGGTACCACGCCACGGGCACGGCGATGACGAACGCCGCGCCGACCAGCCGCATGAAGTTGCCCACCAGGCGCGTGAGCACCTCACCGCGCGTCGAGCCGAAGACCTTGCGGACAGCGACCTCCTGCTCCTTCTGCTGGATGTAGTAAGTCGACATGGCCACCAGACCGAGCGCCGAGATCAGGATCGCCACGAGCGTGAAGATACCGACGATGTGCAGGATGCGCCGCTGATCGGCATAGTCGGCTTCGATTTCCTGCTCGATATACTCCGCCCCGGTAAAGACCGCACCGTCGGAAATACGTTCGAAGACCGATTTGACCGTATTGTAGGCCACGGTCTTGTCCCCGCGGATTTTGACCAGGATATTCCACGGGTACATATCCGCAATGTCGTCCGTCTGCCACAGCATCGCCGATTGGGGCTTGTCGAGCGCCGACCCGATCTGGAAATCGCGGTAGATACCTGCGATTTGGTAGGGATAAGAGTAATCCATGCCTACCTTGAATTCTTCGGCGTCCTCCGCAATACCCAGTTCCCGCAGGGCGTGCTGGTTGATGAAGACCATATTGTCGTCGTTCATACGGGCGAGGTGGTTGTCGCGCAGCCGCTCCAGCCCCAGTATCCGGAAATAGGTCGAATCGCCGATGAATATCTGGAATCCGATCATCCGGTCGGGGCCATACTGCATCGTATTGTTGTTGCCCCGGTCGTGGGGCGTACCGCAGCCCAGGGCGACGGCCTCGACACACGGCTCGCGCAACAGCTCCTCGCGGAACTGCGCAATCTGTTTTTTCCCGAGGAAAATTTCGGTCGAGATATCGAGTATGTCGGCCGTATTGTACCCCATCGGCGCCGAAATCAGGTGGCGGATCTGCAGGCCGATGGTCAGCGAGGTGGCGATCAGGACAATGGTGATGACGTTCTGGATCGTGATAAGCACCTTGCTGTAAAACATCTTGGTGCGGTGGCGGAACGATCCCCGGACGATGTCCACGGGTTTGTAGCGCGACACCATCATCGCCGGGATAAAGCCCGCAACGACGCCCAGCACCACGATAAACGCGGCATAGCAAGCCACGACGGCAGGCGTCATATCCTGCCAGACGCCGATTTTCGACCCCAGCAGCCGCGAAGCGCCGGGCTCCACCGCGGCTGCCAGGAAAAGCGCGATGACGAACGCCACAACACACAGGAATGTCGATTCGAGGATCAGTTTGAGGATGATTTCGCCGCGCGAGGCGCCCAGCAGCCGGCGGGCGGCCATCTCCTTGGCGCGAAACCCGGTCTGGGCAACCGTCAGGTTGATATAATTCATCACGGCGAAGAGCAGGATGACGGCGCCCACACCGAAAAGGATCATCACGAAGGGCCAACTGCCGTAGTTGAACCCCCCATCATTATTCTGGGATAAAAAATAGACATCGCGCAAAGGCGTAAGGGTCACATGCTGATAGACATTGCCCTTGTAGATCCAGTATATCTCTTTGAAATAATCAAGCATATCGGGTATCTTGGCCGTCAGGTCGGCACCGGGACGCGCCAGGATGAAAGTCGTCACGGCACCGGAATTACTCATATGCTCGTCATTGGCCGAATTGATATCGCAGAGGCGCTCGGCCCGCATGATGATGTCCATATTGGGAATCACCGAGCGGTCGATATCCCGCACCACGCCGCTCACAACGTACGACTTCTCCTCGTCGGGGAAGCGGATCACCTGCCCCATCGGGTTGAACGTGCCGAAAACCTTGCGGGCGAACGACTCGGAAAGCACCACGTTGTCGCGCGAGGCGAGGGCTTGCTCCCGGTCGCCCTCCAGCAGTTCGAAATCGAATATCCGGAAAAAAGTCGTATCGGCGAAGAGGATCGTCGCCGAATATTTCCCCTGTCCGGCCTCGACGGGCTGCATGGCATCGGTGGACTGTCCCGACACTGCGACGGCGCAGGTCGATTCGATCTCGGGATAACGGTCGCGCAGGTATTTCTGCAGGTAATAACCGCTCGTAATGCGCTCCTCGTTGCCGATGACATAAATGCGGTCGGCCTTGGCGTGGTAGTCGTCGCATGTAAGTTGCCGAAGGGTGTAGTCGGCGATCAGGATCACGAACATCAGCGAGACGGACAACCCGAAGATATTGATGGCCGCATAGAGCTTGTTGCGCCCCAGGAAGTTGAAAAACGAGCGGAAATTGAGTTGACGGAACATATTATTCGGTTTTGACGGGTGCGGAGAAATTTCAGCGGAAAATTATTTATTGAGGATCAGCACGTCGTTCGAGCCGTAATTCTCATAGCCCGAAACGATGACCCGCTCGCCCGGCTCCAGCCCGTCGAGCACCTCGTAATACTGCGGGTTCTGGCGGCCGATGCGGATGGGGCGTTTGTAAGCCTTGTCGCCCTCGGGTGCAAGGACATAGATCCATGCGCCGCCCGTAGTCTGGTAGAACGACCCGCGGGGGATGATGACCGCCTCGGTAGGCTGCCCCAGTTCGAGGTGCAGGTAGTAGGTCTGGCCGCTGCGTATGTTCTCGGGATGGTCGCCCAGGAAGGTGAAGTCGGCTCGGAACTGGCCGCTGCGCACCTCGGGATAGACTTTGCGCAGGCGCACCTTGTAGTCGGTGCCCTGACGGTCGAAGGTGGCTTCGAGACCGGCACGCACACGGTCGATGTAGCTCTCGTCGATCTGTGCCTCGACCTTGTAGTCCGACAAGTCGTTGATCTGCCCGATCTTCTGCCCCGTGGAGACCGACTGCCCGAGCACAATGTCCAGCAGGCCGACTTCGCCGTCGATCGGCGACTTGACGTTGAGGTTGCCGATGCGCTCGCGGATGAGCTGCATGTTGCGCTTCATGTTGTCGAGGTTCTCCTCCATCTGCTCGATCTGCACCGAACGGTAGAGCGAATCCTGCACCTGCCGCTCGATGTTCAGCTCGCGTTTCTTTTCGGCCAGTTCGTAGTCCTCCTTCGACTGCAACCACTCCTCGCGGGCGATCAGGGCGTTCCTGTAAAGCTCCTCGTTCTGCTGCCAGGCCCGCTTCTTGCGCGACACGTCGAGATCCAGCTGCGCCTTGTCCTGCCGCAGCGAGAGTTTCTCCTGCTCCATCGAGATCAGCGTATTGCGCAGGATGTTCTGCTTTTCGGCCAGCTCGGCCTCGCTGTTCAGGATTTCGAGCGTGAGCGACGTGTTGCTCAGCACGACCAGCACATCGCCCTTTTTGACGGAGGTACCCTCCTCGACCACAAGCCGCTCGACGATGCCCGCTTCGAGGGGACTGAGCTGCACGGTGGTGATGGGCTGCACCTGCCCGGTGACGCGGATGTAGTCGTTGAATTCACCGCTCACGACCTGCCCGACGGAAATCGTACGGGCATCGACGCGCAGCGTCGAGGAGTTGTCGCGCAACAGGAGCCACAACACGAAGACCAGGAACAGCGCCCCGGCCAGATAGGGGATGCCTTTTTTGGTAAACAGGGCGCGGATGCCCTTTTTCTTTTCGATACGGATGTCCATGTTATTTTCTGTTTTTCGTTAGCGGATCAGGGGCGCACCGTTGTAATACTCGACCAGGCGCGTTTTGATAATGTATTGCAACCGGGCACGCAACCGTTCGGAGCGGGCCTGCAACAGGTTGTTGGCGGCGGTCTGAAGGTCGAGCGCCGAAACCATGCCCCGGTCGTACTTGCCGGCGACGGCGTTGTAGGCCAGCTCGGAGGCCGCGCTTTTTTTGCTGGCCTGCACGAACTCCTTACCGTAGCCGAGCATCTGCTGGTAGTTCTGGGCGATTTCGCTTTGCAGGGCACGCAATGTCTGATCGCGCTGCTGCTCGGCGATCCGCCAGTTGTTGCGGGCGCGGTTCGTCCTCGTGCGGCGCGAAAGCCCCCCGAAAATGGGGATGTTGAGCTGGGCGGAAAAATAGTAACCGCGGTTATCACGGAACTGGTTCTTAAACGGCTCGTACAACGAATGGTCGTCGAGGCTCATGAAGAAATTGGTCGAGTATCCGCCGCCGACATAGACCGACGGGAAAAAGCCGCCCCGGGCGACCGAATACTGGAGTTTCGACTGCCGCACGTTATAACCGGCGCTGCGGGCCTTGGGATTGTTGTCGAGGGCATAGGCGACCACATCGGAGAAGGGCGCCGTGCCGGCCGGGGTTTCGATGGCGAGATCCGTCTCGATCCCCAGGGGGCGGTCGGGCGGATAATTCATCGTTTCGGCAAGTGTGATCCTGGCCAGTTCGAGGTTGTTTTCCTGCTGCGTCAGCAGGTAGTCGTCCGAAGCGCACTGTGCCTCCTGCTCGGCCACGTCGGCGGCGCTCTTGAGCCCCAGTTCGAGCAGCTTGCGGCTCTTGGCGAGGTTGCCGGTGCTGGTATCCAGCTGTTCGCGGGCGAGGCGCACGCTTTCGGTGTAATAGACGACGTCGAAATAGGCCTGCATGGTATTGAGCGCCACTTCGTCCTTGACCCGCTGCAACTCCTCGACGCCCATCAGGCGCATCACCTTCGCGGCACGGATGGTATTGATCCCCGTAAAGCCGGCGAAAACGGGCATTTGCCCCGAAACGCCGTAGTTGTTGGAAAGGTTCGAAACGTCGGTATAGGTATTGGTCTCGGGGTCGACCGAACGGCCGAAACTGGTCGTGGCGCTGACCGAGCCGCTAACCGAGGGCACGAGCGCCGCCACGGATTCGATATAGTCCTGGCGGTAGTTGCGGTTGGTGTAATCCTGCTGCCGCACGACGGGACTGTGTTCGACGGCATAGGCCATGCACTCGTCGAGGGTCATACGCACGACGGGCTCGGCCGCATTCGGGGCGGGGTCGGACAGGGAATCCACGGCAGGATCCGCGACGATGACGGTTTCCGTTGCCGCGGTATCTGCGGCCGAAGCCCCCACGGGAGCAACGGGCGCAGCATCCGGCTGCACAGAGGCGGCGGGCAGGGATATCTGCGCCGCGGCGAGTGTCCAAAAAATTGACAGAATGAGGAGTAATAACAGTCGTTTCATCCTTGATTAGCGGGTATTGTTCGTTCGGGACATTTCGGAGCCAACCCCGTGCCAAAGAAACTAAATAACTGTATTACAAATTAATACATCATACGCACAACAGACAAAGTGTAAAAAAATTTTACACCCTTGTAAATTTTGTGGACACGAAGGGACGATTTCACGATTTTAACGCTAATTTTACCGCAAAACAATCCGGAATGACCATGGCAAAAGAGGGAACGTTACTGATCGTGGACGACAACCGCAGCATCCTGGCGGCGTTGCGCCTGCTGCTGGAAAAATATTTCGCACGGGTGCTGACCCTCCCCACCCCCAACCGGCTGGCGACGACCCTGCGCGAGGAACAGATCGACGTGATACTGCTCGACATGAATTTCACGGCGGGCATCAACACCGGTAACGAAGGCATCTACTGGCTGAGCGAGATCCACGCCCGCAGGCCGGATATCAAAGTCGTGCTCTTCACGGCGTACGCCGATATCGACCTGGCCGTGAGGGCAATGCGCGACGGTGCGGTGGACTTCGTCGTCAAACCGTGGGACAACGACCGGCTGGTGGCTTCGCTGCGCAACGCCTACAATCTGGCGCGGTCGGCTCGCGAGGTGAAGCAGCTCAAGGAGATCAAGCGCGAGCTGGCCTCGGAGCAGCCGATGTTCTGGGGCGAAAGCCCCGCCATGGCGCGCATCCGCGAAATCGTGGAGAAGGTTGCGGCCACGGACGCCAACATCCTGATCACGGGGGAGAACGGCACCGGCAAGGAGATGCTGGCACGCGAGATACACAACCGCTCGGCGCGCAGCGGCGAACTGATGGTTTCGGTGGATATGGGAGCCGTACCCGAAACGCTCTTCGAGAGCGAACTGTTCGGCCATGTCAAGGGAGCCTTCACCGACGCCCGGGCCGACCGCGCCGGGAAATTCGAGGTCGCCGACCACGGCACGCTTTTCCTCGACGAGATCGGCAACCTGCCGCCCCACCTGCAATCGAAACTGCTGACGGCCATCCAGGGCGGGCGTATCTTCCGCGTGGGCAGCAACACGCCCGTAGCGGTGGACATCCGCCTCATCTGCGCCACGAACCGCGACCTGTTCGGGATGGTAGCGCGGGGGGGGGAGTTTCGCGAAGACCTGCTCTACCGCATCAACACGATCCACATAGACCTGCCGCCCCTGCGGCAGCGCCGCGAAGACATCCTGCCGCTGGCGGAAATGTTCCTGAAACGCTACGCCACGAAGTACAACAAACCGATCGAGGGTTTCGACCAGGCGGCGGTGCGCGAAATGGACGAATACCCCTGGGCGGGTAACATCCGCGAGTTGCAGCATACCGTCGAAAAAGCCGTCATCATGAGCGACGGAAGGCGGATCACCCCCGCCACACTACTGCTGCGGCCGGCTCCGGCCGCAGTGCAGGCCCCGGCATTCTCGACGCTCGAAGAGATGGAGCGCGGCATGATCGGGCAGGCGATGGCGCGTTACGCAGGCAACCTGACCGAGGTGGCGCGGCAGCTGGGCATCACACGCCAGACACTCTACAACAAAATCAAACGCTACGGGTTATGAAACGCGAAGGAATAGCCTACGGCCCCGTAATCGGGTACACGGCGTTGCTCATCGCCGCTTCGGGAGCACTCGGATGGGTGGTAACGGGGTCATGGTACCCGCTGGCGATCCTGCTCGTCCCGGTGATCGGGATCGCGGCATACCGCCTCATAGGGCTTTACAGCGATTCGATACGCCGTGTAACCTTCATGTTCAACGCCATCGACAACGACGACTTCACGTTCCGCTTCCATGAAGACCCGTCGAAAGTGGACAACGGCATGCTCAACGCCGCCCTGAACCGTATCAAGGAGATCCTGGTGCGCGCCAAGGTACGCGCCGAAGAGCGGGAACGCTACTACCAGCTGATCATGGAGTACGCACGCACAGGGCTTATCACCATCAACGACGCGGGGAGCGTCTACCAGGCAAACGGCGAGGCGCTGCGCATCTTCGGGCTGCCGCGCTTGACCCACATCCAGCAACTGGAACTGCCCGCTCCCGAAGCATACCGGGTACTGACGACGATCCGCCCGGGCGAAAAGCACCATGTGTCGTGCGTGACCGAAACGGGCGAAATGGGCCTGTCGCTGGGATGTTCGGAGATCGTACTCGAAAAACGCCGGCTGCGCGTGGTGGTCGTGAGCGACATCAACAGCGAGCTGAGCGAGATGCAGATCGAATCGTGGAGCAAGCTGACGCGCATCCTGACGCATGAAATCATGAACTCGCTCGCGCCGATCACCTCCCTGAGCGACACGCTGCTGCATATCGACCGGACGATGAATGCCGATGTGGCGCACGGGCTGGATACGATCTCGGCCACGAGCCGGCGGCTGATGGCCTTCGTTGAGAATTTCCGCAGGTTCACGAAGATCCCGGCGCCCCAGAAAGCACCCTTTGAGGTGCGGGAACTGCTGGAGCACGCCATGACACTGATCGCTACGGAGGGCATCCGCATCCGGCTCGACGTCGAACCGGCCGACACGATGATCTATGCCGACCAGATGCTGGTCGGACAAGTGGTGGTGAACCTGCTCAAGAACGCCCGCGAAGCGGTAGGGACACGGCGGGACGCCTGCATCGAAATCACGTCGCGCATAGACCCGCAGGAAAACGTGGTCATCGAAATAAGCAACAACGGCGGGGCGATCCCCGCCGAAGTAACCGAAAATATCTTTACACCTTTCTTCACGACCAAACCCGACGGATCGGGCATCGGCCTGAGCGTCTCGCGCCGCATCATGCAGCTGCACAACGGCTCGCTGCGCCTGACGGCCAACACGGACAACCGGGTGACCTTCACGCTCCTGTTCGGATAGACGCCCGTAATGCGCCGTATTCCGTCCCGGCGAACTTCCGGGTCACGGAATCCAGCGGGGGACAGCCCCCGCCAAAACAATGCCCGGCCGGGAACGGCACTCCACAGGAACGGGACAGCAATACCCTACCGCGGCAGTGGCACCGAGATCGTCCGCGCATCGAGGAACGCATCGGGGAAGGAACCGTTGTTCCAGGCCTGGCCGTTCGAGATGGTGAAATGCCGTCCCAGCCGCAATGTATTGTTGTCGATCACAGTGACGCGTGAGGGCAGGTTCTCCTTATGGATCACCACCACCGAAGTCATCGTAACCGAGGGTTTGACCTTCATCCGGCCCTCGGCACGGTAATCGGGTTTCCAGGGCGACAAATGCGCCAGCGAGTCGGGAAGCTCGAACTTATTACGAAGCGAATCGGGAAGCTCATACTTCCCCGAACGGGGCGAATCGGGCTTTTTCAGCCCGAACTTATTGGGTTCCTGCGCCGAAATCGCAAGGGCCGCAAGCAGGGCGGCCGCCAGAATAAACATCCTTTTCATAACTATCCCTCCTATCTTTTATTTGGTCTCTCCAAAATTACAATTCCCTCAGAACACTTCCCGCAGAATCCGCACCGACTGCACCGCGCTGATGGCGTCGAGATGGTAGCCGAAATAGACCAGCACGGCATTGAGGAACTCGACGCGCTGCGTACGGTTGAGACCGATTTCGGCCAGGCAACGTACGTCGCACTCCATCATATCGCGCAGGATACGTGTGCATTCCTGTGTCATAAAACTAACGTGCTGCGGCCGCGTTTTGGTATAAAGTCCCTCACGGATATCGAACCAATCGTCGGCCGAGTAGTCGTTGCCCGGGCAAAAACCCAGGAAACGGCTCAGGTTGGCCAGGAACCAGAGGTGGAAATTGGCCACCCCCTCGTCCATCGAATCGAGCGCCCCGACGCTGTTCCATACAAAATCGAAAAGCGCCTGGTTGGGTTCGTCGTATTCCCTGACGAGGCGGTACAAAACCTCTGCCATGAAGAGCGCCATGGTCGATTTGCGCACGTCGAACGGCAGGCTTTGCAGTACGAAGCCGCCCTGCACCTCCTTGAAACGGTGCATCTGCTGACGCGACGATTCGAGCCCTTCGAACTCGACCGGGAACATCGGCTGGAAAAGTGCCAGCTTCGAGCCCCGCCCGTTGCGGCTGCGGACGCCCTGTACCATGTAGCTGCGGCGCCCCCCGGTGTCGGTCAGCAGATAGACGACCATCGACGAGTCGCCGTATTTGAGCGTATGGAGAACGACTCCGCGCCCTTTGTACGTCTTCACCTACCCTTTGCGCACGTGAACCATCATCCACCCGTCCCTGGCAGCGGTCGCCACCGGGCGCAGGCCCAGTTCCCCGGCACAGGCGACAATCACCGGGACGTCCTGTTCCAGGAAGCCGCTCATCACCAGGTCGCCGCCCGGCTCCAGCGCTGCGGCATAGGCCGGCATATCGGCCATGAGGATATTGCGGTTGATATTGGCCAGGATAAAGCCGTAATGCCGTCCGGCGATGCGGCGCACGTCGCCCAGCATCGGTTCGATGCGGTCGGCGACGCCGTTCGAAGCGATGTTCTCGCGGCAGTTGGCGTCGGCCCAGTCGTCGATGTCGACCGCATCGACATGGGCGGCACCGCATTTGGCGGCGACGATCGACAGCACACCCGTACCGCTGCCCATATCGAGCCCGCAACGGCCTGCGACGCCCAGGTCGAGTACGGCACGCGACACGAGCCAGGTGGTCGCGTGGTGCCCCGTGCCGAACGACATCTTGGGCATGACGACCACCTCCATCACCCCTGCGGGGGCAGGCTCATGGAAAGGCGCACGGATCAACAGGCGCCCCTCGACGTCGACGGGCGGGAAATTGCTCTCCCAGACGGCGTTCCAGTTCTGCGTTTCGATGGCGATATAACGTCCCTGCACGCCGTAACGCGCCAGCAAGGCATCGACCTCGCCCTTGCAGTCGGCCAGCTGCTCCTGCGGGATATAGGCCTTGAGCGTCCCCGCATCGGCCTCGAAGCTCTCGAAGGGATAGTCGGCCAGCTCGGCGGTCAGGATCTCGGCCTGCATGGCGTCCGAAAAGGCAATATTCAAGGATATATAGTTCATATTATGTAAAATTTACGTATCTTCGCCCGTACAAAGTTAACGATAATCTCGGAAATAAGGCAGGAAAAGGATGGCAGAAAACACGAAAAAGTGGGAAGAGACGGGACGTCGTTACCGTACTTATATCAAACTCGAAAAACGCCTCTCGGAGAATACCGTCGAATCGTATATGCGCGACCTGCGCCAATTCGCCCATTTCATCCTGCGCCAATACGACGTGGCGCCCCGCAAAGTCGAGCGGACGATGATCGAACGCTACATGGGCTGGCTTTTCGAGCGCGGCCACGAAAAGACCTCGCAGGCCCGCTGCCTGTGCGGCATCCGCAGCTTCTTCAATTTCCTGCTCATAAGCGACCAGATCGAAGCGTCGCCCGCCGAATTCGTCGACACGCCGAAATTCGGGAGGCACCTGCCCGACATCCTCACCACCGCAGAGATCGACCGCATCATCGCCACCGTGGACATGCGTACGACCAAGGGTATACGCGACAGCGCCATGCTCGAAGTGCTCTATTCGTGCGGGCTACGCGTCTCGGAGCTCACCTCGCTGCGGCTCTCCGACCTCTTTTTCGGGGAGAGCTACATCCGTGTCATCGGCAAGGGCGACAAGCAGCGGCTGGTGCCGATCAGCACCGTCGCACGCGACAAGATACAGCGCTATCTCGAAGAGCGCCGCAGCGCACGTTCGGGCGAAGAGGTCGTATTCCTCAACAACCGGGGCGGGCAACTTACGCGCGTGATGGTCTTCACGATCCTGAAGCAGGCCGTCCAACGCGCCGGCATCGACAAACACATCAGCCCGCATACGTTCCGGCACTCGTTTGCCACGCACCTGCTCGAAGGGGGCGCCAGCATCCGGCAGGTACAGGAGATGCTCGGGCATGAAAGCATCCTCACCACCGAGATCTATACGCACCTCGACAGCGACCACCTGCGCCATACGCTCGAAGAGCACCTCGGGATATAGGGGAACCGGGACTCCCGGAAATGGGAAACGGGCGGGAAACGCCGGGCATCCGTCCGTCCGGGCTGTGCGGGCGAAACGGACGAGCGGCCTAACAACATAGAACAGCGAAGCCGGGGAACGCTCCCCGGCTTCGGCATTTCATGGTATCGGGTCGTTATTCGGCCTGTACGCAATCGTAGACCAGGATATTGGCCCGGCGGTTGCTCGAAGAGCCGTCGCGGCAGGCGACACCCAGATAGAGTTTCCCGTCGCGGACTTTCAGGCTCTCGCCCTCGGCATACCCCGTCGTGGTAAGCCCTGCAGCGGCGAGCCCTGCGGCATCGGCGACGGCTGCCACCTCGGTACGCGGCACGACGATCTTGCCGCTGTAATTGAATACCGTGACATAGGCTTTCGACGCGAAGGAATCCGCACCCGTTTCGACGGCGTTCCCCTCGTAAAAATAAACGTAGTTACCGGCGACCTCGTGCCCCTGGTGGGAATAGGAGTAAACGTCGTTCTCCTTGTCCGACCCGGCCGGCACCGAGAAACTGCCCAAAACACGGCAGTCGTTCAGGTCACGGGCCCGGATCTCACGGGTTACGGGGTCGCTGCCGGCCGAACCGACCGTCACCGTCGCCGTCATCGTCTTGAGCGGCAGAGCCAGCGCCTCGTCGAGGTCGAAAATCCAAAAGTAACGCACCCCGGACTTGCGCGAACCGACCAGCAGCCGGCGGGCCGGGAAGTCGATGGCGACCTGCTGGTCGTACTGCCCGTCCTTGTTGAGGAAGAATGTTTCGCCTGCATAGCCGGCTTCCAAGAGTGCACCCGGCACGAATTCCACACGCGACACAGACCAGTTGTCGCCGTATTCACCGCTGCTGTCGACCGAAGCGTTGCTGTTGAGCCAGATATAGGTCTTGCCGTCGGAAGCCTCCTCGGCGACGATCTGCGTGCCGTGGCCGAAATACTTGAGGGTCATATATTCGGCCCGGGCATCCTGCCCCGGCCCGGCAGCCCGGCAGACGATGACCGAAGTCCCGTCGGAACTGATCTGCGAATAGTAGATTTCGCCGCCGTCGGTCAGATCGAAGCCCTGCATGATACGGCGCGGGGCATACAGCACCACATTCTTGCTGTAAACGATATCGTCGGACAAGGGTGCCCGGAGCGCCGCCGAAGGGTCGAGCGGCGGCTCCTGCAACGTAGCTACGGTACAACGCGCCGAATAGCTGCGGTAACGGGCCGTGATGACCGCCGTGCCGAAGGCGCGGAGCGTCACCAGCCCGGCCTGATCGACCGTAGCGACACTCTCGTCCGAGGAAGTCCATCTGATCGTCGCCCCGGCATCGGCAGGACGGGTCGTGGCGACCAGCCTGAAACTTTCCCCGACGGTTAGTTCCAGGTCTTTTTCATTGAGTTTGAGCGACGTGATCTGCACCGGCTTGTCATTCGAAGAGCATCCGGCACCCGTTGCGACCGAAACGACGGCGAGCAACAGCAAAGTGAGGTATTTTTTCATGGTATCCATCATTGGTTTAGTTCGACTCCCCGTCGACGACCGACACCGAGAAGGTGCCCTTGAGGCGTGTGGATCCGCCGCCGCCCGTCGTGATCGTGTTATTGGCGGTGATACGCACGTTGGCCGCAACCCGGTAGCGCACCCAGAGCGTACCCGAATTGATCGTGACGTCCACAGGGAAATCATACGAGAAATATCCGGTATTCTCACCCTCGAAAAGCGGGCTGTCGTAAGCGCGGACGTGGTAAGTCACCTCGGTATTGTTGAAGGTTCCGGTCTTCGCACCATCGGCCCGAAGCCAGGTCTGCCCGTCGGCCGAGTATTCGATCAGGAAGAAACCCGCCGAGGAGCCCGAACCGCCGATGCTGCCCGTGCAGTTGAGCATCGTGCCGGGAACGAGGTATTTCACGGGAATCTTTTGCAGCCAGTAATCGCCGACATAAAGCCCCTTCAGGTAGGCATGCCCGTCGTTGTAAGCCCAGCCGTTGACGGCCGCAGCCGTCTTGCCGGCGGCCTCGACGACCGTGATATAGGCCCTGCCGTCCTCCGAAACGAGGCTGTGCGCCGACGTCACCCAGTCGGGTTGCCTGGCTTTCAGGGCATTGACATCCTCGGTACTGCCTTTCACAGGACAGAACTCCCATTTCACGGGAAGTCCTTCGATCGGCATTTCGCTCATGGCGTAGACCTTGGCACGCGCCGAGCCGATCTCGGTACCGTCGACCGAAACGGTAAAGACCGCATATCCCGGCGTGGTGGGCGTACCCGCAATATCGAGGGCGACGGTCGCGCCTCCGTTGACCAGGGAGACAGAAGTTCCGGCGACCGTAAGTCCCTGCGAATCGCCACCCGGCGTACAGCTCACGGCAATCGTCTCGTCGCCGTAGGCATTGGCATAGGTGAAGCAAAGACGTGCCTTCGAGGGTTCCTGTTCGATGAGGTTGCCCTCGACGTAAGGCGTGCCGTAGACAACGGCCCCGTCGGCCTGCGTGACGGTGATCGGATATTGCTTGCCCCCGTTTTCGAGGTAGATGGTGGCGGTACGCTCGGCGGAGCGGTTATGGGTAGCGGAAACTGTGATCCACTCGAACTGTCCGCTGCCAATGCCTTCCGACGGCGAGGTCGAGAGCCATTGTGCATCTTCGGGCACGACCGTCCGCCAACTCCCTTCGCAGCGAAGCGTGATCTCCCGGGACGAAGCCAGGCAGCTGGCAAAGCGGATCGAATCGGTCTCGCGTACCAGATAGCTGTCATCGTCGTCGCTGCATGCCGCGGCCAGCAGCACACATCCTGCAGCCAGCAGCATAAGCTGATATATTCGTTTCATAATCTTCGTTTTTCAGGTTCTCAATCGTTTATTTGGTCTTCCAGCCCGGGTTTTGCCCCAGGGCGGGGTTGTCGTTCAGGGCCGTAGTGGGAATGGGGCGCACGTATTTCTTGTCGTCCCACTTGCGGTTCATGCGGATGTAGCACTCGATATAACCGCTGTCGCCGTCGGTAAGCGTATAGTCGTTGCCCAGTACCCGGTAGGTGACGCCCGGTTCGGAAACCGAAGGGCTTTCGCGCACGAAGCAGACGTCGCCCGTGCCGTCGCCGTCCATGTCGTAGACCTTGCCCAGCTCCCCCACATAAACACCATACCAGGGCTGTTCGAGCAGTTTCCCCATGCCCCAGCGCATGTCGTCGTCCCAGCGGCAGTTTTCCAGAAGCAGCTCGATTCCGCGTTCACGGCGGATCTCGAGCAGGGCCATGTCGGTCACCGTATTGAGGAAATAACCGGCCATATAGGGATCGTAGGAGTCCGGCATCTTGCCGTCGACGCCGGCACGTTCGCGCAGGAGCCTGACGGTCGCATTCCAGACGGTTTCCGAGAACTCGCCCAGCTCGGCCTTCGCCTCGGCATAGTTAAGCAGCACCTCGGCATAGCGCAGGATAGGGATGCAGGTGGAACAGGGCGAAGTATTGCTGTCGAGCGACGTGTCGTCGATAACCCATTTGATCGGCTGGTAACCTGTCACGCAATAGCCGAAGTCGGGGGCGTAATGCGTATTCACGTTGTTGTTCTTGCGCGTATAGCCCGGATGGCGGATACTCTGCATCAGACGGTAGTCGCGGTCGGTGAATTCGTCGGCGAAAGCGACCTTTTCGTACCCGGGCTTGTCGGTGAATCGGCTGCCGTCGCGGTTGAGGTAGGTATTGACGAACTGGCGCGTAAGCGAGTAGCTGCCGTACTGCATGTTCACGAAATAGGTGTTGAGGATATGCGTGGCATTGAGCGAAGCGTCATAGGCACGCGCCCAGATCACCTCCTGCGTAGCCACATCCTCGCTGGTAAAGAGCCCGCGGTACTGCGTGGCGACGTTCGCCGGGTCGGAAACCAGGGAGTACTTCCCCTCGCCCATCAGCGTTTCGCACGCCTCGACGCAGGCACGCAGGTATTTTTCGGCTTCGTCCGAAGTCCAGGGCTCCCCCGTCGAGGGGTCGGTCGCGTGGTATTTGCGGAAAGTGCCTTCGTAGAGGCAGCAACGCGCCTTGAAAGCCAGCGCCACATTGCGGGTGATACGCACCGAGTTGACTTCCAGTTTGGCATTGGTAATACAGTTCCGGCAGGCGAAATCGAGGTCTTCGAGCACTTTGGACATCACGTATTCACGCGAATCACGGGGCTTATAAAGCGCCGCATGGTCGCCCGAATCGATCTCCTTGTCGTACCAGGGCACGGCGCCGAAGGTCTTGACTTTGTTCATGTAAAAATAGGCCCTCCAGAAGCGTGCGACGCCCTCGTAATGGTTCAGGATCGCCTCGCTGGCCGAAGCCCGGCGGAAATTGCCGAGGAAATAGTTGATATTACGCAGGTCTTCCCAGTTGCCCGTCGACCAACCGGTCTGGTCGTCGGCGTCGAAATTGTCGGTCAGGTACTGCCACTCGCCGCGCCAAGCCATGTAATCGGCATGGGCGTCGCCCGTGGCGACCGAAATGGCGGTCGGGATCATGGTTTGCAGGAACCCGTTGGCGTAGGCCTCCAGGTCGCTCTCGTTACGGAAATAGGTCGGGGCATCGATCTTATTGGGATCCCCGTTGGTCAGGAATCTCTCGCAGGAGCAGAGCCCCGCGGCGGCCAGCAGGATCAGGAGTATATTTTTCATCGTTTGCATGGTTTGAGGGTTAGAACGTAAGGTTGACGCCCAGTGTCACGGTGCGCAGCATCGGGTAGCTGTAACCGTCGCCCTCGGCCGTACGGAAATCGGAATCGCCCGCATTGATGACCTCGGGGTCGTAGTTGTCGCAGTACTTGAACATCGGTGACGAAGTCCAGAGGTTCTCGCCCGAGACGTAAACCTTCAGCCCCTTGATGCGCATCTTGCGGCAGATGTGGGCGGGGAAGGTGTAATCGACGGTGAGGTTCTTCAGGCGGATGTAGGAAACATCCTGCATGTAACGGTCATTGGGCGTGGTAAGGACGCGGTTGACCGATGACTCGTTGGTCTGATAGGCCGAATAGCGCGGCCAGTAGGCCGTATCCCAGTTGTCGAGGTCCTCACGGTATACGTTGCTTCCCGTATGTGCCTTGAGCATATAACCGAACGGGCGGTTATACTGTCCCCAGAAATAGCCAGAGTCGTAGCGCGGATACCAGTTTTTCTTGGCGACGCCCTGCCAGAAGGTAGAAACGCCGATCCCGTTCCAGTTGAAACTGACGTTGACGCCGTAATGGTAGCGGGACGAGGTGTTGCCGATGACCGACAGGTCGCCGTGGTCGGAAAGGGTCTTGGCACCCTGGTCGATCCTGCCGTCTTCGTTCAGGTCGGCAAACTTGACCTGTCCCGGGCGCGTCACCTTGTCGGAGGATTGCAGGAACGACTGCGTGGCGTGCGAGTCGATGTCGTCCTGGTCGCGGAAAAGCCCTTCGACCCGGTAGCCCCAGATTTCGCCCAACTCCATGCCTTCGTAATAATCGTCGAGGTTACCCGTGGGATTGATATACTTGGTCACCCACGTACGCGAGTCCCATACCATGGCCTTGACGCTGTAACGGAACTCCTTGCCGGCGAGTTTGAAGCTGTCGCGCCACCCCACCGAGAGTTCCCAGCCGTTGGTCTTCAGCGAGGCGTTGTTCCCCTTGGGGGCCGCCGTTCCATACACCGCGGGGAGGCTCACGCCGACGGTATACATGTCGGTCGTATTGCGGCGGTACCAGTCGAACCCCATCGTCAGGCGGTTCTTGAGGAAATCGAGGTCGGCACCGACGTCGTAGGTCGTCGAGGTCTCCCACGTCAGCGAAAGGGGGATGGCGCCCGGGGCGACGGTATAAGTACCCAGCGTATTGCCGATGACCACTGTCGACGACTTGAGCGTCATGTAGTCGATGTATTTGTAGGGGTCGATATTCCCGTTGCCCATGGAACCGGCGGAAAGACGGATCTTGAAGTTGTCCAGCCAGCGGTCAGACCAGGCCATGAACTTTTCCTCCGAGAGGCGCCAGCCCACCGAGGCCGAGGGGAAGAAACCCCACTTCGAATTCTCGGGGAACTTCGACGACCCGTCGTAACGGCAGCTGAACTCGGCAAGGTACCGGCCCTTGTAGCCATAGTTCGCGCGGAAGAAAGCACCGACATAGCTCCAGTCGTAACCCCCGACCGCAGGGTCGCTCGTCACGCCGTCCATCAGGCCGAAACTCGGTTTCGAAGGCACGGTAAGCCCTTCGCGCCTGATGGTCAGCGTACGGTACTTTTTCTTCTCGAGGTTCCAGCCGCCCAGCAACTTGAGCGAATGGTCGTCGCCAAGCTTGGGGGTATATTCGGCGTAGATGTTGCTCGAAATGTAGTTCATGTCGTAACGGACGTTTTCGAGCGTGCTGCCCTGGCTTTCGTTGACCGTGATGGTGGACTCGGGGCCGGTATAGCCCGTATACATGTTGGTCACCCGCTCGCGCGTGTTGCGTGAATAGAGGTACGAGAGGTCGCCGGAGACCTTGAGCACGTCCTTGACGAGGTCGATCTCTACACCCAGCTTGTCCTTGAGCGTGAATTTGTCCTCCTGCTGGTAACTCGTCCCCTCGGCGAAACCGGCATAGCCGTTCAGCACGGCGGCATAAGTCCATGTTCCGTCGGGGTTGGTTATCAGGCTGACAGGCTGGCCGGAGTGCTCGATCATACGCGGGACAAGCTGGTTGCTGTAATAGAGCATCGGCTGATGGTAATCCACCACCGCGAAGTCCATGTTGTTGTTCAGGCGCAGCCACGGGCGGATGCGCACGTTGCCCTTGGCCCGCACGTTATACTGCTTGTAACGCTCGTCGCCCACGCGGTAAATGCCGTCCTGGTCGTAGAAGCGCCCCGAGACATAGTAGTCGGCATTCTTGCCGCCGCCCGATATGCTGAGGTTGTGTTCGTGGGAATAGTTGACATCCTTGTAAAAGGCCTTCGTCCAGTCGGTATTGCCGAAATACTCGTATTTGCCGGCGTCGTTGATGCGTACGCGTTCGAGCGACGGATCCTGGCTGCGGCGTGCAAGTTCCCGGTACCACGAGTCGGAATAAGGAACAATGTTGTTGATCGAGGAATTGAGCTCCTTCGAGCCGTTGTAATAACCGTTCCAGGCATTGATATAGCCCGTCGTCCACTCGTAGCCGTCGGTCACGAGGTTGGGCTTCACGGTACGCGAATGGATCGAGAAACTGCCGTTATAGGTGACGTTCACCTCGCCCTCGGAAGCCGATTTGGTCGTCACGAGGATCACGCCGAACGCACCGCGGGCACCGTAGATGGCGGCCGACGAGGCGTCCTTGAGCACCGACACGCTGGCGATGTCCTGCGGGTTGACCGTCTCGAGGTCACCCTCGACGCCGTCGATCAGCACCAGCGCACCGCCGCCCGAGCCGATCGACCCCGTACCGCGGATGTCGATCGTCGCGGCACGCGAAGGCTTGCCGTCGCGCATCGAAATGTTGAGGTTGGGAATGGCACCCTGCAACGAACGCGAAACGCTCGGGTTGGAGCGTTCGGCGAACTGCCTGCTGTCCACCTGGTCGACGGCGCCGATCAGGTCGCGGCGCTTGACGGAGCCGTAACCCACGACGACGACCTCTTCGAGGATTTGCTTGTTTTCACGCAGGGTCACATCGAGTGTGCTCCGGGCACCGACCGGCTCTTCGGCGGTCTGGAAGCCCAGGTACATGAAGACGAGCGCCGCATCGTCCCCGGTAAACGTGAGCGAATACCGGCCGTCGGCATCGGTCGACGTACCCACGACGGTGTTCTTCACCAGTACACTCACGCCGGCCAGCGGCTCGCCGGCCTCATCGGTGACACGGCCCACGACGGTATGTTTCCGCTGCAACATGGGTTTGGCAGCAGGTGCCGGGGAGGCCGCGGCGGATGCCGACAGGGCGACCACCTTATCCTTGATTTTATAAGAGATGCCCGAGCCTGCGAAGACAGAGGCAAGCATTTCGTCGAGCGTCGAGCCGTTCAATGCGACATCCACATCGGTCATCGTACGCTCCCCGAGCGACGTTTCATAGGAAAAGACCACGCCCGTCTGCCGGGTAAAAGCCGTGACGACCTCGCGCAGAGGGGCACTGCGGAACGACAGCTTCAGGTCGTGGCGCTGTGCGGCGAAAGCGGCACCGGCATCCGCCGCAGCGAACGACGGAAGCGCGAGGCAGGAGCATAGCACGCCCGCACACCACCCCCAGAGGAGTGAAGTAATTGATTTTTTCATTATGGTTCAGATTAGGGTAAAGAAAGAAATTTGTTTTAAGGCCATCGGCACTTTCCGGTGTCGATTACAGGGTGGCAAAAGACTCTTTTTCCATAGGCCGGATCAAATTTTGGGTTGGATTACGGTTGATTATCGATTCAGCTGAATAATTTTAAAACGGCATCCCGACACGAACTGCAACAGGTCTACGACATCTTCGACGGAAGCGTCCTTCTGGAAATTGAAGTTATAATGGTCGTCAGGCATTTGCTGCCCATCGGGACGCAACTCTACGCCATAGGCCTGTTCGATGCGCCCGATGATCTCGGGCAGGGTCGCATTGTCGAGGGTAATGACCCCGTAACGGATCAGCAACAGGTCGCCCACGGGCACCTCGTTGACCTCGAGCTGCTCGGCATCGGCGTCATAGACCGCCTGCTGTCCGGGATGCAGGCAGATCAGGTTGCGGCCGCCGGAATGTTGCAACGCAACGGAACCTTCGGCCAGCGTGGCCTCGGCGACCGACTCGCCGCTGAAGGAGCGGACATTGAAGACCGTCCCGAGCACGCGAACCCGGAATGCGGACGTGGTGACAATGAAGGGGTGTTGGGCATCATGCGTGACGTCGAAATAGGCTTCGCCGTCGAGCTCGACATTACGGCCGTCGACACGGAACGTATCGTCGTAGGAGAGCGACGTCCCGGGCCCCAGCCAAACGTCGGTGCCATCGGGCATGGCCACGTGCATGGCCACGGTATCGGCATTATGGAAACTATGGACGAATGGTGCGGTCACGATCCGGTAGGTCATGAAAGACGCGACGAGGATCGCCGCAACAGCTGCCGCAGCGGCAAAACGCCGTAGGGGGATCAGACGCCCCTTGCGCACCGGAGCGGCATCGAGGGCATCGAGGGCATCGATCCGGCGGTTGAGGCCGTTGAGCGACCGCACGAAACGCGCCGGCAGTTGCGTATCGGGACGCTGCATGCGACCCCGCTGCCAGACGGCACGCAACTCGGCGAAAACGCGGCGGTTTTCATCGCTCGCGCAGATCCATTCCCACAGCATCCGCTCCTCATCAGGGGTGGCGGCGCCGGCGAAATAGGCCGTAAGTAACTTCTCGTCGAAACGGACGGTCGTGTCGTTCTGTTTCACAGTTCGGAATATTGGGTTTCTACCCTAAATACACCTCGCCGGAGCAAAACACCTACATGAAAATGAATTTTTATTTGCCAAGGATATACATTGTCAAGAAAATCAGCATCTTATAGTGGCTTAATTTTTGCCGGAGCTGTTTCAGGGCATTATAGATATGGTTCTCGACCGTCGAAAGCGTGATGCCCAGCTGTTCGCTGATTTCACGGTTCGAGAGTCCTTCGATATGGCTCATGCGGAATACTTCGCGGCATTTGGGCGAAAGCGATTCGATCGCCGCGTCGATCTCGCCGGCGACCTCCTGCGAGTAGAGTTTACGGATGATTTCGCTGTTGTCGGGATCGTAATGGGCATAACAACTCTGCTCGATCTGCTGCGCCACCCACGAACGGTAGGCCGTGGCATTGGCCCCTTTCTTCAGGGCATTGAGCGATGCGTGGTAGACCGAGCGGAGCAGGTAGCCCTGAAGCGAACCGTCGTCGCGCAGATTGTCGCGGTGGAGCCAGATACGGACGAAAACGTCCTGCACTACGTCCTCCGCACCGTCGTCCCCTACAAACAGCCCCGCATAATTGACGAGCGACGCCCAATAGAGGCCGTAGAGTTCGTTGAAAGCGTTGCGGTCGCCGGCTTTCACCCTTGCTATCAATGTCGAATCTTCCACTTCGGTTCCGGTTAGACGTTTACAAAGATACGTCTTTTTATCGTTTGTCCAAAAACGCCATCCCGCATCCGCCTGACACCCTGCAACGGGCGAAAAGTCCGGAAAAATGCGGAATATGCGGGATTTCAGGCGGCCAAGTATACTTTTTGTGCATATATGCGGACTGTTTTCCGGATAAGATGGCTTAATTTTGTACGGATTTGAAATACAATTTTAACCTAATAATAACCCGAAGTATGAAGAAAAACATTCTCCTGACCGCTGCCGCCCTGGTGACGACCCTTGCCGGCGTAGCGCAATGGCAACCCGCGGGCGACCGTATCCGCACCCAGTGGGGCGAAAAGCTCGATCCGCAGAACGTATTGCCCGAGTACCCGCGTCCTCAGATGGTACGCGGCGACTGGCAAAACCTCAACGGCCTGTGGGACTATGCGATCCTGCCGCTGGGACAGACCCCCGACAAATTCCAGGGACAAATCCTCGTGCCGTTCGCCGTGGAGTCGAGCCTCTCGGGCGTAGGGAAAAGCCTGGGTAAGGATAACGAACTCTGGTACAACCACAGCTTCACGGTACCCGCGAAATGGAACGGCAAGCGCGTGTTGCTGCACTTCGGCGCCGTAGACTGGAAAGCCGACGTCTGGGTGAACGGTGTCAGCGTAGGCAGCCACACGGGCGGCTATACGCCGTTCGAGTTCGACATCACGTCGGCCCTGAAAAAGGGTGCCAACGATATCCGGGTTCGCGTATGGGATCCGACCGACGACGGCTACCAGCCGCGCGGCAAGCAGGTGAACTGCCCCGAGGGCATCTGGTACACTCCCGTGAGCGGCATCTGGCAGACGGTATGGCTCGAAGCAGTGCCCCAGCAATATATCAAGGAAGTGAAGACCACGCCCGACCTCGACCGCAAGTCGTTCCGCGTCGAAGCCCCGGTTTGCGGCGCACAGCCTGAAGACCGCATCGAAGTGGCGCTTTTCGACGGCGACACGCAGGTAGCCAAGGGCAGCTCGCTCAACGGCGCCGCAGTGGAGCTGGCCGTTGCCGAGCCCAAACTCTGGAGCCCCGCATCGCCGTTCCTCTACGACATGAAGGTAAGCCTGGTACGCAACGGCAAGAAAATAGACGAAGTGGAGAGCTACACGGCCATGCGTAAATTCTCGATCGGCCGCGATGCCGACGACATCGTCCGCCTGGAGCTGAACAACGAGCCGGTATTCCAGTTCGGCCCGCTGGATCAGGGCTGGTGGCCCGACGGCCTCTATACAGCCCCCTCGGACGAGGCGCTGGCATTCGACGTCATCAAGACCAAGGACTTGGGTTACAACATGATACGCAAACACGTGAAGGTCGAGCCCGCACGCTGGTACTACCACTGCGACAAACTCGGCATGATCGTATGGCAGGACATGCCCAGCGGCGACCGCGGCCCGCAGTGGCAGATGCACAACTATTTCACGGGCGAGGAGAAGCACCGGTCGGCAGAATCGGAGGCCAACTTCCGTAAAGAGTGGAAAGAGATTATCGACTACCTCTATTCGTTCCCCTCGATCGGCGTATGGGTTCCCTTCAACGAGTGCTGGGGACAATTCAAGACCCAGGAGATCGTGGAGTGGACGAAGGCCTATGATCCTTCGCGTCTGGTCAACCCCGCCAGCGGCGGCAACCACTACCTCACGGGCGACATCCTCGACACGCACCACTACCCCAACCCGCGCCTGACGCTGCTCGATACCAACCGTGCAACGGTGCTGGGTGAGTACGGCGGCATCGGCTTCGTGATGAAGGGGCACCTCTGGGAACCCGACCGCAACTGGGGCTATATCCGCCTCAACTCCCCCAAGGAGGTGACGGACGAATACGAGAAGTATGCAGAAATGCTCTACAAACTGATCGGCCGCGGATTCTCGGCGGGTGTATATACGCAGACCACCGACGTCGAAATGGAGGTCAACGGACTGATGACCTACGACCGCAAGGAGATGAAGGTCGAGCCGGAACGTATCCGCAAGATCAACCAGAAACTCTGCAACACGCTGAGCAAATAGGCGCCCGGCATCGAAATACGAGGGACTTCCCGACGGATTTTCCTTTGAATAATTATAACAGCCTAATTTCTTAGGCTGTTATTTTTTTATCATCGGGCACCCCGGCAGCCTCCGCCTTGCCTATTCCGGGAAAAAGCGTTGTCCCGGCTGTCATGCCGACAGTCTTTATAAATTTTCTTCTGTCCATTTCGCGGGTCTTTCAATCCAAATTCTTTTCGTACAGCCATTTTGAAAGATGGTCGGCAACCTCCACGTTGTTCAGGTCGGAGAACGGGAAATGCGTGTTGCCGTGCAATCCGATTTCCGGCAGGTGTATCACGGTTGCATCTCCGCCATATTCATTGAGCAAAGCCGCCCACTTGCGCATCAGATGCAGACGGCGCGTCCACTCGTACAGTTCCGGCCGTTCGTCCGTCTCCGGCAGGTTGTCGCCATAATAGATAAGGATAGGGATTTTGGTATAGCCCATGAATACATCCATCGAGACCTCGATGCCTTCGCTGGTATTGGAACGGGTGACGCATTGCCCCTCTTGCGGCACTTGCCCTTCGGGGAACGGCACCTGCCCGCCCGGCTCGTATGACACGATAGCACGGATGTTCTTCGTCTTGCGCAGCGTGAACCAGCCCACCGGGCCGCCCTGCGAGTGGGTGACGAAGACAGCGGGGCCTACCTTGTCGAACAAGGCCGCGTATCCGTCCGAATATACCTCGAAATCCACCGGCCCGATGTTGGGAGTCATCTGGCGGAAAAACTGGTCGAGAGCCCCGGGATCCCGGCTGAACTGTACGCCCTCGAAATAGTCGGGCCAGATACCTACCCGAAAGCGGTTGAACCATGTTTCCTCGTCGAAGGCAGGAGTAATGGCGGCGGGTTCCGTTCCCCGTCCCGCATTTCCCCGTCGGGGCTGATCGACGAGATAGGTGGAGAATCCCCGGCGCAGAAAAATGTTCTGGAAGCCCTCGCGTCCGTCGGGCGTCGTTTCCCAGGTCTTGGAGAACTGGCCTACGCCGTGGGCGAAGACGAGCGGATATTTCCGGGCAGCGACCGGTTTTTGGAAAAACACATAGGCATGGTCGCCGTGATAGGTATGTCCGAGAGAATCGGTCAGCACCTTGCCGCCTATGGCAAAGCTGCCCTGTTCGGCAATTTTCAGCACCGGGCGTTGAGAACATGCTGTCAGGAACAACGCCGTACTCATACAGATTGCAAGCATCCTTTTCATACCGTGCGCTATCTCTGTATTTTCGATTCCTGCAAAGCGTCGTAACGGCTGCCTGTAACCGGAATGGCGGCAACGGCATCTTCAAGCTCTTTCACCGTCTCGGCTGCAAAACGAATATCGGACGCCCTCAGGTTCTCTTCGAGGTGCGAAAGTTTCGTCGTGCCGGGAATGGGAACGATAAAAGGTTTCTTGTTCAGCAGCCATGCCAGAGCGACCTGCGCCGGGGTGATGCCCCTCGTTCTGCCGAAAGCGTTGAGCACTTCCACGATGCGCATGTTCTGCCGGATGGCTTCGGGCTGAAAACGCGGCAGCGTCTGGCGGTTGTCGTTGGTGGGGTCGAACTGCGTGTACTCGTTGATCATACCGCCGAGGAAACCCCGGTTCAAGGGGCTGTACGGAACGAACCCGATGCCCAGTTCCTCGCAGAGAGCCAGCACACCGTTCTGCTCGACGGTGCGGTGCATGAAATGGTATTCGCTCTGGATTGCCGTTACCGGACAGACGGCATGGGCGCGGCGGATGGTTTCGGCATTGACCTCGCAGAGGCCGAAGTGCAGAACCTTTCCTTCTTTGATCAACTCGCCGACCGTTTCGGCCACGACTTCGATCGGCATACCGGGGTCGATGCGGTGCTGGTAGAAGATGCCGAGCGTCTCCACGCCGAGGTTGCGCAGCGAGTTCTCGCATACACGGCGGATATTGGCGGGCGTGCTGTCCTCTTCCGTCCTGACCTGAACGCCATTCACAAACTTATGTCCGAACTTGGTCGTGGCGAACACACGGTCGGCATAACCTTTTAAGGCTTTCCCTGTCAGTATTTCATTGGCATGGTAACCGTAACTTTCCGCAGTATCGAAAAGCGTCACCCCTCGTTCGATGGCTTCGTGGACGAGGCGAATGCAGGTTTTCTCGTCAGGATGTTGGCTGCGGTGATGGTTCAGCCCCATGCAGCCGAAACCCATAGCCGAAACCCGAAACGCCGCATTGCCGCTGCCTAATGTGCGGAAGCCGTGAAGGGTTGCCATGGCGGCCATGCCTGTGGACGCAGTTGCGGGTCGTCCCATGACCGCCTTTTTTGCGGCGGTTGCTTTCCCGAATGCAGGGGCGACGCAAAATGCTGCGCCTGCCAATGCCGCCCGTTTCAGAAAACCGCGGCGGCAGATGGCTTTCTCTCGGATTTGTCCCTTTTCCATATTTATATTTGGTTGGTTATCTATCCGATGCAAAGATATACAGAGATTCTCGCCCCGGCCGTATCAATTTTACGGATTGAATGACCAATTTCATCGGCCGGAGGTTCAGCGCCTTCCGCCATCAGTGATTTTGGTTGCCGTATCTGTAAAATTGATACAGCCCGGTTAAACAGGATCGTCTATTTTTGTATTGCCGGAAAAGAGTTATGGTCCTGGAAAAGAATCTGCTACCCGAAAAAGAATATCATGCATGGGATAAGAATCGGGTCGAAAGTCTGGATCGGCGTTCCTCCGCCGATCCTGCCGGGGGTGGAAATCGGAGACGGGACTGCAATCGGCGCGGGTAGCGTGGTGACGCGCAGCATTCCGCCCCGCTGCGTTGCCGTCGGAAATCCGTGCAGGATTATCAGGCGGTTATGAAGAGAAAAAGTATATTTGCAATAAATAAAGACGATTGGATTATGAATGAAATAATGAAAATCGACACCATTCAGCAATACAACGACTATTTCGGCGTGGAGACGCTGCATCCTCTGGTCAGCGTTATCGAGGGAAGCAGGGGGAAACCCCTGTATTACTGCCGGAAATTATATAATGTATATGCCATATTGCTGAAAGACACGATTTGCGGACAGCTCAAATACGGGCAAAGCGCCTACGACTACCAGCGGGGAGCGATTCTTTTCATTGCACCCGGTCAGGTAATGGGATCGGAGGACGACGGATTGCTGCATCAACCCGAAGGGTGGATACTGGCCTTCCATCCGGAGCTTTTGCGGGGAACGCCGCTGGCCCGTATGATGAAAGAATACTCTTATTTTTCATATAACGCCAACGAAGCGCTGCATCTTTCGGAACAGGAGCGCAAGACCGTAATCGAATGTATGGAAAAGATAAGGACGGAATTGCAATATCCCATCGACAAGCACAGCAAACCGCTGATTGTGGACAATGTCAAACTGCTGCTCGACTACTGCATCCGCTTCTATGACCGGCAGTTCATCACCCGTGAAAATGCCAACCACGATATCCTGACCCGTTTCGAGGGCTTTCTGGATGATTATTTCGCATCGGATGTCCCGGCCGAAAAGGGGATGCCTTCGGTACAGTATTGTGCGGATAAGCTATGTCTTTCGGCCAACTATTTCGGGGACTTATTGAAGAAGGAAACCGGAATGTCCCCGCTGAAGCATATCCAGCAGAAAATGCTGGACGCAGCCAAAGAGCGCGTATTCGACACGAAGAAATCCATCAGCGAAATATCCTGTGAATTGGGGTTCCCTTATCCGCAGCATTTCAGCCGCTGGTTCAAGAAAATGGCAGGATGCACGCCGAATGAATACCGAACCGCGAACTGACTTTACCCGCATCCGCCCGATGCATTACGCGAGCAGACGGCTCCGCAAGTTCACACGCAAAAAACCGGCCCTCATTCGGGGAGCCGGTCATACTGCGCGTCGGTTACGGGTTCCAACCATTCATTGGAGGTATTCTCGCCCGGCACCTCGAAGGCCAGATGAGAAAACCAGCTGTCGGCCGCTGCGCCGTGCCAATGTTTTACGTTAGCGGGAATATGGATGACCGTACCGGGAAGAATCTCCACCGCCGGCTTGCCCTCTTCCTGGTACCAGCCGCGGCCGGCAACACCGATAAGCATTTGGCCGCCGCCCTTCGCTGCACGGTGGATATGCCAGTTGTTGCGGCAACGCGGCTCGAAGGTAACGTTGGAAATGTTCACCTGCTCCCGTGAAATCGGTGCGAGGTAGCTGTTCCCGATAAAATATTGTGCATAGGCCGTGTTGGGCTCGCCGATGGGAAAGATCATCTCGCGCTGGAAAGCCGCCCTGGCGTCCTCTCCGGCAGTATCTTCCGCCCACACGTCTTTGGCGAGGCGGAATGCCGCCCACGCTTTAGGCCATCCCGCATAGAACCCTATGTGCGTGATGATCTCGGCGATCTCCGTGCGGGTAATACCGTTATTCTTCGCGGACTGAAGATGGAATGTCAGCGAGCTGTCCGTGATACCCTGGCTGACGAGCGATGTGATCGTAACCAAGCTGCGGTCACGCAGGCCGAGTTTATCGGTACGGCTCCACACCTCGCCGAAAAGGACATCGTCGTTGAGTTCCGCGAATTTCGGGGCGAACTCCCCCAACTGGTTGCGCCCTGCCGTTTGTACGATCTTTTCCTGTGCCATAACGTTGAATGTTAAAATGCTGAATACTGAAAATAAAAGAATTCTGTTCATAATCGTTTCTTCTATTGGATGAAGTTATTGATTCTGTTTGCCGGATCGAGCGGGGTCTGGTCGGAGAGCACCAGCGTCTTGACCATATGCAGCGTTCCCTGTTTGTATTTTTGAAAATGTTCCGAGGCGATATGCTTTTCATAAGCCTCCCGGCTCGCGTAGGTTTCGAGAATGGTCACCATACAAGGATTCTCCTTTTCGCGGACTGCATACATGGTCAATACTCCCGGCTCGGTGCGCAAGGAAACCTCGCCGACTTGAGTCGCATACTCCAAATAGGCTTCGAGATATTCCGGATAAACCTCGACTTTCGACAACCGCACAATGCCGTCGGAGGCCATCGGCAGTTTGGCGCACATGCCCGGCTGTTTGTCCAGGTTCAGACACTTGCCGATCACCTCTCCCGTCGCAAGATAGGAATAGGTCGTAAAATCGAACAGCACGGGTTTCAAATGGGTGTAGTCGGGCTTACCATCGCTGCCGAGCACATCGGGGTCTGCATAGGTATTGACTACGGAACAGATAAAGTTGTCGAAGCCCTCCGTTTCGTAGACATCCACGACCTCGCACTCCATTGTGAGCGGAGAAGCGTCGATGACAGGCGTACCGTTTTCACCGATATGATACTCGAACACTCCCGATTTATCGACCGACGCTCCGCTCACGCTGCCCACATAGTCGGCTTTGGACAGCATCCCGCGGCTTACGAGATTGATGGATAGTTTTTTCGATTTCCTTATTCCCTGATTGGTATAATGGCTTTTGCTCATACTTACGAGTATCCGGTCGTGGCCGATAATTCCCGTGTGACCCACTACGAGCCAGTTCACTTTTCCTTCGACTTCGGCACCCACAACCGTCATCGGTTTCGGATAGAGAGCCAGCAGACTTCCGATATTTTTCTTTCCCATTTCAGTCGTATTACGTTCATCCGGGCTCTCTTTCACCCTCGTGCCGCATGACAGCATAACGGATAAGAGCAGCACGCTTAAAATAGATCTTATCATATCGCCTCGTTTTTGTCAGATTGCCTTGATAAACTTTGCCGGGACACCGCCCACGATCGTATTCGCCGCCACGTCTTTCGTCACGACCGCTCCCGCTGCGACGACAGCATTGTCGCCGATGGTTACGCCTTGCAGTATAGTCGCATTCGAGCCTACCCAGACATTTTTCCCGAGTACGATGGGTGCGGGGCAGGTGGATTTGCGCTTTTCGGGCGAAAGCCCGTGGTTGAGCGTGGCAAACACTACATTATGCCCGATTTGGCATCCGTCGCCTATCGTCACCCCGCCGTGATCCTGAAAATGGCAACAGGCGTTGACAAACACATTCTCACCCATACTGATATTTTTGCCGAAATCGGCATAGAACGGCGGGAAAACGCGGAGCGACTGCGGCACTCGGCAGCCGAATAGTTCGGAGAGCAATCCCCGCACCTCGTCCGGCGTATGGTAAGCCGTATTCAGCCGGAAGGTGACACGACGAGCCTCGTCGCTCATCTCGTCCATGAAACGGTGTATTTCCTCCGTATCGAGGGCCTGTCCCGTCTTTACATAATTTTTGAAATCTTCGATGGTCATAATATTATAGTGGTTTTACAGTCGCTCTATTTTCACGCGAATATCGCCGCCGATGCTCAGGGCGTCGATCCCGTCGCCGTCGATGCGGCCTATTTTAATCAGGTCGCTGCTGTGCGACCAGTTTTTGCAGAAAATGGCCACGTTACCCCACGGCGCATAAATCGTGATGTCGCCGGGCGTGGGGGCACAACCGCGCATGACGCCTTCCGTCGTCAGAGCCGGATCGGGATAGAAGATTTTCTCAGTCGTGCCGTTGTAGTCGTTCAGCGTAATCTCAAGCGGAAGCCGGGACAGGAAATCCCTGCCTGCGGCATTGTCCTCCATTGTGGCAGTGAGCGTGCGGTCACCGACCGTGATATTCATTTTCAAAGAGGTTGCATCCGGTGCATCAGGCTTGTCCTGCTCTTCCCGGTTTGCTCCTATTTCTTCAAGCCATGCAGGTACACGGGTTGTCATTTGTGACAGTGTTGAAGATGTCAACAATAATGTGTGTTCCATAAGTGTGGCATCGGGGCAAAGGCTGCGGGCCTCGCTGACCGATGTGGAAATTCCACTGCTCCCGCTTGTGGCGAACAAGGCTATCCGCTTCCCGGCAAGCTTCGAGGCATGCCCGTGCAGGAACGTCTGCATCGGCGTTGCCATACTGCCGTGCCAGATCGGGTAACCGAAAAATATCATATCATAGTCATCGAAATTTTCAACAGTAGTCTTGACAGGCGGATAATCGCCTTGCCGGATGGCCGCCAGTTCTTCCCGCGAGCGTTCCAACATGGCATTATAGTCGTTATCGTAAGGCGTTTCCGGCTCGACTTCCAGCAGGTCGCAGCCGAGCGTCGTCTGAATCAGTTGCGCCACACGCCCGGTATTGTTCGTGCGCGAAGCGTAAAGCACCAGATAGCGACCGTTACCGCCGGGAACAGGCGTATCGGGTTCTCCATTGTCGCCGCCCGGCTGTTCGGGCGTTTCGGGTTGTCCGGGGGTGAACGGCTCACGATCGGAACCGCCGCAGGCTGCCGTCGAAAGGACGGCAACCAGTAAAAATGAGACCAGTCGTATCTTTTTCATAAACAAATTTATTTGTCGATTTGGCTTTCGGTAAACGGATCGGCACGGTGTCCCATCAGGTCTATCTTCGCATATTCCCTGTCGAATTCTTCCATTTCACGGGACGTGAGGCGGATATTGCCGGCACCCAGAAAATCATCGAGGTGGCCGGGGTTGGTAGTGCCGGGTATCGGAGCTATCCACGACTTGCGCGAAAGCATCCATATGAGGGCGAACTGCGCGAGGGTCACGCCTTTGCGCTCTGCCCATCGGCGGACAAGAGATACAAGCGGCATATTGTGTTTCAACGCTTCGGGCGTAAACTGAGGCAGGTTCCACCGGCGGTCTCCTTGATAAAAACGGCTATTCTCGTCAATCACTCCCGTAAGGAAAGCCCGTCCCAACGGGCAATACGGGACAAAACCGATGCCCAGTTCTTCAAGTGTCGGGAATATCTTCGTTTCCGGCTCGCGCCACCAGATGGCATATTCGCTTTGCACGGCCGACACGGGACATACCGCATGGGCGCGGCGAATGGAGCGGGCGCTTGCTTCCGACATGCCCCAATGCAGCACTTTGCCCTCCTGCATCAAATCCTTTACCGTCCCGGCCACATCCTCCATCGGGACATTGGGGTCGACACGGTGCTGGTACAGCAGGTCGATGCGGTCGGTACGCAGCCTGCGCAGCGAGCCTTCCACCGCACGGCGGATATGGCCGGGACGGCTGTTCAACGCCGTCGGTTGCCTCTCTTCGACCCCGAAACCGAATTTCGTGCCGATCTTCACCTTGTCCCGGAAGGGGGCGAGGGCTTCGCCCACCCATTCCTCGCTGGTGTATGGCCCGTATACTTCCGCCGTATCGAAAAAGGTCACGCCTCTGTCGTAGGCGCGACGAATCAGCGCTATCATGTCCTGCTTGTCGTACTTACCGCCATAGTAACCGACCATCGGCAGGCAGCCGAGCCCGATGGACGATACATCCAAACCTCCTATCTGTCGGTGTTCCATACCGTTCGACGGGGCAACGTCGTTTGAACGTCCGTTTTTCGGCGGCGACGGGGTTTGCGCAAAAACTTTGGACAATCCCGTCCACTCTCCGGCTGCCAACAGTGCCGTCATGGATGACATTTTCAAAAAGTTTCTCCTGTCCATAGTTTCAAATTCTTCATGAATGATGCACGCGGGTCAATCCCCGCAATATTTCCATCTCGTTGTCTTCCAAACAGAAATCCGAAAGGGTTATTTCCTCGTCAGGGGTACATCCGGTCTGTGCAAGAAAACATTGCACCACTTTCCTCGGAGTAGTATGATAACGGTCTGCAAGAAAGCAGACCACTTCATCCTCATACAATTCGGAGGGAATGTCTATCCGTTTATTCATGATCCTTTTTTTGATAATGCAAAGTTAGCGTATCACACCCAAGCGGGCGTAACGATAAGTGGGAAGTTCATACCTTTTTTACTGATTTTGGCTCATAGACATTCGGCTATTTGATTGAAATAGTGTATTTTTGTCCATGGATACCAATCTTGCATATGCTATGGCTAAGATTATGAAGATACGAAATGTAGGCGATTACAGCCGCTATGTCGGGCACACCGACCGCCATCCGCTGGTCAGTGTCATCGATTACGCGGAAGTGTCCCCCGTCCGTCACAGCCTGAACAATTACAGCGTGTACGGAATCTTCTTTCACGATGAAGCGGAAATAGATCTGGCATACGGATGCGGCAAATACGACTACAAGAAAGGAACCGTCATCTGCGTGGCTCCCGGCCAGATAGGAGGGAAGGAGGATAACGGCGAACAGGTGATGCTGACGGGATGGGCGTTGCTTTTTCATCCCGACCTGCTGCACGCGACCCATCTGGAAAAGGCCATAAAGAATTACTCCTTTTTCGATTACCGTGTCAATGAAGCCCTGCACATGACCGACGAAGAACACGATATATTCGTCTTGCTGATGCGGCAAATCCGGGACGAACTTCAGAAAAGGCCCGACGAACTCCAGAACGCCATTATCGTGGGATATATAGAACTGATGCTGAACTTCTGCCAGCGTTTCTACAACCGACAGTTCATTACCCGAAAGCTGGAAAACTCGGATATACTCATGAAATTCGACAGCTTGCTGCGTGATTATTACGAGGAGAAGACCCAGTTGACGCTCGGCATCCCGACCGTACAATATTGCGCCGACAAACTCTGCATGTCTCCCAACTATTTCGGCGATATGATAAAAAAGACGACCGGAGATACGGCGAGCAACTACATTCGTCAATATGTTATCCAACGGGCGAAAAGCGACTTTGCAACCGGGGCGTCCATCGCACAGGTGGCGGACGGACTCGGATTCGAATATCCCCAGCATCTCAGCCGGATGTTCAAAAGACAGGAAGGACTCTCCCCGAAAGAATATTGCGAAAGACTTCGGAAAAAGATCCGGGTCAGAGAATACGGCGGATCTGCGACGCCGGAGTGAGGCACAGCGTGTCGTAATCCAACCCTGAAACGACCGTGAGGCCGCAACGACGGCCGGGAGCTATTTCGCCGAATTCATCCTCCATTCCCAATGCCTGTGCACCGCCCCTGGCAGCCCATGCGAGCAGTTCGGGAAGCGGGATGCCGGGGAACATACGCATTTCCTCGAAAACCGAAAGCCGGTCGTTCGAAGCCAGCGAGTCGGTTCCGAGGCAAATATTGAGGCGATTGCGGCGTAACAGCTCCACAGGGGGTTCGAGGCCGGATATATAGCGGTTGGAACGGGGGCACAGGCACCACCATACGGGCGCCGTAAAATGTCCCATAACGATATCTATATCGCGCTGCGTTATGCAGCAGTCATGCACCAGGATCACGCGGCGGTCGTGCGGCACGCAGGCCACGAGGCGTTCGGCCGGGGAGCCGTAATGCAGGAAATCGCAGGAGAAACCGGCCTTCGCGTACCACTCCCACAGCGGGCCGCGGTGTTCGAAGAGCGCCGCTTCGCCGGGAGATTCCATGAAATGGATCGAAAGCGGGGCATCGCCCCGGGCAGCGATCGCACGCAGGAGGGCATCCTGCACCGAATAGAGCGAATGGGGGGTCAGCGAGGTTTGCGGATGGCGGAGCAGAAGCAGCAGGTGCTCGGCCGAAGCGGCGCGCAGGCCGAAAAACTCGACAAAAGTACGGTAGGCGATACGGCTGCGCGATTTTACGGCGAAAGTGGCATCCCCGTTCGAAATATCGCCTACGGCTTCGATCCCGGCCTGCCACATGGCGGCATCGGCAGCTTCGACGGCTTGTGCTCGCTGTTCGGCGGAGAAGCGTTCCCGCACCTGCGACATGGCACCGGCAAACCCCGCAAAACCGCACCGTTCGGGGATCGCCCCCAGCAAATAGGAGAGTTCGAGGTGACAGTGGGCATTGACCAGCCCCGGAGCGAGCACCCCGGCATAAAACTCGGTGCCGGGACTCCGGTCGGGCTCGGGACACGTCCCGACGGAGAGGATACGGCCGTCGGCCGCAACCCCGACCAGGGGATTGCGGAGCAGGCCCTGCGGTGTCCAAAGCAGGTTAGAGGCTATCCGCCGGGATGGCTGCGCGGAAGAATTCATCGGCAAAGATTCGCAGGTCGAGTTGTTGCTGGTAAAGGCTGTCGACGGCAACGGACGTCGAAGGGATGTAGTCGATCTCAAGGCCGGTCACCGTCACCGAGGGGCGCAGGGGCTTCTCGCGGAAATCCAGAAAATCCAAGTGCAGGCGCCGATGGGTGGTGTCGACCGTGAAACGGCGGGTGAAATTCTCCGTCCGGTTACGGCGCAGCGTCGTGGAATAGACACTGCTGCGCCCGCCGTCCCTGTTTTCGAGCCAGACGACGCCCCGCAACCCCTTCTCGTTCCGGTCGAGCGAGTCGACGAGGTATTTGAGCCGCAGTTCGTACTCGCCGGGCTGCACGTCGACGGCGATCCGCAGGCGCGCCGTATCGCGCAGTGCCCCCACACGGATCAGCGAATCGGCATAGACCGTACGTGTGAAGGTACGGCGGGCCACGTTGTCGATCGTGTCGAGCACGGCAACCTCACGGTCGTAAAATTTACCCTCGGTTTCGAGTTTCTCGATCGCCATCTCGACAACGTCGCCCAGGCGGGCACTCTTGCGCTTCGAGAAGTTGCCGATCGTATAGTAGACATCACGGGTCGTATAGCCATAGCGGGCGAAGATCGGTTCGTAGATGTTCAGCGAGTCGATATTGACCCGCTCGTCGCCGATATAGGCATTCGTGAGGAAGGCATCGTGGAAGATCTGCGCCAGCTTTTCATCGGGAATAATCTTGTGGCGGGTGCAGGCGGCGCCTGCGAGCAGCAGGAACGCGTAGAGCGATATACGGAAAATGCGTTTCATAATCAGGCATTATGTTTCACCATGCTGCGCACGGTAATGTTCGAAATAACATAGGCGACAAGGCCGAAGGCCGCCAGCACGGCAAGCAGGTCGCCCGGACGGAATTCGACGGGATAGCTCTTGGCAAGAAGCGTCTCGGCCGGGATTTCGATCAGGCCGAAGTGCTGCTGCAAGAGGCTCAGCCCGACGCCCAGCAACGCCCCGCACGCAGCGCCGAGGCCACAGATGAGCAACCCTTCGCTGCGGAAAATAGCACGCACGAGCGACGTATCGGCTCCCAGCGCACGCAGGGTCACGATGTCGCGCCGCTTGTCGACGATCAGCATCGCCAACGCCCCGACGACCGAGAACGACGCGATGACCAGTACCAGCAGCGAAATGAAGAAGATACCCCATTTCTCATAGGTCATGATCCGGTAGAAAGAGGCCCGCAGTTCGTGGCGCGTGCGGACGCGGTAATCACCGCCCGTCTGCCGCGCCAGAGCCTGACGTACCTGCTCCGCATCGGCCCCCTCCCGCAGGCGGACGACGAGCCCCGAGACACGGCCGGGATGGCTGAAAAGCTCCTGTGCCAGCCGCAGCGACGCCAGGACATACGTCCGCTCCGTCTCCAGGTCGAGCGAATAAACCCCGCCGAGGGGCACCGTCCGCCGCGTATAGTTGTCGAAAGGCAGCAGCGAGGAGAACGAACCCCGGCGCACGGCGTAGACATTGACATCGGCATCGGCAAGCGAGCGGATGCCCAGCATATAAGTCATCGACTGCCCCATGACGAGTCGTTCGATATCCCCCAGGCGCACCCGGTATTCACCCGCGGAAACGACACTGTCGAGCGGAAACACCGCGGCATACGCATCGTCGACACCCCGCACCGTAGCCGTAGCCTGGCGCCCGGCATGTTCCAGCAGGGCACTCTGTTCGAGGACGAACGAAAACGCTTCAACCCCGGGAATCCGTGCCACGGCGGCCGTGTCTATCGCGTCGGCAGGAAAAGTCTGCCCCAGCCGCGCCGAGACGGTCAGGTCGGCGTCGAAGGCCGAATACATCGACTTCACGAGGCTTTCGAAACCGTTGAAGACCGAAAGCAGGATGATCATCGCAGCGACAGGCATCGCGACAGCTACCACGCTCAGCCCCGAGATCAGGTTGACGACCGAACGGGATTTGGGCGAGAAAAGGTAGCGGCGGGCGAAAAACTGCGGCAACATGGCGTCGGGAAGCGGGAGCTATTCGGGCTTGTCGTGCTTGAGCGCCTCTTCGATATGCTCGATGTATTCGAGCGAGTCGTCGAGGAAGAACTGCAACTCGGGCACATTCTTGACCTGGTTGCGGATCCGCTGCCCGAGGGCGCGGCGGATAAACCAGTTCTGGTGCTCGATCTCCTTCATCGTCGCGGCACTCCGGTCGAAGGGGAAGATGCTGACGTAGACCTTGGCATAGCCGAAATCGGGCGAGATGCGCACGGCCGTGACCGTGACGAGCGCCCCGCGGACGATGCCTGCACCCTCCTTCTGGAAGATCTCGGCCACGTCCTTCTGTATCTGTTTGGCGATTTTCTGCTGTCGTGTGGTTTCCATGGCTTGAATATTTATAATCCGTATTTGAAGACTTCGCGGTTCTTTTCGCGTTTGGGACGCGGTTTCCAGGTCGAGAAGCCCTCCTTGTTGAAGCGGTAACTCAACCCCACCGAAATGGTGAGGTTGTCCAGCGGCGAACGCATGGGTGTAGCCCAGAACGGGTTTTCGGAACCGTCGATGCCGTTGTCCGCATATTTATTGCGGTTGCGGACGACGTCCGAAAGCCCGAAGTAATAACGGGCGCGGACATTGATCTCGAAGCGGCGTATCAGGAAGGAGATACCGCCGCCGCCCGCAAGCCCGTAGCCCCAGCGGCTGTCACGGGCCGTCTTGTAGTTGTAATCCCCCTTCCAGTCGGTCATTCCCGAAGCCTTGGCACTCTCATCCTCGTAGTCCGATGAAAGCTGGTAGGAAAAGGTGGCCGCAGCCTCGAGGTAAACGCGCACGCGGTGGCGCAGTATATAGACGTGGGGCTGCCAGACGATGGGCAACATGACCGAATTGATATGGCGCGTATAGTAACGGAAATCCTTCGGCTCCTCGACCAGCGAGGCATTGGTCGCAAAGGAGAAACCCTGTTGCAGGAATTCGAGGTCGATACCGAAACCGCCCACGAAGCGTTGCGCACCATAGTAGCGCCATGTAAGGCCGGCGGTATAGATACCCCACATCCCCTTCATCTCCTGTTTAGGGTCGAAGCGGGCGCTGGCCATGCCGTAACCGGCCGTAAAACCGAGCGTATGCTGCGCCGCAACGCCCTGCCAGCAGCAGACGGCGGCCGCGAACAACAACAGGTTTTTGAATCGTCTCTTCATCATCGCGCTATCGGAAATTATTGAACATGCCGCCCGTAGAGTTCATGCTGTTGTTCATGCGGTTATTATTCTGGTTGTTATCGTGGCTGTGGCCTTTCTTCTTGGGTTCCTTGGCGCGTTTCTCGGCCTCGCGGCGCAGACGCTGGGCCTCACGTTCCTCGAGCGTGCGCGAAAGCGACTCCATCGTCACGGGGGCGAACAGGGTGTTCATGTCAATCGAGAACTCGACCTCCCAGTTGGCTTTCGTGGCGAAGGTATCTTCGCCTTCGTCGTTGGCATAGATCTCGGCGCGTTCGGGCTGGCGGCGTTCGACCACATTGCCCGTGTCCCACTTGCCGTTGCCGTTCTTGTCCTCGATGACACGGAACTTGATTTCTCCGGCCGGGACGAAATTGAACTGCCAGTCGCCCGTGGTGACGTCGCGCTTCTCCTGTTTGAGGGCGTTGTTGCCGTCGAGCAGCTGGAGTATGTACTTCGAACCATCGTCCTTACCCGTGACATGGATCTTCACCGTGGCGAACTTCTCGGGGTCGAGCACCGTATACTTGCCGATGATCGAGTCGTTGGAGAATCCCGCCACATCGGTAATGGCCCCTTCGGGGATGGTGAGGGTATATTGCCCGCCGGTTTTCCAGGGCGCACGGATATAATAGCGGCGCAACTGCGCCGTATCGCGCACCAAACGCACGGGAATATCCTCGATGCTGTTGTCGGGATGCGTAAGCGTGAGGAGCATGGCAGCCGAATCGAGCTTCGTAAGCGGATAGTCGAAATCCATCGTCAGATGGTTCTCGGGGTTCACCTCGCCCGACAGCGGGAGTTTGTAGGCAAAGGGGTTCTCCTTCTTCGGTTCGACCCACTCCTCGCCCGCGGCCTCGGCCTTGCGGCGATCGCGTTCGAGCTTCTCGCGCTCCTTCTCCTGCTCTTTGGTCTCGATGAACCTCCAGGCCAGTTTCAAGGGCTCGGTGACCGATTGCAGGACATTGACCGTATCGTGCTTGAAATAGGTGATCTCGCCCTTGATCGTATCGGGAAGTGCCGACGAAGGCATGTTGAACCACAGGGCGATGGTGTCGCGCCCGACGGTCTGCGGGTCGAAGATGACCCGATCCTCGGGGATGCTGTCGAAGCGGATCCGCTCGATCTGCGGGTGCGCGGCGGCGAAATAGAGCATCGCCTTGTGTTGCAGGGGACGTTCGGACTGCGAAAGCACCTGGCGCCGGAACGCCCTGTCGGTAAACATGCGCAGGTAGAGCTGCGGTTCAGCCACGACATATTGGCGGATCGAATCGTACCACATGGCGAAATCGGGTTGCTCACGGGGGTTGTAGGTGCCTTCGAGGAAGCCTACCTGGTCGGAACCGGGTTCATAAATCTGGTTGTCGTTCTTGTCCTGGACGGCATAGACGCGGTAAGCGATCGGCTTGAGGTTCTGGGCGATGAAGATACCGTTGTTCTCGGCGCGGGCGATGACGGCCGGCTTGTACTTGAAGATCGTCGAGTCGTATTCGGCGACATTTTCCACCGAATCGGCGGGAAAGAACCAGATGAAGCTCTTCGACACGGAGTCGGCCTTATAGCTGTCGGCCGTATAACCCGACATGACCATCGAGTCGATCTCGGGCCCCGTCGAGAAGACATAACGCATCGAGTAGAGCGGGTTGCCCTCGTTGTTGTCACGGATGGCGCTGCCGAAGTTGAGCGCATAAGTCGTATTCGCCTCGAGCGTGTCGCGCAACTGGATGACGACCCCCCGTCCGCGCAGCGAAACGAGCGGTTTCTTCTTCATCTGCGGCGAGGTGAAGAACTCCTTTTGCTGATCCTTGAGCTGCACGAACTCGTCGAACTCGATGTAGATCTTCTCGTGGTTCACGAGCGGCCGGTTGGTCGAAAAGTTGTCGGGCGTCATGTTCACGATGACCGGGGGCAACGAGTCGCGGGGCCCTCCCGTGGGGGTCATCATGCTCGCGCAACGGCTCAGAAAGGCCGAAACGAAAAGCAGCAGCACGGCGGCACGCAGCGTGCGGACGATATGTCTTTTGCGGATATCCATCGTTATCATTTACTTGTATCCGAACCCTCCTGTTCCGGGTCGGCGTTCTTTTCATTGACCACACGCCAGCCCTCCTCGACATAGAGGTATTCCGGGCGCCATGTGCGGAAGACGATCGGGAAGGTCACGGGCTCGCCGTCGAGGTCGACCTCCTGCTTCGAATAGGCGTAAACCTCGTTGGTCTGATCGACCACGACCACCATCAGCGTCGAGCTGCTCACTTCCATGCCGTAATCGCCCGACTCCTCTTTCGAGGCGGTGAAATTGGGGTTGGAACGGGTTTGCGACGGGTCGTTCTTCGAGGTGATGACACCGGCCGCGGCATCGACATACGAGGCGATCCTCCACGCCGTCGTATCGACGGCATAGGCATAGGCCTTGAGTTTCGAGGGCTCGGTCGTTTCGCCGCCCTCCTCGGCCTGCACCGAAGGTGCGATGTAACAATCGAGATAGGTCGGAGGCACATAGAACTGGTTGCGGAAAATCCAGTTGCCGTCCTTGTATTCCGTCCCCTCCTTCCACGGCTTGAAGACGACGGAAACGTAGAGCTTGGGGAAATTCTCGGCGATCTCCTGCTGGGTATAGCCGTAAATCCTGTGCTCGGTATCGACCGCGACGACCATTACCGACGGTTTGTCGATCCGCATCGAGAGCCATCCGGCAATCCCTTCCTGCTGGTAGGGTTCGGCCGTCACGAGCGGCACGGTCTGTTTTTCGGACGGGTTGTCCCGCCGCGTAATGATCCCGGCCAGGGCGTCTTCGTAAGAAGCGACCTCCCAAAAGACCGTGTCGGCAGCATGGGCAAAAGCCTGCGCCTTCCCCTCGGGAAGCAATTGGGCGACATCGCCCGAGTTCTCCTGCACAAGCGGCTTGAGCACATAGTCCGTCCTGTACGAGACCTCCTTGAAACATCCCGCGAACAGCACGACGGCCGTGAACAACGTTATTATTCGTCCCCTTTTCAATGTTCTCTCTTTTTTAATTTTCATTCGGGCGCAGGGCCTCGTACATCTCCTCCATGGTCTGCCCCGTGACCGGGTGGCGGCGCTGGCGCATGATTTCGCACAGCGGGGCCAGGGCGAATTCCCGCTCGGAGAGAAGCGGGTGGGGAACGGTGAGCCGCTCGCTTGCGATCACCTCGTCGTCGTAGAAGAGGATGTCGATGTCGATCGGCCGCGAGGTGTAGGTCACGCCCGTACGGGCTTTCTCGACCGCTTCGGCCGCGCGGTTGCGGCCCAGTTCCTGCTCGATGGCCTGCACGGCCTCAAGCACCTCGAGCGGTTGCAGGTCGGTGGAGACCTCAAGCGCCTGGTTCGAAAAATGTTGTTCGGCATCGAAGCCCCATGGCTTGCTTTCGTAACGGTGCGAACAACGCAGCACGGCGCCCACGCGGGCGTTGATGAGTTGTTGCGCAGCCTGGAGCGTCCGTTTCACGTCGCCCGTATTGCCGCCGGTAAGAAGTACTACACGTGCCATAAGTCAGAGTCGTTTTATCATTTTGCTCACCGCAAGGGCAAAATGGGTGAATACGATCGTCGGATTGCCATTCTGCGAAATCTGCGCCAAAGCGCTTTCGATCTCGCCGATGAGCGGTTCTATATTCTGCGATCCGATAAAAGGGGCGAATTTAGTACAGAAAGCCAGCTCCTCGCCCCAGAGGTAGCAGACTTCGCCGATGCCCGCATGGAGCATGTAACTCTCGCGCAGCAGGCGCGCGGCATCCCGCAGGAAGGCACGCTGCTGTTCGCGCGAAAGCTGTGCGGCATCTTCGGCCCAGGCGACGAGCTCCAGATGTTTGTCGTTATAACTCAGCCGCATAAGCCCGCAGAAGAGGTCGAAATTCTCTTTCCGCAAGGCATCACTCTCGCCGGCCACGAGGTGTTTCAGTTCCAGCAGGTCGCCCCCCGCAAGACGGGCCATGTTACGGGCTTTCACCGGATCGGCGATCCCCCGCTCGCGGGCCACACGCTCCAGGACGTCGGGTGCGATGCGCGGCACGGCGACCTCCTGCGTACGCGAAATGATCGTCGGCAACAGGCGGTCGGGCTGTTCGGAAACCAGCAGGAAAAGCGTCTTTTCCCAAGGCTCCTCCAGGATCTTGAGGATCTTGTTGGCCGCCTCCTCGTTCATCGCTTCCGGGAGCCAGATCAGCATTGTCTTATAGTCGGCCTCGAAACTCTTGAACGAGAGTTTGCGGATGATTTCGTCGGCCTCACGGGCTGCGATCATGCCTTTGAGCGTCTTGCCAAGGTCGAGGCGTTCGTACCAGTCCTGCGCCGAGAAATAGCCGCCGTTTTCGGAGAAAACCGCGCGGAACAGCGGCAGGAACTCATCGCTGCGCATCACCTCGCCGGATTTCTTCCCCTGCTTGTTGACCGGGAAAACCAGGTGCAGGTCGGGGTGCGCCAACGCAGCGATCTGCCTGCAGTCGGGACACTCGCCGCACGAATCGCCGTCATGGCGATGATGGCAGCAAAGGTATTGCACATAGGCCACGGCAAGGGCGAGGGCACCCGCACCCGCCTGCCCTGTGAAGAGTTGGGCATGGCTCACCCGCCCAGCATCGACACTCTGCACCAGATGCCGTTTCAGATCCTCCTGTCCCGTTATATCTGCAAAACGCATATTTTTTACTCCTTTTTCTTCTTCAAACTCCGTATCGTCTGCCGGGCGGCGATAGCCAGCAGCGCCAGCACAACGAATACCAGGACGATCGTACGGCCGTTGCCGCGATCCATCGAAAGCGCAAATACACCTCCCATGAAGAGCACGAAACTCATCGCCAGCACCACGGCCTTCCCTTTCGCATCCCGTTTCATCGCCTTATCTTTTTACCTCGGGTTCCCGTACCACTTCCGCACGCAGGATACGCACATCCGCCAGCGGACGGTCGAGCGAATCGGTTTCGGCGCGCTGGATCGCATCGACGACTTCCAGCCCCTCGGTCACACGTCCGAAAACAGTATACTGGCCGTCGAGGTGGGGCGTACCGCCCAGCGTCGCATAGCATGCCCGCAGCGAGTCGGGGATCGTGATCCGCCCGTTCGTCCCGGCCCGAACACGTTCCTGCGCCCGGTCGAGCTCCCCGTCGTCCATCGGCTTGCCCCAGACGATGTAGAACTGGCTGCCGGACGATTTCCGCTCGGGGTTCACGTCATCCGGCGTCCGGGCTGCGGCCAATGCGCCGCGCATATGGGCGAGCGCCGGATAGACGATCTCGGCAGGCAGTTCACACCCTGCATCGGCCAGGCCGAGGGGTTGCCCGGACGGGGCGCGGCGCGAATCGGGATCGCCCGACTGTATCATAAAGCCGGCGATCACCCGATGGAAAAGCAACGAGTCGAAGAACCCTTCGCGCGCCAGCTCCAGGAAATTATCGCGGTGCCGGGGCGTACGTCCGTCGAGCTCCAGGCGTATATCGCCCGCCGTCGTATGGAGTACCACCACAGCCGGCCCCGTCACGACAGGGCGGTTCCCGCCGCAGGCCGTAGACAGCAAGACCGCGGCCAAAACAGCCCCGGCAAGCACGGTTCGGATATGCAGGTATCTCGGCATCGTCTATTTCCGTTTCAGCGCCGCTCTCAGCATCGCCCCGACATCAATCCGCTCGCGGCGGACGAGGTAGGCGGCATAAGTCGCAAACAGCACTATATTAAACGCATAGGTTATCAATTTATTGCCGTCGAAGGCCGCCACTGCTTCGCAGGCCGCAAAGACCGCAAGCGCCACGGCCACATACTCGCCGATGCGCCGCCAGTCGTAGGGAGTCGGGTAGAAACGCCGGTTGAGCCACCAGCTCACCCCCACCATCGCCGACTCGCTCGCCAGCCGGGCCCAGGCAGCCCCGTAGTATCCCCACAGCGGGATAAACCAGAAACCGAAGGCCATCATGGCGACGAGCCCGGCACCCGTGACGACGATTGCCAGCGAGGTCTTTTCCTCGCGTTTGTACCAGAACGAGAGGTTGAGCCACACGCCCGTCAGCACGTTGGCCCCGAGCACGACCGGGAGGATGAAGATCCCTTCGCGGAAATCGCGTCCCACGATCAGCGCGAACAGGTCGCGGAACAGGGCGATGCCGAGGAAGATCAGCATCGAAGCCATGACATAGTATTTCAGCGCCGCGGCGTTCATCTGCACAAAATCGGACTTTTTGAAGTTCGAAAGGAAGAACGGCTCGGCAGCAAGGCGGTACATCTGGTAGAAAAGCATCATCACCACGGCGATCTTGGTGATAGCGCCGTAAACCCCCAGCTCTGCCATGGCCCCTTCGGGCACGAGGTATTTGATCAGCTGGCGGTCGATGAACTCGTTGGCCGTACCCGCCAGCCCGCCGATGAGCAACGGCAGCGAATAGGCGAAAACAGCGGCCAGCAGAGCCCAGTTGATCTTCGGCACGGTGCGGTCGACGGTGGCGAGGATTACCAGCCACGTCACGGCACTGGCGATAAGGTTGGCGACGAAGACCCACCCCACGCCGAACCCGGTGGAAAAAAGCCCGGCGAGGCCGAATGCCACGGCCAGGACGACATTGAGCACGACGCCCATCGCCTTGAGTCCGACGAACAGCATCGCCCGCCCCTGCTCGCGCAGCCGTGAGAAGGGGAGGCACGACCAGACGTCGAACAGGATGATGAGCCCTACCCAGACGATGTATTCGGGATGTGCCACATAGGCCTCGCCCATCAGGTGCGAAATCCCGTCGCGGAAGAAGGCGACGACGACAAAGAAAACGGCGGCGGCAAGCGAGGTGACGCCCCATGTCGTGGCAAAAAGCCTGCGTTTGGCGGCCTTCACGTCGCCGCCCGCCTCCTCGGCTTTGGCCGAGAAACGGAAATAGCTCGACTCCATACCCATCGTCAGCAGCGTGAGCGCCAGCGGGATCAGGGCGTAGATATCCGTGACGACGCCATAGGTCTCCTGCCCGAAAATACGGGTATAGTAAGGCGTGAGCAGATAGCTCAGGAACCTTACGGCAATGGTACTGATACCGTAGACGGCAGTCTGTTTTGCAAGTTTTTCGAGCATGGACACAGCTTATAGCCTGCAAATATACGAAAATTGCGGGGAAAAGGCTACATTCTCTTTCTTTCTTAAGAAAGAAGAGAAAAACCCGGGCGGGAAAGCATGGAACGGGGAGAACCGGAAAGCGGACGCACGAAGCGGAAAGCGGAAAAGGCGAAAGGACGCGAAGTGCGGGAACCCCGGAAATGGAAAACGGGGCAGGAGCCGAGGGGAAAGGCCGGATGCCGGGATGGAATACCAGGCACGGAACGCCGGAAGCGCTACCGCATGAAGCCGCCGGGAAAGCGGCCACACCGATTACGGGGACAGCGCTCCGGCCGGACACCAAAAATCCCGCCCCCGACAAGGGCGGGATAAATCCGCAAATCCGCGGGGTGCGGAGATTCCGCATACGGAACGGCGTGCCGTGTCGCAAACAGCCGCAGGACACGGGCCGCGCATGGAGGACGCTCCGCATGGCGGGGGAGGGCTGTCAGCCGCAGAACGTCGATTCGGCCAGTTGCATTACAGCCACTTTTTGTATTTGAAATACCAGATGGTCAGCGCCGAGCAGAAGATCATCAGGCCGATGGCAAAGATATAGCCCAGAGGAATGTTCCAGCCGTTGCCGAGCGTCAGCGTCCAGTCCAGCTCGGGCATGAATTTGAAGTTCATGCCATAGATCGACGCGATGAGCGTCGCGGGCATGAAGATCACCGCGGCCACGGAGAAAATCTTGACGATCTCGTTCTGCTCGATGTTGATAAGACCCAGTGCGGCATCCTGGATATAGTCCAGTCGCTGGAAGCTGAAATCGGCATGGTTGATCAGCGAGTTGACGTCCTTGATCATCAGCTGCAGGCGGGGGTAGATATCGTTCGGGAAGCGCTCGGAACGCAGGATACCCGACAACACGCGCTGGCGGTCGAAGATATTCTCGCGCAGCGACATCGTACTCTCCTGCAGGGCGCTGATGCGGTGCAGGACGGCCTTGTCGATCGAGTCCTCGGAGTTGATGTCCTTCGAGAGCGCCGCGACCTGTTTGGCGATCAGCTCCACGAGGTCGGCATCGAAATCGATGCGCACCTCGAGCAGCGAAATGAAAAGGTGATAGCCCGTCGAATAGCTGCGGTAGTTCATCTGAAGGCGTTTTTCCGTTTCGCGGAAGGTGCGGAACTCGGCGCTGCGCACCGAAACCAGCACGCCCTCGTTGGAGATGATGAACGACACGGGTTCGACGATGAACGTATCGCCCGTCGGCACGAAGAAATTGGAGTTGGAGATGATGGCATTCTCGTTCTCCGAGTATTTCGACGTGGACTCGATCTCCTCGACCTGCTGTTTGGTCTGGAGGCTGATCTCCATGAAATTCTCGACGGCCTTCTGTTCCTTGATGGTCGGCAGGAGCATGTCGATCCACAGAATGTCGTCGTAACCCAGCTCGTCGAAGAGCTTCGTGTCGGCATTCCGGATAATCTTGTTGTACTGCTTGAGGTAAATTGTAATCATAAAACGCTCTCCTTCTTATAGTTCGTAAATCCCGTCCGGCAGAGAGGCGGATTCCCTATCCGCTAAGCTCTTCAGCCGGGATTGGCCCTCGGGGTTACCTTGATACCCGAGTCCCAGAACTTTTGCAGCGCTTTATGCTTCTGATTGTCGAAAATATAGTCGATATTCTGCGTAAGGTAGGCATACGCATCGTACGGTTTGTTGTCGAAACCATGTTCGAGAATGGCCTCGTAGGTGTGTTCGATACCGAAAGTCAGCGCATGCTGCAATCCCTCCGTGAAGTCGGGGTCGGTACCTTTGCGGGCGACCCAGACGGCGAACGCAAAAGGCAGCCGCGTGGCCTTTTTCCACTCGGCGGCCAGGTCGTACGAGTATGCGAAACGTCCTTCGTGGTCGAAGACCTTGTCGCCGATCAGCAGGAAGGCATCGCCCGGCAGGGCGTGCCCCAGCTGCGCATAATCTTCGAGCGTATAGTATTCGGGGGTGACTTTCCAGTGCTTTGCAAGCAGGTAGCCGGCCAGTTGCACCGACGTGAGCGAATGGGCATCGAGGAATACGCGGCGCGCCTTTTCGATCGGCTCGTTGCTCAGGAGCACCACCGTCCGCACGGGGCCGGCGGCTCCGATGCAGTACTCGGTCACTACCTGCGCATCCGCCAGCGACGGCACGGCTGCGGCCGGCACCAGTGCGATGTCGGCTTTGTGTTCGGCGAAATTCTTTGCACACAGGGAAGGCGGAGACAACAGCAGTTCGGCACGGAGGTTACCTTCGTGCTCGATACCATAGATGAACGGTATCGTATTGAGATACGACACGGCCGCTATACGTGGAACTATGACCATCATCCATAAGGGTATAAAACTGTTGGTTCGATGTTGCAAAGGTAATCAAAATTCGGGAGTTTTTCCACAAATTTTAGAAAAAGTGCTTCCACCTCTTGACAAGGGGGTATACGCCGTCGTATATTTGCCACACAATTCACACCGCACGGTGCACAGTGCACAAGTTATCGACATCAGGACAGAACTCACTGCCAGTCGTTTACGAATTGTTATTTTTGTTTTTCAACAACCTTTCAACCTGTTTATCAACAATGAATCGCACCCACCTCGAGGGTGCGGCGGAAAAGCTCACGGCACAACGGGGTTACACCTTCTACACCGGGCCGGAGGACGACATGGGCCACACCGTGCGGAATTACCCCGCGGCATGGCTGGCACCCCCGGAACTGCACGCCGTCGAAGGGCGCACTCACGGACGGGCGACCTATGACATGACGCTGCACCTGCTCCGCCCCGGAGCACGCATCTCCCCTGCGGAGCGGCGCACGGCACTGGCCGAAATGGAGGCACAGATGATCGAGATCTTCGCGGAGCTCTCGCTCGACGAACGCATTCTCGCCGTCGAAGGGCTCTCCGTCCGCCCGCGCTCTTTCTCGCTCACCCCGCACGGCGAAATTTCGCAAACCGCCACCGCCCGGATCGTAACGTGGTTTTAGCATGGCGCACCGTCGCCGTCCGCACGGCCGCAACCCCGCCCGGGTTACGGGCACGCAACAGAACGGCCGGCACGCTGCGGACGGCAACGGGCAACGTCGTGCAATCCGCCGCAACAACACCCCAAACATCTATCCAAATGACATTCACACAAATTCCGCCGGAGTACGCCCCGCTCGGCGGGGAACTCCGTTACACCGTCACCACGCCGGAAACCGCCACCCTCGACCTGCGCATCGCGGATGCGGGAAACGGCACGCTGATCGGCGCCAAACGCTTCGCCGGAGTCACGTCCGCCTCGTTCGATGCCGCCCCCTACCTGCGGCGCGCCGTCGCGTTCGTTCCGACGACCGGAAGCACAGGATTCCACATGGCAGACGGACGTAGTGTAGCGGCCTACATCGAGGCCCAAACGGCACAGGCGGCCGGGACGGCTCCGAGCGTCCACTCCCCGCTGCGAACGTTCCTCCCCTGCCGGACAAACGTAACGGCACCCGCCCTGCTGACCTCGATGCCGCTCGTCCGCCTGATCTCGCACGGCGAGTGCGACGAGCTGACGCTCTTCTCGGACGAAGCCGTCACGGTGACCGTCACGGCACAGGCCGGGACGACCGCGACCGCCGAAAGCTACCGCACGGCCACGGGAGGGTTGCATGTCTTCCGGCTCGACACGCGCGACTTCCCCGAAGCCGAAACCCTGGCCGTAGACGCCGGAGCCTGCGGCTCGGTCGCCTACACGGTCATCCCCGCATTCTCCGGAGCCCGGCGGCTGGCCTGGCGCAGCAGCGCGGGAGGAATCGAACATTACACCTTCCCGATCGAAAAGTCGGAGTCCGTCGAAACAATCAGGCAACGGGCATACGGAGCCGAAGGGCATCTGGTCGCCCGAACCCGTACCGAACGGCGGACGGTGCTCGTGTCGGCCTACGAACCCCGGGCGGCCCTAGAAGGGCTTTCCGAAGTCCTCTCCTCGCCCGACGTCTGGCTGGCGGGGGACGACGGCTACACGGCGGTCGACGTCGTTACGGAAAAGAACGTCGTGCACCGGCACGGCGCCGTGACCTGCCTCGAAATCGAAATCCGTCCCAAACGTAAAACCGGGATGCCATGGAACTGACGATCGATTCGAAGCCCTGCGACCTGGCCGGGGAGCCCATCGCCGTCGGGGGTTACGCCGCCGCGGAACTCGCGGACGTGGAAGCCGCACGGGAAGGCAGGTCGCAGGAGCTCACGCTCCCCGCGACGCCCCGTAACGAAGCGCTTCTGGGATTCGCCCGCGACCCGCATACCGCAGGGCGGTTCAACGCCTCGCTCCACAGGGCTGTGCTCTCGGCCGAAGGGGCAAAGTTACTGGCCGGGACGGTACGGCTGCTCGAAGCTTCGGGCGAGGGGTACCGGATCGAAATCCGCGAAGGCGGTGCCCGCTGGGCGAAAAATGCCGCCCGGCAGATGTTCAGCGCCCTGGGCATCGATTATCATGCGCGCCTGCTCCCGTCGACCGTCTCGGCCAGCTGGACGGACGATTCGCCCGTAAAGTTTTTCCCGATCCGCCGCGACGAATACCCGCAACAGAACAGCCCGTCGGATCTGCTGCCGGCCGAAAGGATCCTCTCGGTGGACGACTACCATCCCTTCCTGCACGTGGCGACGCTCGTCGAGACGATCTTCGCAGAGGCTGGCTACCGCATCGAAAGCAATTTCACGGGCAGTCCGGAGTTCCGCTCGCTTTACATGAGCGGTGCCTACCCGTCGCGCGACACGGCGGCGCTTGCTGCGCGGATGGGCTTCTACGCCCGCAGGCTGGCTCCGGCCACCGCACAGGGCAACCACCTGGGGCGGGTGTCGGCCAACCCGACCACAACGGCCAACAGCGTGGGCAACATCGTCGAAACGGCCACGCCGCAGACGCTCGACACCGACGGGGAGCCGATTCCCGAACTTTGCAACAACGGCAACTGCTTCGGGTTCGACAAGGGGCGCATCGTCTTCACCCCCACGACCGAAGTGAGTGCGGGCTTCGAATACTACCTGAAATACACCACCGACCATCGTATCCTGACGCGTGAGCGGCTCCGGGGATTCGACTCGGTTTACCTCGGGACGGGCGCCGACATGCCCTTCACGCTGGCGAACCGATATGAAGACCACCGGCCGGACATCTCCCCCGGGCACCGTTACCTGGCTATCGTGTTCGACCACACCGACGGGGCGCAGTACCGCCTGGCCTACACGAAGGATGGAGTGGCAGAGGCTCTCTGGACGGAGTTTTCGGCGCGCACGGCACAGGTCACGACCCCGGCCTCGGGCACCGTCGCCGACCCCGTGTTGCTCATCCGCAGCGGCACCCGCTGGGTACGCTATGCGGGCGACTGGGCGCTGTACGACGGATACGTCACCGAATCGGGACAGACGACCGTCGAGCTGCGGGTACGAACCGCCCCGGAACGCATCGCCCCCGCATCGCCCAAATTCTTCGACCGGATTTATTTCTACGGCGCAGAGGAGGGAATGTCGCTCACGCTCCACAAGGAGTGTTCACTCCGACCGCGGTTCTCGTCGGCACCGGGCTACGGCTCCGCAATCACTTTCGCCGACGTCGCCCGGCATCCTATCCGGCAGTCGGCACTGCTCGAAGCGCTGCAACACCTCTTCAACCTGAGGTTCCACACCGAGGAGGAGACCAAGACCGTACGCATCGAACCCGCCGACGAATTTTTCGGCAGCGGAACCACGGCCGACTGGCGCGACAGAAGCGATTTCTCGCAGCCTGTGGTGCTGGCCGACATCGCCCCCGAAATCCACGAAAGCCGCACATGGGGCTACCAGGAAGGCGACGGCGCCGTGAACCGTTTCAATGCCGGAGCCGGGAGCCCCTTCGGGGAGTGGAGCGTCCGCACCGATTCCTATGCCGCACGAGAGGGCGACCAAGTATTGCGCAACCCCCTCTTCCGGCCCACGCTCAGCGAGGCAGGGCACTATGCCAACGCCCCCTCGGCGCAGATCATGCAGGTCGGCGACCGGGATGACGTGCAGGAGGACGGCACCAACTTCACGCCCCGTATCGTGCGCTTCGCCGGGCTGCACCCGCTGCCCGCGGGCGAACGCTGGGGGTATCCGTCGGGGCTGGCGGAATACCCGCTCGCGGCATTCCACTTCACGGGGGACGCAGCGACGGAGGGCTTCACGCTCTGTTTCGAAGACCGCGACGGCATCCGCGGCCTTCACCATCGCTACGACCGCCAGGCAGCACAGGAAGCCACCTGCCAGCGCATCACCCTCTCGCTGCGGCTCGCGCCGCACGAATTCGAAAGCCTCTTCACGCCCGGCACCGGGATGCCCGACCTGCGTTCGGTATTCCGGCTCGACACCGGGGGCGAGGAAATCCGCGCCACGCTCCATGCCATCGAAAGCTACGACCCGCAGGCGGCATCGGCCAGATGCACCTTCACACGCCTGAGCGAAGGATGATGACACGGCACGAAAAACGGCTCGCCGAAGTGTTGCTCGACGCAATAGGCGGCCTGGAAGGGGAACAGGCCGTCGAACGGCTGTTCGGATTGGGACTGGTCAACCTGCGGGCCTGCGAACAGCGGGCCGTACGGGCACGGGTCGACCGGCTGGCAGAGGAAGGCGTACCCCGCTGCGAGGCCATGCACGTCACGGCCGACGAATTCTGCTGCTCCTACGAAAAGGTGCGCAGCTACTATTACAACACGTACAAATCCTGAAACATGAAATCGGAAATCCAAATCAAAAACAGCGCCGGCGTCTGCCGCATCGAGATCGAAGGCACCATCGGCGTACCGGAAGAGTGGCAGTTCGACCAGCCCGAAGCGCGCGTCGCAACCTACGAGAAGTTCCGCGACACGGTGCGGCGCATCGCCGGGATCGACGCCCCGCAGATCGTGGTCGACATCCGCTCGACGGGCGGCGACGTCAACGACGCACTCCTGATCCACGACGCGCTGCGCTCGCTCGATGCGCACATCATCACCCGCTGTTACGGTTACACGGCCTCGGCGGCGACGATCATCGCACAGGCCGCATCGCCCGGCTGCCGCGAAATCTCGGCCAACGCCCTCTACCTGATCCACACGGCCATCTGTGCCGCCGAAGGCAACGCCGCAGAGATAGCGGGAAAACTCGACCTGCTCCGCCAGACCGACACGCGCATCGCCGCGGTCTATGCCGCCCGTTCCGGCCGCCCGGCCGGGGAGTTCGAGGCGCTGATGGCCGAAAACAACGGCAACGGCCGCTGGCTATCGCCCGAAGAGGCCGTCGCAGCAGGGCTCGCCGACACGGTGACCGACAACGGGGAACGCACGGCACCCTCGCTGGCAGGGAATATCGCCCGCGGCTGGGAGCGGCTGCTCGCAGGCATCGGGCTCAACCGCCGCGAGGAGCTTCCCGCCGACCGCAATGTACTGCTCACCGCGGGAGATCGGCAGGAGTTGCTGCGCCGCTCGGCCACGGCCATACGGCAGGCACAGCAGAACGCCTCGCCCACCTGCACCAAACCGCGCGAAGACCCGTCGTACGGCGATACGGTGCGGACGGCGAACCAACGCGCCTACGCCGAAGACGCCAAACGCTTCAAAGGCATCTGACATTCACACACGACATAACCCAACACCAAAAACAAATCAGCCATGAGTTTCTTAGAAAGTGCAAAACAGTACACCGGTTCCGACCTCGAAACCATCTTTTTCCGCCCGATCCTGAGCGGCGACTCCGCCCGCGAACTGGGCGTACGGGTACTCTATAACATGCCCGTACCCACGACCATCCAGCTCTGGGACGGACAGCGCAACGTCCTCCAGAAATACTCCGCTGCCGGATGGACGGGCGGCAACGCAGCGACCAAACTGCAAAAGACCATCAGCCTGGGACGCGTGAAGGCCGAACTGGGATTTTCGGCCGCCGACTATTTCTCGCTGGTCTATGAAAAGATCGCCGCACGCGCCGACGTCAACATGGACGACCTGACGGGCACCGAACTCGAACAGGCCGAGACAGCACTCTTCAAACAGGCCGTCGCCGAAAGCATCCGCGCCACGATGTGGGTGGGCGACACCTCGGCGGCATCGGGTTACAACACCTTCGACGGGTTCCTCAAGACCGTGAAGGCCGGAGCCATGCAGGAGAAGTTCTACAACTCGATCTGCCAGGCTGAGGATTTCTCCGATCCCGAGAAGGTAGTCGCCGTCCTCGACGACCTCTGGATGAACGCCGACGAGCGTGTCAAGGACATGAAGGCCGACGGGCAGCTCGCCTTCTTCGTCACGTCCGACATCTACTACGCTTTCGAGAAATACCTCGACGGCAAGAGTGCCGATGCCGCCTACATGGCGACCACAGAAGGCCGTCCGAGCCTCGCCTACCACGGCATACCGCTCGTGGACGTGCGTCTGGGCTCCTACCTCACCGGCACGTCGCTGCACAAGTCGTTCTGCCTGCTGACCGACCGCCGCAACCTGGTACTGGCGGTCAACACGGCCGATTTCCCCGGCAACGAAGTGCGCATGTGGTACAACCCCGACCTGATGGAAAACCGCCAGCGTGCCGTCTTCATGGCCGGGTGCGACGTGCTCGACGAGACGCTGATGACCTACGCCTACAACCCGGCATAACGATGGCAGCCTCCACACCCCGCAAACCGGCTGGGGGCGTCGCAGCCGTCACGGTCACCCCCGCAGGAAACCTCCTGCGGGCGGCGGTGGCGGCGGACGGGCGCGCCGAAGCGATTTTCCGTGACGCGACGCAGCTCACCGCCCTGCCGCTCGCCGAACAACGCTCGTCCTATGCCGAACGGCTCGACACCGACGCCGGGCCGCAGCGCGTGCGCCACACGCTCACGCTGGTCGTGGGCCGCGAGGCGTTCCGCAAGGCTTTCACCCCGGCACTCCGCCGTGCAGCCGAGACCGAAGGGCTCATAGCCCTGGTCACGATGGCCTCGGGCGAGCGGCTGCTGGCGGGATGGTCGGCACGCTTCGGCACCTCGCAACCCCTGCGCCCGGGCTCCTTCGCCATGGAGTCGGGCATCAAACCCCTCGACGGCACGCCGGCCGTCCTGACGCTTGCGAGCGAGGACACCGACCCGGCCGCCGAGCTCAAAGAACAAGAAGCATGAGCAGAAAACAGAAATTCAAGCCGGCCGTAGCGGTCGCCAACCGTGCGGACGACCCATATATCACATCGGGCGCGGGGAGCGTCCAAAGCGACAAGTTCTGGCGCTGGGGTGACGACAATCTCTTTCCCAATGCCCTGGCGCTGATGGCCCGGCGTTCGGTCACGCACCGCCGCATCATCAACGACAAGGCCGACTACATCTCGGGCAAGGGGTTCTCCTGCGACGAGGGGCATGAACCCCTGCTCGCAGCCTTCATCCGACGTGTGAACGGCGACGGGGAGAGCCTGCGGCAGGTGCTCAACAAGCTGGCCTTCGACAAGGCCCTGTTCGGCAACGCCTTCCTCGAAATAGTGACCGACGCGGAACACTCGTTCCTCGCGTTCCACCACCAGGACGCTTCGCGCTGCCGCGTGGCCCGCGATTCGGCGCACATCCTCCTGCACCACGACTGGGCGGCCTTTAACGCCGCCGAGGCACGGACGCTGCCCCTCTACCCGGCCTTCGAACGGCAGGAGGACGGCACGCTGAGGGCCATGATCCACTACAAGGACTACGAACCGATGTTCGAGCACTACGGCGTACCGCCCTATATCGCCGGGTTCAACGTCTCGGCCATCGCCTACAAGACCGACAAATGGAACATCTCGCGGCTCGACAACTCGTTCCAGCTCTCGGGCGTGATGATGCTCGACAGCACCGTGGACAACGAATCCGAAGCCGAGCGCATCGTACGGCTGGCCGAACAGAAATTCGCAGGCAACCCCGGGCAGGTGATGTTCGTCATCCGCGACGGCGGCGAGAGCGACAATTCGCGCTTCATCCCCATCGCGTCGCAGAACGAAGGCGACTGGCAGGCGCTGCACGAACAGGCCGTGTCGGACATCGTCGTGGCACACTCATGGTTCCGGACGCTGAGCGGACTGGACTACGCCTCGGGATTCAGCGCCGAGCGTATCCTGCACGAGTACGAAGTGGCGCTCAACACGGTCATCCTCGGCGAGCAGGCCGAACTGACGGAGCCCGTGCGCGAGGCGATCACGTCCATTCTGGGGATAGACGCCTCGTCGTTACAGGTCATCAACCGTCCGCCGACGCGCTCCAAACCCATCTACATGAAGGTCTGGGAAGCCCGCAAGGCCGACGGGCTGGATTACGACCCCGATGACGAGCGCCAACAGGCGTTCCTGTCGGAGATCACGAAATACAACATACGAAGCATAGAATAAGGCCGGTTCTTCGGGCCTTTCGAAACTTGCCGTTCGCCGCCTCCGGCGGCACTCGAACACTCATTTCAACCACGACAATCATGAACACACTGATCACCCCTGCACAAGCCGTCGCATCGGCCTTTACGGACGGGGAGTACCTTGCGCCGGAAGCCATCGGCGAAGGCGACATCGCGGCGGCCGAACAACGCTACATCGTGCCCGTCATCGGACGGGCATTCCACGAAAAACTGCTCGCAGGCCTCCATGCCGGCTTCACGGCCGAATACCTCGCAGCCCCGGTAGCGCTCTTCACCCGCATCGCCGTACAGCCGCGGCTCGACATCCGCACCGGACAGTGCGGCACCGTAGCCCCCAAATCGGGCTCCTACCAGCCGGCCGACGCCCAGTCGCTGCGCGAACTGCAACGCAGCCTGCGCCGCCAGGCCCGCACGCTCCTGCGCCGCGCTGCGGAACACCTCGAAGCACATGCCGCGGAATTTCCCGGGTACGATCCCGACAACAACATCCTCAAACGCTGCACGACCGATGGAAACCTTATACAGACTCATTAGCGGCCTCACGGCGGGTTTCATCGCCCTGTTCGCCCCCATAGGCCCGCTGGTGGCATGTGCCATGGCATTCATCGGCATCGACTTCCTCTCGGGCGTAGCCGCCAGCCGCGCCGCAGCCCGCCGCAAGGGGCACACCTGGTATTTCGAAAGCTGCGAGGCCTGGCGCACGGTGCTCAAACTGGGACTTACGGTCACGGCCATCGCCATGGCCTGGCTGATAGACAGCTGTGTCTTGGACTTCATGCAGCTGAACGTGGCACGGCTCTTCACGGGTTTCACATGCGGCGTGGAGTTGTGGTCGTTCCTCGAAAATGCCGCACAGCTCTCCGATGCACCGCTGTTCCATTGGCTGCGCCGCTATGTCCGCCGCCGTATCCGAAAGGAGGCGGGCGATGAGTAGGGGGCTGCAAAACTGCAACCCGGGCAATATCCGCCAGTCGAAGGTGCGCTACAAAGGCGAAGTGCGCCCCTCGCGCGACCCGGCGTTCAAACAGTTCGAGTCCCTTGCATGGGGCTACCGCGCGATATTCGTACTGCTTGACACCTACCGGATACGCTACGGGCTCGACACGATCCGGGGCATGATTTCGCGGTGGGCGCCGCCTTCGGAAAACCACACCGAAACCTACATCCGCGCCGTGGCCGACGCCGTCGGAATCCCGGACGGGCAACCGCTCGACACCCGCGACCGCACGACGATGCTACGCATGGCTGCGGCTGTATCGCGTGTGGAAAACGGCGCCGCGGCCGATATGGGCGAGGTGGAACTGGGGTGGGAACTGTTCGTCCGCGACAAGCCCGCATCCGGCTGACCCGCCCGGCGGGCGACGAAAGGAAACAGTAAACGGAGGCGGGTTGCGAGGATCCGCAAAGAGCCGGCAGCAGACCAAAAACCGGGACACCCCACCCGAATGTCGCACAAAACAATCCGAATTTACTATATTTGCAGAGATGAAAGCCGCCTCCCTGTCCGCACGACTCGACCGTATGCCGATGGTAAAAGCCGTCGCACCGTTCGCCGCGGGGATTCTCGCCGCGGACTGCTTCACGCTGCCCCTGTGGTTCCTCGCAGGGGCTTTTTTGCTGTCCGGGACACTGGCGCTGTTGCTGCACTCACAGTCCGGCGCACTCGTAATGCTGCTTACGGCCGGGTTCGCCGCCTCACAGCTCCGCGACACAGCGCACACGCTGCCCCGCGGTATATACACGACTTACGAACTTACCGTCGAGGGTATCCCCGCCGAACGCGGACGCTACACCTCGGCCGAAGCGACGGCCGTAGCGTGGCGCGACCCTTCGGACGGAACCTGGCACGCCTCGGGTGACCGCATAATGCTCTATGCCGACAGCCTTACGGCCCTCTACCCCGGCGAGAGAATCCGCTGCCGGGGTTCGGTGCGGCCGTTTCGCGGCGGAGCGGAAAGTTACCGCCGGCTGATGGCACGCCGGGGGTTCGCCGGAACGTTGTGGCTGTCGGAGCGCACCCTCATCGAGCGCCTGCCCGGACGGAGCAGCGCCCTGCACCTGCACGCCGTCGAGCGGATGCAACGGATCGGGATGCGGGACGATGCGGGCGCCGTCTGCCGCGCCATGGTCACGGGCGACCGGAGCGGCATCACGCAGGAGCTGCGCACGGTCTATTCGCGCAGCGGGCTGTCGCACCTGCTGGCCGTCTCGGGACTGCACACGGGCATCGTCTTCGCACTGGTCAACCTCATGCTGTGGTGGCTGCCGCTGCTGCACCGCGGGCACCTGGTGCGCAACCTGCTCGCAACGGTCTGCATCTGGCTGTTCGTCGCGGCGGCCGGATTCCCGCCCAGCGCCGTGCGGGCGGCCGTGATGTGCACGATGCTCCAGTTCGCACTGGCCTCGGCGTCGGAGTACGTCGCACTCAACGCACTGGCGGCCGCCGGCTTCGGGATGCTGCTGTGGAACCCCGCCTGGCTGGGCGACATCAGTTTCCAGCTCTCGTTCATCGCCGTCGCGGCCATCCTCGCCTGGGGCGTGCCGCTCTGCCGACTGCTCCATACCCGCCGGCGGGCGCTCAACCTGCTCACGGACGCCCTCGTCATCAGCCTCGTGGCGGGCATCGCCACGGCACCCCTCGTATCGCACACCTTCGGCACAGTCCCGCTGGCGGGGCTGCTCGTCAATCCCGTGGCGATCCTCGTGGGAAGCATCGTCGTGCTGGGCGGCACCGTCTGGATGATCCTTCCCGTAAACTGGCTCGCCCCGACCTTCGACGCCGTGCTTTCGGGCACGGCCGACCTACTCAACACGCTGGCCCGAGCTGCCGCAGCGCTCCCGGGCGGATATGCAGAATACACCCTCGGCGGCGGGGCGACGGCGGGCATCTACCTGTTTTTTCTGCTCACCACCCTGGCTGCATGGTCTTTCGAGCCGAAAAAAAGCGTACATTTGCCGGCATGATAACCCCCGGGGAATATACGCTGCTGCTGACGGACGAAGTGCAGCGGGCCATCGCCGCCAACCGCGGCCGCGACCCGCTGAAGGTGGCCTTAGACCGCAACACACCCCACGCCCGGCTGGTCGCCACGCAGGTCAAGTACCTCGCGCGGGCGGAGGCGAAACTCCCCTCGTACGCCGCCGCACAGTGCATCCTGCCGCCGCTGGCGTTCGAACAGGCATCGAGCGAAGCCTGCGCCGCCCACAAGCGGATCGCGGGCGGGGCCGTCCTCGATCTCACCTGCGGGCTGGGCGCCGACGCCTTTTTCCTGGCGCGTCGTTTCCGCCGCGTGGTGACACTCGAACGCGACCAGACGCTCGCCCGCATCGCCGCGGAGAACTTCCGGCGGCTCGGCGCCACGAACATCGAGGTCGTCAACACCTCCGCCGAAGCATACCTCGCACAGCCCGGACTGCATTTCGACTGGGTCTATGCCGACCCCGACCGCCGTTCGGGCGACGGACGCAAACTGGTACGGCTCGAGGATTGTTCGCCCGACATACTCTCCCTGATGCCGCTCATCGGCAGGGCTTCGGGACGACTGTGCGTCAAAAACTCCCCGCTGTTCGACATCGGCGAGGCGCTGCGGCTCTTCCCCGGCGCCCGCGTAGAGGCCGTATCGCTGGGCGACGAATGCAAGGAGGTCGTCATCTATGCCGACGGCACGGGCCCCGGCATTACCGCGACCGCCCTCGGACGCGGCTCGTTCACGACAACGCCCGCCCAAGCCGGCGCACCCCCGCACCCGGGGGCGTTCGAACCGGATCGTTACCGGTGGCTCGTGGTACCCGATGTGGCGTTGCAGAAAGCGCGGCTGGCACGGCTGCACCTGCGCGGCAAAGCCGACATATGGAGCGAAAACGGGTACGGTTTCGCTGCGGAGCGGCCAGAGGGGATAATTGGCAGAGTATTCGCAATCGAAAGTATCGAGCCCTACGACCCCCGGCGGCTGAAACGCGCGCTCAAAGGCTGCGGCGCGGAGTTGATGAAAAGGGACTTCCCGTTCGCCGCGGAGGAGCTGGCACGGCGGCTGGGCGTACATGCCGGCAACGACATACGGCTGGCCTTCACGAAAATCGGGAGCGGTTTTTGGGTTGTACGGCTGGAATAGCTATATTTGCACGACAGGGACAGCGTCCGCCCCGACGGCACACCGGCCTCGGCACGGCGCCTCCGGGTTACGGGAACGGAAACGGCTTATGAAAATCAGCGAAATATTCACCTATTTTACGGACACGATCTTCCGGCGCGACATCCGCGAATGGCGCAACCCGGTGATCCGCTGGCTCGTGCAGCAATACCGGCTGCTGTTCTATACGGCGCGGGGCCTGCTCGAACACGGCACCATCGTCCGCAGCGCGGCACTCACGTTCTACACGCTGATGTCGCTGGTACCGATCGTCGCGGTGGTCTTCGCCGTCGTCAAGGGCTTCGGGCTGGCCGACGGGCTGGTGGAAAACCTCTACGCCCTCTTCCCGCAGAACCCCGAGATCGTAGACTACATCGTCACGTTCGCCGAAAAGGCGCTCGCCCGTACACAGGGCGGCGTGGTGGCCGCCGTGGCGCTGGTCATGCTCTTCTGGGCTGTGATCCGGGTCTTCGGCTCGATCGAAAGCGCCTTCAACAACATCTGGGAGGTCAAGGTCGATCGCAGCCTCACCCGCCAGTATACCGACTACATCGCCGTGGTGATGATCGTGCCGGTGCTGTGGGTCGTCGCCAATGCCGTCGGCAAATTCGCCCAGCAGATGCTGGGCTTCGACGGCAGCTGGTATTTCACCCTGCTCTCGCACCTGGCGTCGATGGTCATCATCTGGGTCATGTTCACCATCCTGTATATCATCATCCCCAATACGAAGGTCAAATTCAGGAGCGCCCTGATGGCGGGCATCGTCGCCGGCACGCTTTTCCTGCTTTTCCAGTGGGGATACCTCTACATCCAGCGGTGGATGACCTCCTACAATGCCATTTACGGCAGTTTCGCAGCGCTGCCGCTGTTGCTCATCTGGCTCCAGACCTCGTGGCAGATCCTGCTGTTCGGCGGCGAATTGTCGTTCGCCTACCAGAACATCGCCCGTTTCGGCGAAGAGCGCGAATCGCTGCTCATCAGCTACGACCAGCGGCGCAAGATCCTGCTGGCCGTGATGCTCACGGTCGTGCGGCGCTTCCGCGGCCAGGGCGGTGCCACCCCGGCCGACGAGATCCGGGCACAACTGGATCTGCCCACGCGCATCGTCAACGACATCCTTTACCAGCTCGTGCAGGCCGGACAACTGATCGCCGTGCCCTCGGGCGACGGCGAGCGCGAAGTGGCCTTCGCCCCGGCGCACGACCCCCAGTCGATGACCGTTTACGGCATACTCGAAGCGGTCGAAAAATCGGGGCAAACGACCGTCGACCTGACCCAGAGCGCCGAACTGACCCGCATCGACCAAGAACTGGAAACGCTCAAAGAGACCGCCCGCAAATCGCAGGACAACGTCCGGCTGGTGGATTTACTGTAAAACAATATGGAGAGACCTTTGGAACGCGTAGTGATCGTCGGCAGTGGAAACCTTGCCGAAGCATTGGCACAGGCCGTCGCCCGAAGCGGCCTGCAACTGGTACAGTTGTTCGCCCGCAACGCCGCGCGGGGGGAGGCTGTCGCCGCACTCGCCGGAACGCAGTGGACAGCAGACCCGGCACGGCTGGCCGACGCGGACATATACCTGATCTCGGTGAGCGACAAGGCAGTCGGGGAGGTAGCCGCGGCGCTACCCCTGCCTGCAGGAGCCGTCGTCGCCCATACTGCGGGGAGCGTACCGCTCGATGCGCTTCCCGCCCACGCACGCCGCGCCGTCTTCTATCCGTTGCAAACCTTCACCAAAGGGCGCAGCGTGGATTTTTCGCAAATCCCCCTCTTCCTCGAAACCGATGACGAATCCCTGCGTCCCGCACTCGAAGCCTTCGCCCGCCGTCTTTCGCACACGGTGGTGTGGGCCGACTCGGCCTGCCGCGCCAAGGTGCACCTCGCGGCGGTTTTCGCCTGCAACTTCGTCAACCACATGTACGCCGTCGGCGAAGGCATCGTCCACAGCGCGGGCCTGCCCTTCGACGTACTCAAACCGCTCCTGGCCGAGACCGCTGCCAAGGCGCTCGACGCCGCCTCCCCGGCCGACGTGCAGACAGGCCCCGCCGTGCGCAACGACCTGCACACGATGGCACGCCACCGTACACTGCTCGCCGCCGACCCCCGACTCGAAAACATCTACTCGATAATAAGCAACGACATATGGGAAACTTCAAAGAAGATATAGCCCGCACCGAGGCGTTTATCTTCGACGTGGACGGCGTGATGACCGACGGCGGCATCATCCCCACGCTCGACGGCGATTTCATCCGCCGCTACAATGCCAAGGACGGCTATGCGCTGGGCTACGCCGTCAAGATGGGCTACAAGGTCTGCATCATCACCGGCGGACGCGGCAAGACGCTCGAAAACCGCCTGCGGATGCTGGGTATCAACCGCTACTACACCGACTGCATGGACAAAATCACGGCCATGCGGGAATATTTCGCCGACGAGGGCATCGACCCCGCGCACGCGATCTACATGGGCGACGACATCCCCGACCTGGAGTGCATGCGCGAGGTGGGCATCCCGGTCTGCCCGGCCGACGCCGCGGCCGAAGTCATTGAGGCTTCGCGTTACGTCTCGGAGTTCCGGGGCGGCGAAGGAGCCGTGCGCGACATCGTCGAACAAGTGCTCCGCGCCCGCGGCGACTGGGCGAAAAACTCCGAGGGCGTCACCCCGTCGTCGCTGGCGGCATCGCGGTAAACCCGCCCCGGAACGGCCACGGAAAAGCCGGGCTTCGTTCGCGAAGCCCGGCTTTTTCATAATACTGCTTGAAGGCACCTATTGCATCCACTCGACATCCGTCGCATCGCGGAACAGGATGTTGAGCGGCCGCACGAGGCTTTCGGCATCGGCGGCGAAGATGAACCGCACCTTGTCGACGGGTACCGTCAGGAAGACCGTCGAGGGGTAGCCGCCGATCATGTCGACGCGATCGATGAGCGACCAGACGAATATTTCGAAAGGCATCTGGCCCGGCAGCAGCGTCAGCCCGGGGAATTCCGTTTCATACCCCGCCGAAGTGGTATCGGCAGGATGGGGTTTGAAGAACACGTCGTACTGCGCGCCGTACTGCTCCATGATCCGTGCTACATAATCGCGCTGCAAGCGGGCGCTGGCATCGTCGGCATGGCTCGTGCCGATGATGATGAGGTTTTTCTTCGGGGAGGCGTCGAACAGCGCCGCAAATTTGTCGTAATCGAATCCCGCCATGTCGTAGAACCGCTTGCGCGAGGACTCGGGCAGCGCCGAAAGCATCTCGTAAGGCTGGATGCTTTCGATCTCCATCTCCCCGAGCTTTTCGGTGATGAACGGACAGGAACTTTCCAGCAGCGAACCGTCCTGCACCACCAGCCGGTAATCGGGGCGGGTAGAAAGGTAATAAGGCCACGTATAGCTTTCGAACTCGGGCAGCGAACGGGTCTCGGGATAACGTCCGCCGTGGTTCCAGTCCAGCGCCTCGACCTCCGAGGCATAGCTCTCCCAGTTCTGCTCGGCCGTCGCCGCGTCGCCGAAATAGTTGTAAAAGTTATTGTAGGTTCCCGTACCGTCGGAGAGCATGCTCACCTTGACCCGTGCCGAGTCGATCCCCTGCGCCACGAACCAGTCGTAACCGATCCGGCAGCGCAGGTCGTCCACATAGAGGCCGAAGACGGCCGTCGGGTCGGCACTGTTGATCTCCAGGATACGGCGCTTCATTTCGCGCGCCATAGCCTCCATTTCGGCCTGCGTGGCATCGGCCGTTCGGTCTGCGGCGGTCGTAACCTCGGCACGCGCCGGGAACTCCGCCGGGTCGAACGTCTTGGAGCGCGAATAGAACACGTAGCCGGGCTTGTCGTGCGAGAGCAGGTGAATGCCCGCATACAGGGTAGGCATCGTCCCGAACGTCACGTAGAAATAATAGTCGGGGGAGTCGTAGCCGGCCGACAGGGCCCCCTGCGACAGGCGGAAAGGCACGATCGCATCCCCGCATGCAAAGGCGAGCTGGGCGCTGCGTGCGGCACCCGGATTCTCGTCGAGGCTCAGTTCGACCTCGGAATATCCCGCAGGGCCCTCGGTCGCGGAAAGCCTGAACCACGTATCCCCCGCAGCCTTCGTCACACGCCACGGGGCGGGAGCCAGCACGGAAATCTTGCCCGCACGGGCCAGTCCGTCGAGCGAAAGGAAATGTTCCCCGCCGTTGATTACGATCAGGTTCTGCGATACTTCGTCATCACTGCACGCCGCGGTGCCCGAAAGCAGCGCCAGGCAAAGGAAGAGCCGGAATAATCTTTTCATAAAGCGAATTGTTTTTCGATACTGCATATATAAACGCCGCGAATCCCGTTTTACTGCGTTGCCGCAAAAAATAACGGTAAAATTTAAGCCGCACGGGTTGTCCCGTGCGGCTTTGTCATTGAAAACGAGGAGTTAGCCGTTTCTTTTCTTCTTGATCCGGTCGAAATGCCCGCGGATGTGCTCGCGGAATAACTCCCGCCGGTATTTCAGATCGGCCTGCCAACCCAGCCAGCGGGTATAGCGCTCGCGCTTTTCAGGATAAATGTCGCGGATCGTCACCAGGATGCCCGTTTCCTCCACGCCGCCGAAATCGGGGTTCGACACCGTGTCGAAGACCCGCATCGTGGGCGAAAGGTTCATGTAGGCATTTATCAGCGGCGGGATGTTCTCGTTGAACTCGCGGATTTTCTGGATCAGTATCCGGTAGTTCTCCTGATAGGTTCGCCCCGTGAAAAGCTGTTCGTAATAGGGGTCGTCAAGGTCGAGCTTCAACGGATGGATACCCTCCACGAGGTTCTCGCGGTCGGGGAAATAGCGGCGCAGGAACCAGATCAGCGCATTGCGCGCCACGGCCTTGTAGGTCGTATACATCGTCACCTTGCCGAAAAGGTATTTCGCATTCGGATCCAGCACGATCAGCGCCCCGAGGCCGTCCCAAAGGTTATCCAGCGCGTAGATGCTCTTGGCGTTGCCGCGCGCCTGGTAGGAGGGCTGCACGAACGAGCGTCCCAGCTCGATGGTGCGGGGCAGGTACTTGCGACGGAACTTGTCGCTGAAACGGAAATAGTGTTCGGTCGAGAGGTGGCGGGGATATTCGTCCGTACAGATGATGAAACGGTAACCTCCGACGATCTCCCCGGCCGCCGGATCCCAGACGATCAGCTGGTAATACCCGTCCTCGGCCAGGTCTTCGGCGTCGATATCCACCTCCCGGCCTGTACCGCCGCCGGCGCCGCGGAACGCGATCTCGCGCAGCCGTCCGATTTCACGCATCAGCGCCGGGCACTCCGACGCCGGGAAGATATAGATCTCGTTCCCGGCCTTCTTCGTGTCGCGCGCTTTGCGCTCGGGCGTAAGCTCAGCGCGGAGCAATTCCCGGTCGACGGGAGGTATGATAGGTTCCATTTCTCGTGCTTGCATAACTTAGGACAAAAATACCGATTTACCCGTTATTTTCCGCCGGGAGGAGCATATTTTCCAAAAAATACGCTTTTTTGCGTACGAACTCCGCCTGGTCGCGGAGGCCGCCGTAGCGTTGCAGCTCGGCGACGGGGATGGGGTCGCCCACGAGAATGCGGAAATGCTTGCCCTTCTGCGAAAACATCTCGTCGGACAACCACAGCATCTCGATATTGAATTTCACGCCCAGCATCCGGCGGATACGGTCGACGCGGTAAAAGAAGTTCGACAACCGTCCCTCGACGAACACCGGCACGATCTGGCGCTGCGAGGCATAGGCTTTCTTCAGGAAATTGGTCTTCCACGGCAGGTCGGTCACCTCGCCCCCGATGCAGCGCGAGCACAGCCCGGCGGGGAAGGTGAGGATAGGCAGCTCGCCGAAGAACTCCTCGTCGAACTTGCGGGCGTAAAGGCTGTTCTGCGAACCGTGTTTGTTGACCGGGATCCACAGCGGGCGGAGGGGTTCGAGGTGCATCAGCAGGTCGTTGACCACCACGCGCGCATCGCCGAAGCGGTCGATCAGCTTGTCGGCCAGCATCATGCCGTCCATCCCCCCGAACGGGTGGTTCGATGCGAAAAGGTAACGGCCTTTGGGATCGAGTTTTTCGAGCCCTTCGACCGAATAGGTCACCTGCCATTCGCGGAAACAGGCACGGATGAACTCCTGCGGCGGCAGGTTCCAGTAATGCTCGAGGATGTAATTGATTTCCGGCTCATGGATCGTACGGCGGAGCCAGCGGAGGACGAACCCGGGAACCCAGCGGGCCAACCGCGGGGCTTTCTCGGCGAGTACCGCTCCGATATCTATTCTGGGCATAGGGATGTTCAAAAAATTATATCCGCAAATATAGGTATTGTTTTTCGAAAAATCCCTAACTTTACACCCAAATCGACCTCATCGGCAACGAATATGTCTCAGTACCATACACCTGTCCTTCTGGAAGAGTCCGTCGGCCTGCTCGGCATCGACCCCGCAGGCACCTACGTCGACCTCACTTTCGGCGGGGGCGGCCACTCGCGCCGTATCCTCGAAGAGTTGGGGCCCGAAGGGCGGCTCTATGCCTTCGACCAGGATCGCGATACGCTCGCGAACGCCCCCGATGACGCCCGGTTCCGCTATGTCGAGAGCAATTTCCGTTTCCTGCGCGGAGCCCTCAGGCTGCGCGGGGTGACCGAGACGGACGGCATACTGGCCGACCTGGGAGTCTCGTCGCACCATTTCGATGCCGTGGAACGGGGTTTTTCGTTCCGGGGCGAGGCGCCGCTGGACATGCGCATGAACCAGCGGGGCGGGCTGACGGCGGCGAAGGTCGTCAACAGCTACCCGGCCCAGACGCTGACACAGCTGCTGGGGGACTGGGGCGAACTGGACACCCCGTGGAAGGTCGCCAACTGCATCGTCCGGGCGCGGGAAACGGCGCCGATTCAAACCACGGCGCAGCTGGTCGAGGCCGTCCGTCCCTGCACGCCGAAGAAAGACGAGTCGAAATTCCTGACCAAGCTCTTCCAGGCCCTCCGCATCGAGGTCAACGGCGAGATGGAGGCGCTCAAAATGGCGCTCGAACAGAGCCTCAGGGTATTGCGCCCGGGCGGACGGCTGGTCGTCATCTCCTACCACTCGCTCGAAGACCGGCTGGTAAAGAATTTCCTGCGCAGCGGCAATTTCGCGGGCGAGGTGGAAAAGGATTTCTACGGCCGCGCCCTCACGCCGTTCGAAATCCTCACGCGCAAGGCGGTCGTCCCCTCGGACGAAGAACTGGAACGCAACCCCCGGTCGCGCTCGGCGAAGCTGCGCGCCGCCGTAAAACGATGACCCGGCCATGTATCCCGACCACGAATTCGACCCCATAACCCCCGAAGAGGAGGCGCAGCGCGCACAGGAAGCGGAATTCGCCCGCCGCGTGCGGCGCGAGGTACTGCGCATCGAACGGGGCGAGGCCGAGGAGGAGATCCGCGCCGACCTGGAGCGCGAGGCAGAAGAGAAGGCCGAAGCCGAGGAGCGCGAACGCAGGGAGCGCCGCCGCAAGGCCAGTACCTTCTGGCAGCTTTTTTCGGGCACGATCCTCGTACGCGAAGGCGTATCGAAATATTACCCCTACATGCTCTCGATCGCGGGCATGTTCTTCCTGAGCATCGCCGTCATGTTCACGGCGCTGCACCTCGACATGAAATACACGCGTCTCGAACGCGAAGTCCAGATCCTGCGCGAACGGTCGATCCGCCTGCAGGAGCAGCGTTACAGCCGTACGACCCACTCGGCCATCGTCGAGCGGCTGCGCGAACGCGGCATCGACCTCAATGACCCCTCCGCCCCGGGCGAAATCATCGAAAATTAAACGGCGATGAAACAGGAGCGTTCGAAGATCAAAAGCGACATTCTGCTGCGGGTACGGCTGCTTTACGTGCTGTTCATACTCGCGGGGCTCACCGTGTTCGCACGCCTGGTCTGGGTACAGCTTTTCAGCGCCGAAGTGGCCTACAACGCCGACCGGCTCGCCAGCCGCATCTTCACCGAAGAGACCATCCCGGCCCAGCGGGGCAGCATCCTCTCGCGCAACGGGGCGCCGCTGGCGACCTCGATCTTCCGCTACCAGGCGGCCTTCGACTTCGCTTCGCCCGGCCTCGATTCGCTCAAGACTTTCCGCGAACAGAGCGACTCGCTCGCCAAGCTGCTCTCCGCCTTCTTCAAGGACAAACCCGCCTCGGAATACGCCCGCCGCTTCCGCGAGGAGCACGCCCGCCGCTACCGGCTGGTCAACGGCCGCGACACCTCCTACCTGCGCTCCGAAGGGTGGCTGTCGCGCATGATGGATCGCCTGCGGGGCGAGGAGTACGTCACCCGGAAAATCTACGACACGATCCGCGACCACACCCCCGTCAACATCTTTCCCCGCGAGGTGGACTATGCCGAATGGCAGACCCTGCGGCGTTACCCGATGCTGAACTGGAACATGGGCATGATCTACCGCCTCGTCGAACGCGACCAGCGCATCTACCCGCAGGGCGAACTGGCGCGCCGTACGATCGGGCTCACGGGCGACAAGGGCAATTACGGCATCGAGGAGGCCTACCGCGAGGAACTCGCGGGACGGGACGGCAAGGCGCTGCGGCAGCGTATCGCCCGGGGCTTCTACGGCCGCGTGGCGGGAGCCGGGCATGAAGACCCGGTGGACGGATACGACATCGTGACGACACTCGACCTCGACCTGCAGGACGTGGCCGACAAGGCGCTGCGGCGCCAGTTGGAAGCCCAGAACGCCATCTGGGGCACGACCATCGTCATGGAGGTGGAGACCGGCGAGATCCTCGCCATGGCCAACCTGGGCCGCTCGGGATCCTCGGGCGGCAGCTATTACGAAAGGGAGAACTATGCGCTGGGACGCAGCATGGAGCCCGGATCGACCTTCAAGCTGGCGACGATGCTCACGCTGCTCGACGACGCCGGCATGTCGCCCGAGACGACATACGACACGCACAACGGCGACCCCGTGACGGTCGGCCCGGCCAGGAATATCCGCGACTCGCACCGGGGCGACCACGTCATAGACTTCCGCCGCGCCGTAGCCTCGTCGTCGAACGTCTATTTCGCCAAGGCGATCTGGGATCGCTACGGCATCACGGGCAAGAAGCAGGAATACAGCGACTTCCTACACGAGAAGCTCCACCTGGGCAAGACCGTCGGGCTGGAACGGCTCGGCGAACGCGCCCCGTCGATCACTGCCGACTGGAAAGTACCCGACCCGGGCGTCATGCTCGTCAAGATGAGCTACGGCTACCGCGTGCGGCTGGCGCCGATCCAGATGATCACGTTCTACAACGCCATCGCCAACGGCGGGAAGATGATCTCGCCCGTGCTGATCCGCGAACTGCGGCGCGGCGACCACGTCGAGGAGCGGTTCGAGACGCAGACCATCGCCTCGTCGATCTGCTCGCGCGCGGCGTTGCGCGAGGTGCAACGCTGCCTCGAACTGGTCTGCACGCAAGGTACCGCAAGCCTCTATTTCAAGGACTCCACGCGCCTGCGCGTGGCCGCCAAGACCGGCACGGCGCAGATCACCGACGCCCGCAGCCGCGAGGGGCGCTACTACCTCGGTTCGATGGTCGCCTATTTCCCGGCCGACAATCCCCGCTATACGGTGCTGACGACCATCGAAACCCGGGCGCAACCGGGCAAAGCCTACTACGGCGGGCCGCTGGCGGGCCCCGTGGTCAAGCGGATGGTCGATTACATTTACAACCGTAACCGCGACTGGTACGGCCGCGTGGAGCGGCACGGCGACCGCTGCTACCCGGGGCACGTCAAGGGCGGCGACATCGCCCAGATCCGCCGCGTGGCCGACAAGTTCTCGCCCCGCGCCTCGTTCGACCAGCGTACGGGCTGGGGGCGCGCCCGGGTCGACAGCCTCTCGAACGTAATCATCACGAGCCTCCCGCCCGAAACAGGGACGATGCCCGACGTGCGCGGCATGGGGCTCAAGGATGCGCTGTTCGTTCTCGAAAGCCGCGGGCTGAAAGTCCGTTTTTCGGGCGTGGGCGCCGTAACACAGCAAAGTATCCCCGCCGGAGCGCGCATCACGCCGGGCTCGACGGTCGGCATAACACTGAAATAAGATGAAAACACTGAAAGACCTACTCAAAGATACGCCCGTCACGGTGCTGCACGGCGACGGTTCCACGACGGTGGCCGCCCTGGCCTACGATTCGCGGGCCGTGACGCGGGGCGACTGTTTCTTCGCCACCCGCGGCACGCAGTCCGACGGGCACGACTTCATCCCCGACGCCGTCGCAAAAGGCGCCTCGGCCGTCGTCTGCGAGCAGTTGCCTGCCGAAACGGCCCACGGGGTAGCCTACATCGTCGTCCCCGACGCCGCGGGAGCGCTGGCCGACATGGCCGCCGCTTTCTACGACCACCCGAGCCGCGAACTGAAACTCGTAGGCATCACCGGCACCAACGGCAAGACCACGACCGTGACATTGCTCTACGACCTTGTGCGGGCACTGGGCTACAAGGCCGGGCTGGTCTCGACGGTCGTCTACAAAGTCGGCGAACGCATCGTCGAGGCGACCCACACCACGCCCGACCCCGTGCGGCTGAACGCCATGATGCGCGAGATGGCCGACGAAGGGTGCGAATACTGTTTCATGGAGTGTTCGTCGCATGCCATCGTGCAGCAACGCACGCGGGGACTGCATTTCGCGGGCGGCATCTTCTCGAACATCACCCACGACCACCTCGACTACCACAAGACCTTCGCCGAATACATCCGCGCCAAAAAACTCTTCTTCGACTCCCTCGCCAAGGATGCCTTCGCCCTGACGAACGCCGACGACAAAAACGGCCGCGTCATGGTGCAAAACACCGCAGCCGGGATACACACCTATTCGCTGCGCACGATGGCCGATTTCCGCTGCAAGATAGTCGAGATGCACGTCGAGGGTATGCTGCTGCGCATCGACGGGCAGGAGGTCTGGGTCGGGCTCGTAGGACGCTTCAACGCCTATAACCTGCTGGCCGTCTACGGCGCCGCGGTACTGCTGGGACTCGACCGCACCGAAGTGCTGCGTGCCATGAGCATGCTCCATGCCGTGAGCGGGCGCTTCGAATTCGTGCGGGCGGAGAACGGAACCACGGCCATCGTCGACTATGCGCATACGCCCGACGCACTGGAGAACGTCATCCAGACCATCGAGGAGATCCGCACCCCGGCGCAACAGTTGATCGTCGTCTGCGGCTGCGGCGGCGACCGCGACCGCACCAAACGACCCGAGATGGCGCAGATCGCGGTGAAATACGCCGATACGGCCATCTTCACCTCGGACAACCCGCGCCACGAGTCGCCCGGGGCGATCCTCGACGAGATGGCCGCCGGCCTCGACCCCGGCGCCCGGTTCCTGCGCATCGTCGACCGTGCCGAGGCCATCCGCACCGCCGCAATGCTCTCCCGGCCGGGCGACATCCTGCTCATCGCGGGCAAAGGGCACGAAACCTACCAGATCATCGGCGACGTAAAACACCACTTCGACGACAAGGAGGAGGTCGCCAAGGCCTTCGGCACACTCAGGAACTAAAAACCCGACATACGACATGTTCTATCACATTTTCAAACATTTAGGCGAACACTACGACATCCCGGGCTCGGGTATGTTCCAGTATATTTCGTTCCGCGCGGCGGCGGCCATCATCCTCGCGCTGCTGATCGTCATCATCTTCGGCCGCAAGATCATCGACTTCCTGCGCCGCAAGCAAATCGGCGAGGACATCCGCGACCTCGGGCTCGAGGGACAGCTCCAGAAACGCGGCACCCCCACGATGGGCGGCGTCATCATCCTGCTGGCGATCCTCGTCCCGATCCTGCTCTTCGGACGGCTCGACAACATCTACATCCAGCTGATGATCGTCTCGACCGTCTGGCTGGGGCTGATCGGCGGGCTGGACGACTACATCAAGGTCTTCCGCCACAACAAGGAGGGGCTCAAGGGGCGCTTCAAGATCGTGGGCCAGGTCGGGCTGGGCATCATCGTCGGCACGACGATGTGGCTTTCGCCCCAGATCATCGTCCGCGAGAAGGTCACGCAGCCCGTGCAGACCGTCTACCTGAACCCCGACGGGTCGGTGATCGAAAGCGTGCAGCGGAACGTCGTCCTGAGCTCGGAAAGCACCAAGACCACCAAAACCACCATCCCCTTCGTCAAGAACAACGAATTCGACTACGGATGGCTCACGGGCGAAACCAGCGCCGCCACGTGGCTGCTCTACGTGCTGGTGGCGATCTTCGTCGTCACGGCGGTGTCGAACGGCGCCAACCTCACCGACGGCCTCGACGGGCTGGCCACGGGCGTCTCCGTCCCGATCGTGGCAGTACTCGGCGTACTGGCCTACCTCTCGGGGCATATCGTCTACGCCGACTACCTCAACATCATGTATATCCCCGACAGCGGAGAGCTGGTCGTCTTCGCGGCGGCCTTCGCGGGCGCGCTGGTCGGCTTCCTGTGGTACAACTCCTTCCCGGCGCAGATCTTCATGGGTGACACCGGCTCCCTGTCGATCGGCGGCATCATCGCCGTCTTCGCCCTCTGCATCCGCAAGGAACTGCTGCTGCCGCTGCTGTGCGGCGTGTTCCTGGTCGAGAGTTTCTCGGTGATGATGCAGGTCGGCTACTTCAAATACACCAAACGCAAATTCGGCGAAGGGCAGCGCCTGTTGCTGATGGCTCCCGTACACCATCATTTCCAGAAAAAAGGGCAGTTCGAAACCAAGATCGTGCTCCGCTTCTGGATCATCTCGCTGCTACTGGCCGCCATTACCCTGGTAACGCTCAAAATACGTTAATAAACCGCCATGTATACCCCGACCCGCCTTACCGCCATCGCCCTGCTCTTCGCAACGTCGCTCCAGGCCCAGCCGCCGCAGCGGATGGTACGCTCGCAGATCCCGGAACCCTACCCCGTGCTTACGGCCACGCCGTCGGGAGAGGCCGTACCCGAATCGCCCGACCCGCTGGTGCGCTACTGCTGGACGAAAGTATCGCCGGACGACGGGCTGGAGATATACACGGTCTACCCCAGGCAGGCGACAGCCTCGAACCCCGAAGCCGCCGACCTCGGAGACCCGCGCCGGATCACCGTCAGCGACGCATGCGACCTGATGTTCGACTTCGGCCAGGTGAACGCCGGATGGCTCGAATTCGACTGCGACACCCCCGACGTCGCGTTCGAGGCCAGCATCAGCGAGTTCAACGAACCGGCCGTGTTCAACGCCGGCTCGGAGCACCCGGTGAAAACCGCCGTCCCCGCTCGCTACGGCAACAGTTTCCGGCTGGAACTGAACCGGGAGCTCTACGAAGGCGTCCGCTTCGGGTGGATACACGTCCGCAGCCTCCGGAAGCCCGCCGTCATCCGCAACGTACGGCTTGTCTGCCAGACCAAACCGGTCAACTACGAAGGGTGGTTCGATTGCAACGACCCGCAGCTGACGCGCATCTGGTACACGGGAGCCTACACCGTGCGGCTGAACCTGCTGAAAGACTATTTCGGGGCGATCCTCATGGAGCGCAGCGACCGCCATTCATGGACGGGCGACGCCTATACGGCGCAGGCCGCGGCGCTGGCCGCCTTCGGCAACTTCCCGTTCATCCGCAAGAACCTGCTTTACACCTCGACGCAGGACAACGGCATCGCCAGCTACTCGCTCTATTGGGTGCTGAGCCTGCTGGATTACTACAACTATACGGGCGATGCGGAGACGCTCGCCCTGCTGACCGAAAACGCCTGCCGGAAACTCGACGCCGCCTACGACCACTACGACACGCTGCCCCGGCTCTGGTTCTACGGCTGGGACGAGCGGCTCGGGGCGGGTTTCGAAGCCCCCGATTTTCGGGAGCCGCAGACCGCCTACCGTATGCTGGCCATCGGTACCTGGCGGCAGTTCGCCGCTGCCATGCGCCAGGCCGGCAACCGGGAACTGGCCGGGAAATACGAGCGTTACGCCGACGAAAAGACCGAAGCCCTGCGCCGCAATCCCCGCTGGTACGAGGGGTTGGGGCTCTTCGCTGCCACGGATGCCGCCAACGCCGGGTTCGCCACGCCCGCCGAGCGCGAAGCCCTGCTGGCCCGGAATTTCTCCGACCGCCTGCAGCGGGTCTCATACTCGCCCTTCAACCAGTATTTCGTATTGCAGGCATTGGCGTCCCTGGGAGCTTACGACCGTGCGCTGCACACCGTCGACGATTGCTGGGGCGGACAATTGCGCTATGGCGCCACCACCTTCTTCGAGGTGTTCCGCCCCTCGTGGAACGACTGCAAACTTTCCGACAACGACGCCCCGGTCAACAACCAGTGCGGCTACACCAGCCTGACCCACCCGTGGAGCGCCGGTGTCACCAAGTGGCTGAGCGAGGAGGTGCTGGGCATAAAACCCCAGCTCCCGGGCTTCGTCCGCTTCGCCGTGAAACCCCGCCTCGCCGGATCGCTCACCCGCGTGGAGGGCGGAGTCCCGACGCCGCGCGGCATTGCCCGGGCATCGCTCGACATGACCGCGCGCCGCGGTTCGCTCACCGTGCCCGAAGGTTCGGAGGCCGAATTCTGCATCCCCGCGGACGGACTTCGCATCGGCACCATATACCTCGACGGCAAGCCCTGTGCCGCCGACCGTACGAACGACGGCTACTACCGTATTTCGGGGATCGGCGCGGGGCGCCACGCCATCCGGTTCGATGCCGAAGGCGAATTCCGCCCCCTGCAAACGCAGGAGGAGATCGCCTACCGCATCCCCGCTGAAAAATTCAGCGAGGACGCCGCGACGCAGGGCGACTGGCAGGATAAATACGGCTCGCAGGGCTACGTGCTCTTCAGCTACGATACGGCGGGCGCACACCGCGTAAAACAACCCGACCGCATCCGCAGCATCGTCTACGCGAACTACGACCGCATGGGCCACGTACACTATGCCGATGCGGCAGGCGACCCCCGTGCGCTCCGATCCGACCGCCGGGGCGACGGCTCCCGCAGCCTGGGCGCCATCGTCACGCGCGACCCGATCGCCTGCTGGCAGGTGATGACCGTCGACCTCGACGCCCGGGACACGCAGCCCTACCGCATTTCGCTCTATTTCGCGGACTACGAACGGGCGGGGCGCCGCAGCGCCTTCGAGGTTTTCGACCTTCGAACCAAAGAACTGCTCGCACCGGTATACATGGTACGTGACTACGGTGAAGGCAAATACGTCACGTTCGAAGCCTCGGGTTCCGTGCGCATCCGCATCTGCCAGGTGCGCGGCCCCAATGCGGCCTGTTCGGGAATATTCTTCGACTGAAACGATAAAACATAAAAGATGAAACGCATCGCAGTCCTGGGCGGAGGCATCAGCGGTTACGGTTCCGCGATCCTCGCCAAAAAGAAAGGGTTCGACGTATTCCTCTCCGATATGGGGAAGATCGCCGACCGCTACAAAGCCAAGCTCGACGAGTGGCAGGTTCCCTACGAGGAAGGCGGCCACACCGAGGAACGCATCCTCGCGGCACACGAGGTCATCAAGTCGCCGGGCATCCCCGAAACGGCCCCCATGGTGCGGAAAATCCGTGCGGCAGGCATTCCCGTCATTTCGGAAATGGAGTTCGCAGGCCGTTACCTGGGCCGGTCGAAGTGCATCTGCATCACCGGCTCGAACGGCAAGACCACTACCACGTCGCTCGTCTACAAGATCATGCGCGACGCCGGGATGAACGCCGCCCTGGGCGGCAACATCGGCGAGAGTTTCGCCTACTCCGTGGCCACGGGCGACTATGACTGGTACGTGCTGGAATTAAGCTCGTTCCAGCTCGACGGCATGTTCAGGTTCCGCGCCCACATCGGCGTGCTGATGAACATCACGCCCGACCACCTCGACCGCTACGGACACTGTTTCCAGAACTACGTCGATTCGAAAATGCGCATCACGCAGAACCAGAACTCGCGCGATTATTTCGTCTATTCGGGCGACGACGAGGTGATCTGGCAGCAGCTTCCCAGGTACGATCTGCACATGAAGCAACTTCCCTTCGCCGCAAAGAATGCCGTGGCGAGCGGTGCCGGCGACGCCTTCCTCTGCGACGGCAAATTCACGGCGGCCGTCGGGAAGGCCTCGGTCGAGATCGACACAGCCAAGATGCAGCTCAAAGGACTGCACAATGCCTATAACGCCATGGCCGCGGCTCTTGCGACCCTTGCGGCAGGCGTCGCGCCGGCCTCGATCCGCCGCTCGATCTACGGCTTCGCCCCCGTCTGCCACCGTCTCGAACCCGTCCGGGAAAGCGGCAGCGTACTGTGGATCAACGATTCCAAGGCCACCAATGTCGACTCGGTATACTATGCGCTCGAAAGCATGACGCGCCCCGTGGTATGGATCGCCGGGGGCACGGACAAAGGCAACGACTACGAACCGCTGAAGGCTTTCGCCCGTGCGAAGGTACATACGCTCGTCTGCATGGGCGCGGACAACACCAAGCTGATCGAAGAGTTCACGGGTGTGGTGCCCGAAGTGGTCTCCACCGGCTCGCTCGACGCCGCGATGGAGGCCGCCAAAGCCGCCGCACAGCCCGGCGACGCGGTGCTGCTCTCGCCCGCCTGCGCGAGTTTCGACCTCTTCAAAAACTACGAAAACCGCGGCGAGCTGTTCAAGGCGTGGGTAAACGAAAAGGCATAGCACGATGAAGCTCGGCGAACGGAAATACACGCAGGACGAAGGGCCGGCGCAGGAGCCCTGGACGGAAGCGCCCGGAAAATCCCCCCGCGCAGCGGACGGGAAGACCGGGGCGCAGGATGCGCCCCGACGCCGCGGCGTGCGCGGCACCGATGCCGGGGAGAGCGCCTGCGAAACCCCCGAAGCCCCCGAAAAACACAAGTTCCGGCTCTTTACCGGCGACCGCGTCCTGTGGATCATCGTCGCAGCGCTGGCGGTGATTTCCGTGCTGGTGGTCTACTCGTCGACGGCCAAGATGGCCTACGACGCCCACACGGCGCGTACCACAGCCCATTTCCTGCGCCAGCAACTCATCATCCTCGTCGTCAGCCTCATCATCATGGTCGCCGTGCAGAAGATCAACTGCCGGATTTACAACCTGTTCTCCCGCCCCGTCTATTTCCTTTCGGTAGCACTCACCGTCGCCGTCTATTTCATCGGCGCCACGACCAACGGCGCCGCCCGCTGGATACCCCTCGGGCCGTTCCAGTTCCAGCCCTCCGAGGCGCTGAAGGTCGCCACGGTACTGTTCCTGGCCCGGCAACTGGCCGGACGGCAGTCGAAAATCGATAAAATACGCATCGTCCCGTCGCTCAAATTCTGGACGTGGCGTTCGTCGCGCGAACAGCGCCGCATCTGGCGCGAGGGGACATGGCCGATCCTGATGCCCGTCGTGGTCTCGTGCGCGGTGATCTTCCCGGCCCACACTTCCTCGGCCGTACTGGTTTTCATGGCCTCGTGGGTCATGATGCTCATCGGGCGCGTCCGGCTGGGCGAACTGGTGAAACTCATCGGGCTGGCCTGCATCGGCATCGTCTTCATCATGACGCTCAACCTGGGGCGCAGCGAGACTGCCGAAGGGCGCGTCTCGACATGGATCCATCTCTGGACACGCTCGCAGACCGAAAAACCGATCGAGCACCTCACCGACACCGAGCGGTCGATGATCGCCATCCACAACGGCGGGGTCTTCGGCGAAGGCGCCGGACAGAGCGCCATGCGCGTCGAGATGATCCATCCCGAAAGCGACTATGCCTACGCCTTCTTCGTCGAGGAATACGGCATCGTACTGGCACTGGCCCTGTTGATGCTCTACCTGTGGATATTCTTCCGGGGCATCGAGATATTCCGCCGCTGCGGGACGGCATTCCCGGGGCTGCTGGTACTGGGGCTCGCCCTGCTGATAACCTGCCAGGCGCTGCTGCATATCATGGTGACCGTCAACCTGATCCCCGAAACGGGACAGACGCTGCCGCTGATCTCGCGCGGCGGTTCGTCGACCATCTTCACCACCATCGCGCTGGGCATGATCCTCAGCGTCAGCCGCCAGAACGACGAACAGTCGCACGATACGCCCCGCAGCGAATCCATTTACGAAAAATAACACGGTCATGGATGACATAAGACTCGACAAATACCTTTGGGCGGTGCGGGTGTTCAAGACCCGCAGCGACGCCGCGGATGCCATCCGCAACAACAAAGTCACGGTAAACGGCTCCGCCGCCAAACCCTCGCGCGAAGTGAAGGTCGGCGACGTGATCGCCGTGCGCAAGATGCAGGTGACCTACTCCTACCGGGTGCTCGACCTCGTGTCGAGCCGCCAGCCGGCCAAGAATGTCCCCCTGTACTGCCTCAACATCACCCCGCAGGAGGAGCTGGACAAGCTCAGCATCCCGCGCGAAACGATCTTCGTCTTCCGCGACCGCGGTACGGGGCGCCCGACCAAAAAGGAGCGCCGCGAACTGGACGGGCTGATGGACGGAATCTACTACGACGGGGACGAGTAGGCCAGTATGTCCGGTGTCTCCCCATACGAACTCCTGACCTTCGCTTCGTCGTCCGTAGCCGCCGCCCTGGGCGCCCTGCTGCTGGGGCTCCGCATCCCGGACGGGCAGGCGCTCGGCACCCTGCGCACGGCAAGGGGCTATCTGGCGCTGTCCTGTTTCATCTGGGCTGCGGCAGGTTTCGCCGGCACGTTCCTGCATCCGGACATCGGGGATATGCCCTGACCGTCCGCCAGACCGAAGCTTATTACGACGAGGAACAGGAGGCTCGAAGGCGTCCGGTCGGAATTTGCGCGCATCCGCGGCACCCATAATCTGCGGCGTGGTTTTCTATGGCAGGATCGGCAAACAGTTGAAAATCCCCACGGGATAAAACGCCAAAACGGACGGATCATCATGCAAGCACGATATCCGTCCGTTTTTTATTTCGAGCCCATCGGCTCTTTTTCAACCGTTTATTTACTTCTTGTTGAAGAAATTCATCGTCCGTTCCAACCCGATCGTCGTGAACGAAAGGATCGCGTCGCCGAACACCTTGAGCCGCTCGGGCAGCGCCTTGCGCTCCTCGTCCGACCACTCCCCCAGCACATAGTCGACCTGGTGGCCCCTGGGGAAATCCCCGCCCACGCCGAAGCGCATCCGGGCGTAGTCCTCCGTTCCCAGCAGCTCGGCGATATTCTTCAGCCCGTTGTGCCCCCCGGCACTCCCCCGGGGACGCATACGCAGCGTGCCGAAAGGCAGCGCAATGTCGTCCGAAACCACCAGCAGGTTTTCCGGGGCGATCTTCTCGGCCTCCATCCAGTAACGGACGGCTTTGCCCGAAAGGTTCATGTAGGTCGAGGGTTTCAGCAGGATCAGCGTACGCCCCTTATGCTTCAACTCGGCCACATCGCCGTAACGCGCCGTCGTAAAAACAGCGTTGGACGCCTCGGCGAGGGCGTCCAACACTTTGAATCCGATGTTGTGCCGGGTTCCGGCATATTCGGCGCCGATATTTCCCAACCCAACAATAAGGTATTTCATACGCTACCGGTTAGGCTTGTGCCGCCGCACCGCGCGATGCACGGGTTACGCGCACTGCGCAGACGGCCGTCGAAGCCGGAGTGACGAATTTCAGGTTCTCGAATGCAAGGTCGCCTACGAAGATGGTCTTGCCGACACCCAGTTCGGTTACGTCCACGACCAGTTCGTCGGGCAGGTTCTCGACCAGCGCGCTCACGACGAGCTTACGGGCCGACAGCGTCAGCTTACCGCCGACCTTCACACCTTCGGCGTTACCCGTCAGGCGTACCGGAATGGCGATGGATACGGGTTTACCCTCGGCAATGCGGTAGAAATCGAGGTGGAGGATCTGCTCGCGGATGGGGTGGAACTGCGCCTCACGCAGCACGGCCTGCTCTTTCTTGCCGTCGAAATCGAACTCGACGATGTAAGAGTTGGGGGTGTAGATCAGGGCCTTGATCTCGCGGGGGTCTACCGAGAAGGAAACCGACTCGCCGTTGCCCGACAGTACGCAGGGTACCATGCCCTCGCGGCGTACGGCCTTGGCCGCTTTCTTGCCGTACTCATCACGCTTAACGGCCTTTACAGAGATAGTTTTCATAATACGTTTGTTTTTTAATGTGTTACCACCGGCGGTTCTCAGCCCGGCCACGCAAGCCGCGCCCCAATTCCGCCTGTTTCGGATCGCAAAGATAAGGTAAAATATTAAGAATCAAAAATCAACCGTAAAAAATTCGTTTCCGGGCAAAAAAAATTTCGGTTTGGGATTTAACTTTTGCAACTTTAACGCGTCTTACAGACAAACCCTCATGGAAGAGACCCGCGACATACCCGCAGAAGAACTCTCGGCGCTACGCAATCCCGCCACCCGGCGCGGGGCGTTCGACCGTCTGGTCGGGGCATACCTGCGGCCGCTTTACTGGCACGCACGACGGCTGGTCGTCGTCCACGAGGATGCCGAGGATGTGGTACAGGAAACCTTCATCCGCGCCTACGACAAGATCGGCACCTTCCGGGGCGGAGCCGGGGAACTGGGGGCATGGCTCTACCGCATCGCCACGAACACCGCACTGACGATGCTGCGGCGGCGCAGGCCGGGGCTCTTCTCCTCGCTCGACGACGTAAGCCGCATCCTGGCAAGCCGCGTGGCGGAGGAGTGCGGCGAGGATGCCGACCGGACGCTGGTACGTTTCCAGCAGGCGATCCTGGAGCTGCCGCTCAAGCAACGGCTGGTCTTCAACCTCCGCTACTACGACCGGATGCCCTACGGACAGATCGCCCGCGTGCTGGGGCAGCGCGAAGAGACGCTCAAGGTCAATTACCACCATGCGGTACAGAAACTGAAAGAGAAACTAACACGGGAACTATGAACCACGAATTCGGAAATATCGGCAGGCGGCTGCCTTACGACCTGCCTGAGCATCGTCTCGAAGCGTTGCACGAACGCATCCTGCGCAATACGGCGGCACGGCCCGCACCCGCTGCCCGCACCCGCCGACTTTACCTGGCGGCAGGGGTGAGTGTCGCGGCAGCCCTCCTGGCAACGGGCATCCTCGTCTCCGGACACCTCAGCCACCGCGCCGAGGCCCCGCTGCCGGACATCGAGCAGATGCTCGCCACGACCCCGACCGAAACCCTGCAACAGGCTGCGGCGGAGAACTACGACGACATACTCTACAACCAGCAACTTTAAAATTCCATGCGCTATGAAACAACTCCTCACTTTTCTTTGCGCGCTCCTCTTCGCCCTCGCAGGCAAGGCCGCGCCCGCCGGTGACGAACTGAAACAGCTTCTGGCCGAAGCCCGGGCTATCGTCAACACGGCCGGCAACGCGGCCGACCGGGAGGTCTCCCGGGCCTTGTCCGAAGCGCGCCGCGCCGTAAACGCCACCGACCGCCAGATCGACCGTGCCATGGCCGAGGCCCGCAGGGCCGTCGGCGCCTCCGACCGCGAGATCGACCGCGCCATTGCCGAAGCGCGCGCCGCCATCGACGCCGCCGAAACGGCCGCCGTCGCCAACCAGTCGATCGAAGAGCTGAACAAGGCCGCCCGCGAGCAGGTCGTGCGCGAACTGGGGCTTACCTCGCGCCAGCGCAAGGAGTTCGAACCGCTCTACAAAGCCTACCGCGAGGCGCTCGACAAGGCCGTCAATACCCCGGATGCGGGAACGGACGAGGCCGCTCAACGGCAGGGACTCAAAACCAAGCTCTCGAACATCGCCGCCACGGCGCAGGTCAAACGTGACTACGTGGACAAATTCGCCGCTGTGCTCACCGCCGAGCAGATCCGCCGCCTCTACAACACGGAGGGCGAAATCGGCACCAACATCAAACGTGCCGCCGTCGACCGCCGCCGCAACCAGAACACGCGGCTGAAAGGCAGCGGGCGCATGGTGACGCAGGACTGGGGCAAGGCGGGCGACTACACGGGCATTTCGGCCGCGGCGTTCTTCGACGTCACGGTCAGCCCCACGGCACGAACCATCAGCGTGACGGCCGACGACAATGTGATCGACTACCTGGTGCTCGAGCGCGACGGCGGGACGCTGAAATTCCGCGTCAACGCCAACAATACGGAGAACATTTCGGTTTCGGTCGTCGTTCCCGCGTCGGCCGCCCTGCGCCAGATATCGGCCGGCTCCTACGGCAAGGTGACCTGCAAGCTGCCGTTGAAAGGGCCCTCGGTCGCGGTTTCCGTTTCGAGCTACGGATCGGTCATCGCCGACATCGACACCCCGGGTACCGCCCAGCTCAACGTGTCGAGCTACGGCAAATTCTCGGGCTCGGTACGCTGCAACGACTGCGAGCTGCGGGTTTCGAGCTACGGGTCGGCACAGGCGCCCGTCGACTGCCGCAACAACTGCCAAGTCACGGTCGGGAGCTACGCCAAGTTCTCGAACGACATCAAAGCTTCCGTCCTGACGCTCAAGATCAGCAGCGGCGCCAGTGTCAGCAGTACGCTGATCTCGGATGCACTGACGCTGAGCGTCGACAGCTACGCCAAATTCTCCGGCGCGGTGACGGTGAACAGCCGGCAGGCGAAACTGACCGTCAGCAGCGGCGGCTCGTTCAGCGGCACGTTCAGCGGGAATTCGCTCGAGGCGGAAGTCGGCAGTTACGGCAAGATCAACCTGAAAGGGTCGGCACAGGTCGCCAGCGCCGCGGTCAGGGTATCGTCCGGAGCCGTGTTCAGCGCCCCCGAGCTGCGGGTCGCCGACTATGACCTGACCGTATCGAACTATGCCAAGGCCGACGTGTGGTGCTCGGGCACCCTGCGGATAAACGCTTCGACAGCCGCCCGGATAACGTACGACGGCCCTTGCAGGGTCGAATCGCTCACCGACAACATACGGCGCAGAAAGTAAATACAAACACCATAAGCGTATTTACAGGAAAGGGACGGAATCGAATCATCGGTTCGGTATTTGTAGGTAAACGAATATGCAGAAAAGAGTAAATATCATGTTTACAGGTATTTAATTCCCTGTTCTGCATCTGTTCCGAGCAATAAAATTGCAGAATCGGGCAGGTTTGACGGTGAGTTTCGTTACTTATCCGTTACCTGCCCGAAATGCTTTTGTTTGCATTAAGGCATTTGTTTTCAGTTTGTTGCATCGGATTTCCGCATAACAAATAACTTGACTTAACGTTTAACCCATCCACAAAGTTCAAGTTATTATGCAACGCAGCACTTTCAAAGTCCTTTTCTATGTAAAAAGGCAGTCGGAAAAACACGGTCAGGTTCCCGTTATGGGCCGTATCACCATCAATGGCACGATGTCGCAGTTCAGCTGCAAACTCACCGTTCGCTCCAGCCTTTGGGATGCCAAGGCGAACAAGGCTTCCGGTAAGAGCCTCGAATCGCAGCGTCTCAATGAAAAACTGGAAAATATCAAAACCAATATCGGCAAGCAGTACCAACGCCTCTGCGACCGTGATTCGTATGTTACGGCCGAAAAAGTCCGCAACGCCTTCCTCGGTATGGGCGACGACTGCCGCCTGCTGTTGCAGACCTTCGACGAATACCTTGCAGGGTTCCTCAAACGTGTGGGCAAAGACCGCGCCTATTCGAGCTATGACAATTACCGCAAACGCCGTAACCGGCTTGCCTCTTTCCTCGAATACGAATACCGTGTAAAAGATATTCCTTTCAAAGAGCTGAAGCGGGATTTCATCGAAAAGTTTGTAGTCTACCTCTCCTCGGTACAAGGGATGCGTTCCGGGACGATCCATTCTACACTCAAGAAGCTGAAGCTGATGACCTATACGGCTTATAAGAACAACTGGATTCCCGCCGATCCTTTCGCCGGGTTCTATGTCAAAGCGGAATACTCGGAACGTCGCTACCTCTCGGCCTCGGAATTGCAGGCCGTGATGGATGTCAGGCTCCCCAACTACCGAACGGGCATCAACCGTGACGCCTTCGTCTTTTGCGCCTTTACGGGTTTGAGCCATGCGGACGTAGTGAAACTCACCCACGCGGACATCCATACGGACGACAACGGAGAGCGGTGGATTATCGACAGGCGCCAGAAAACGGGTACGCAGTTCCGTGTCAAACTTCTTCCCGTTGCCGAAATGCTCTACGAGCGTTATAAGGAGATGCACCTCTCGGGCGACCGGGTCTTCCCGCTCAAAGGTACCCATAAGACGCTGAACATGTCGCTGAGGCATGTTGCCAGACATGCCGGTCTGTCGTTCAACCCGACGATCCACATGGCCCGGCACACCTTCGCCACGACGGTCACGCTCTCGCAAGGCGTACCTCTGGAAACGGTCAGCAAGATGCTGGGGCACAAACGGATCACCACGACTCAAATCTATGCGCGCATCACTAACGACAAGATCGGCCGGGATATGGCGGCTTTGAGCGAGAAACTGAACGGTATCTTCAGGGTCGCACAGTAGGCCGGTGGGCAGCACCGGGTTCCCATAACCCGGAAGCGATCGGCAGAAATTGTGCGAACGCATAGGAGCCAAGTTTGCCGATTCGGGAAAAAGAGTTATCTTCGAGTGTTATTCCCGAAACTCCCTAAACTCAACTACAGATTTCAATTTGGAATTTTTCGGAGCGGGCCTCGTTGTGAAACGGTGCCCGTTTCCATTGATTGGCATCTGCTCCGGAACGATACGTTTCGTATGGTTTTCTCTCCGTAATCTCTGCCTCTGCGAGCATCCACAACTCCAAATCCCATCGTACGAATTTACGGCAATGTGGAGATCGGGGCGAAACCCGTCGAAAACCGTTCGCTTAGTCAGTATCTTATCTTGGACGAGGACGTGAGATTCCTCTCAGGACTTCATATGGTATAAGAGCGAAAAGGAAAATTTCATCCCGCGTCGGTTGCCCCGGTTAAGTTAATCCCGCGAAGGGTCGGCAGAGCCTTCCCCGCCGTCCGCGTGTCGGAAAAATCGTCCTCGCCGGAGTCTGCGGTATTTTTCCGCCCCGGGGCCGGCGTCGCGGGATTGTGACACTTCCCGAGGCAACCGACACCTTCGGGACAGAAAGCCTCGCCAGTTTATTATTCATCCGCCTGTACGATCATACGATAGAGATCGGCAGGCACAGAAACGTGAGACACACGGTAAAAACTGTATTCAGGTCATGTCGAAAGTTCGAAGGACATCACACCGACACCCGGCACGGATGACGGCACTGCCGGCTCCGACGCCCGCATCTTCGCAAGGAACGGTACCGATACGGAGCACCGCGGAGATTCCGGATTCGATTCCTTACGATCCGGAGCAAATGCCCCAGCCGCAGTCCATCCCCGCAGATCCGGATATCGAACCCGATACCCGAGTGCCGGAGCTGCTGAAATCCGCGGCATAGCCGAGTAACAATCCCCGAACGGATTAAACAAGTCCGAATTTTACGATTTCACCCCTGTCAGAACAAACTCTGACAGGGGTGATTTTCAATTTCAGGGATATGCATCCGCCCCGAAGACATATACGGACTATAACAGCTTTATATCCGTCGCCCATGCCGGCCGGACTCACACAATCATCCTTTTCACCTTGTACAAACGTACGCTCTGAAACCTGTCGTTATGATTGAAATCTTCGATTCTTCCTGTTCCCGCAGTCTGGGACAGTCCGCCAGCATCCGTGCTGCCATCGACATTTTGAACGCCCCGTCGGCCGCCGGACGGCCCGGCACGAACGCCATGCTCTGCACATACCGAGGCTCCTCTCCCCGGCAGGAATACATTGCTGTCTGCCACGACGGGAAGTGGCATCTGCAAAGAACCCGCAAAAAGCCGATTCGCAATCCCGTGCCGGATAACGTCCGCAGTTAAGCGATCAGGCATATGCCAGCAAACGATCGGTTGTCGCCGTTTCGTCCGGAATTTGCGCTTTTCTCCGGCAGCCGAAAGATGTACGGCCGAGGTCTGTTCGTCCCGGTCTGCTTCCACATAACCGACAGGAACTTCCGGCTTTACGAATCCGGATATGTCGTGACGCTATCCATCGCCGAAAGGGGCATTTACGGAATCTCCGGTCGAATACGACTTGCTGCTCCAAACATCCGGGTCGATATGGCCTTGTATTCCGGCACCGCACCGACTGTCGAAACGCTCACCCTCAAAGTAGCCCGATACACCCCGGCGTGCGGATGCCCCGACAGCGGCGCCGCATGCCCCGTCTTCCGGGTCTGCCTCCGTATTCCCGGCCGGACTGTCCGAAGCGACACAGCCGGCCTGCGGGGGCATATGAGTTATAGGGATTACATGGATAACCCCTGAAAACAAAATAAATGTTCAATCTTCAAAATTCTTCTGCTTATGTCACAGGATGCAGTGTATTTCAACGTCTGGTTCTCGGCCTGCTACATGCGGCTCCGGGAACGTCTTTCCTATTACGGCCTCGACGAGGACGCCTTCCACGACACCTACCTGCTGGTGCGGGAGAAGGCTTTATGCTCCGTCGGGGGCATCGCCGACTTCGAAGCCTATTTCCGCGCCTGTTACCGCCATGCCGTACTGCACAGGCACCGCACCCCGCGGCGCGATGTCCATCCCGGCACGGGTTTCTTTCTGCGGCTGTGCGACGAAGGCCCTACGGTTCCGGAAGAAGAGCTCGGAGCCTGCGAGCGGCTGGTGCTGGACATTCTGGCGTTCATACGCCGCAACTTCCCGCACGAGGTCTGCCGCCTCTTCCTGCTGCGCTATTACGAGTCCCCTCGTCCGTGCAGTTATCGCCTGCTGGCGCAGTATGCCGGGACGACACCCTCGCGGGCCGCCCGCGAGGTGAAGGCCGTCGTGAAGGCCGTGCGCACAAACCGACGTTTCGCACGGCGAAGCCATAGGCCCGCCGCGGCCGAATCTCCCTATGCCGGATAAACCCGGAAAAAGCGAAGAAGGCCGCGGAAAGAGAATCTTGCCGGACAGGCAGAACGCTTTCCGAGTCAGCTAAAACAGAGCCTTTTAGCCCTTTCGATTTTTCGTGGGTACACGAACACCCGGAGCCCTTTCTTTCGCCGAAGGCTCCGCGGAAAACGAAGCCGCCCGTCAGCGTGACGCATAGCGTGTGACGGAGCCGGGTATCACGGCGAAAACCGAATGTTCAATCTAAAAATCTTATTTGCAATGAAACTCATTATCTGGAACAAGGCGAACAGCTGTTCGCCCGCGACGTACGCCCAGCGCAGGACGATCCGCGTAAACCGCCACGGGTATATCTATCTTTCGGGAGCGCTGACCGCAGAGATGGAACTGCGCGACGGCTGCAGGCTCAATCTGGCCAACGACGAGCAGAACCCCAAGGATTGGTACCTGTGCAGGACGCAGCAAGAGGAGGGATTCCGGCTCCGCGGAGACCGTCCCGGGAAAAACGCCGCGACGAAGCGGCTGACCGGGGGCGTGGAGTTCTCGAACGTATGTCTGGCCTCGAAGCTCCTCGCGCTGGCAAAAGCGGAGTGTTTCTCCGTGCGCTACCTCGTCGCAAAAGAACCCGTCGTGGTCGACGGTGTGAAATATTACAAAATTCTTACCGCCAACCCGATTCCCGGCATGCCCAGAAACGCCGCGAAGAAATGACTGCCCGCCAAGGTACGCTACCTTCGGCGTCCGTGTTTCTGACCCGGCGTATCATTGTCTTCGGGCACTTTTTCCTCCCGGCAATCTTTGTGCCGGGCCAGAGGTGCAGTGTCGAAAACATGGTCTTGCTGCAAAGACATATCCCGGAGTCTTAGCGCGATATTCTCCCAGGAATATTCGTAAGCGGGAATGAAGACCTTCTCCCCGAAGTTGATGTCATCGAAATATAAGAGGCCTTTCACCGGGCCCAATACATTCGAAAAGGGGAATTTGCGTTCGAAACAACGGAGCATGGAGTCCAGCGAAAAACGGGTCGAAAGGAATGCCATATCTATGAAATCCTTTAACCGGGAGCCGTCATCGGAGATAGCCGCGAGTTTCATGGCGATAATGTCTTCCATGTCATAGAGCCGCAATCCCGATTCCATATGGGGAGGTCTCAGAGATTTATACCGATGTGCGATACAGTCGATCTTCACCCCGCCGATTGTACCTTTCAGAGTATGTTGCGCTGTAAATTTGGTTTGGAAGCCATATTTGTGCCGTAAGGAAAACTCCAACTGCTTTTCATCGAAAGATTCGGGGGTGAACAAATCGAGGTCGACACTGACCCGATGGCCTAAATAAAGGGCTAAAGCCGTTCCGCCGGCCAGACTGAAAGAGTCCATAAACGGCTCGGATTCCAGCCGTTTCAGCAGCTCAAGAGTTTCCGGCGCAACAGTCTGCGTGTATAGCATCGAAGTTCTTCTTTTTTAAGATTGAAAAATGTGCATACGAAATTCATGTCTTTGTCCGAGAGTGTGGAAACCTCACGGAGAATCTCGCGGAAGCCCGCAATGCCCCCGTACAGGTCGAATGCCGCGAAATAGTCCTCTGCACAGCCGCGCTCGATCACACGCTGTACGACGATGCTGCGGGCCTGCTGCCAGTCGAAATGCCGCAGGTCGTATTCCCAAAGCAACGTCGGAGAAATATGGTATTTGCCCTTGTTCTGTTCGTATCTGTTGAAGAGAATCATAATGGAAAGGAAATAACTAATACAAATGTACGCATTTTATTCCGCATATGCAATTTCCGGGCAACGATCTCCACATAGAATGAATATGCTTCGTGAAAAGGGTGTACCGGGCAATCCGGTGAGGATTCTCTGAGCTACGGACTGCGGAACCGGCATATTCATCCCGTCCCGGTTGCATCGCATCAGAACAGTCGTCTGCTATTCTTCTTTTCGTGGAGATAATTCAGCTCGTCGCTGTAAATGTCCATGACGAACCGCAGCATATTGTCGACCAAGGCCGTTAATCTTATATTATCGTTTCCCAGCAGGTGGAGGATGGCCGACACTTTGCGCTTGGTTTGGGCGCTGACATAGATCGCCGAGCGGTTACGACAATCCACCGATGCGAAGAAGGTGCGTTCGAAGTCCGGCAGCGAGAGCTTTTTACGCCGGAATCCGGCAGGCTCCTTTACAGTAGTCGTTTGGGTGTCGACATCTGTTTTTTCAGTCGTCGGTGCCGATGCTCCGGATACCGTTTCCGAGGTGTTTTCCTCGGTAGCGTCCGTATTTTTCTCTTCCGGTTCGGGAATCCGGCGGACGACTTTCGAATCCAAAGGAGCTTGTCCGGCGATCATCTGACGCATCAGTTCCTCGGCGGCTTCGATACGGGGACGCTTCGAAAGATTAGGCGAAGGTTTGTCTTTTTCTTTGAATGAATCCATGGTACAACGTTTTTGAGATTGATTGTTCGTTTTGCAGTCGTAAAGCATGTATGTTTGGTTTTATGTTTTAAACCATTCAAAATACCGTTTTCTATTTCATGCGGTTTATATCGGGATAATGAACGGAATAAGAAAACCGACCTTTCATGCTGCAAGATACAACCGACTGAAATACCTCAGTTCCGATGTCCGCTCCAGTCCGCTCCAGTCCGCACCGAGGGTTTGTTTTGGCGCCCGCACGGTTGTAATATTGCACCGGGAAAGACCCGCCCTCGGAGGCCGTAGCGGAGGCTTTTCAAAGTTTTTACAAAAAATTTTCCGCCGCGGATTTTTACCATCGTCAGATGGTAGCGAGCTGTACCTTTGTCCGACAAATTGGCATTTGTCCGACAAAGGTGCTCGCTCTGCGAGGCCGGGGTCGCTCCCCAGTCGCGGCCCTTTTTTAAGCTATCTATGGATACCAACCGAAAACAGAATGACATGACCGGAAAGCAGCCGAGAACTGCGAGTTATAAATACTCTTTCCGGCTTAATGAAGAGCAGAACATTCGCTTCAATGAACTGCTTTGCAAAGCCGGATTGGAGCATAACCGGAGTCGGTTTATTGTCAAAAGAATCTTCGGCGAGGAGTTCGTTGTCGTTAAACGCGACCCCTCGAAGACACAGTTTATTGCCCGGCTGAACGACTTTTATTTCCAATTTCAGCGTGTAGCTGCGAATTATAATCAAGTTGTAAAGGTCATCAATGCGCACTTCTCCAACGTCGCGATCCCGCATCAGATCGCTATGCTGGAGCAGCGAACCCGCGAGCTGAAGGCTCTTAGTATCGAGATTCTCAACCTCGCAAAACAAGCTAAGGAATGGTTGCGAATATAAGATCGGGTTCCTCGCCCGGCGGTGCTTTGCGCTATAACAAGGAGAAGATAGATAAAGGCGAGGCCGAACACGACGGCGACAATTAGCGTCTGTCGGCTATTGTCACATTTTCAAATGGGAGTAGGGTATCTGATGCTCTCCGAGCTGGCATCCCTCTGCCTGACGTTCAGAATGACCGTCGAACAGGATTCATGCATTTTCGGATAGATTGTCCGGGACTTCCTGGCGGACTACGAATAATTCAATTTCTCAAAGTATTCCAGTTATGACCCGATATAAAGACACAACTTTCCGACTTGCGAAGGAGCTGGAAGAAGCACTCGATGACGAACGCTATAAGATTTCCACTCAAAATATTTGGCGGCACGAATCCCGTCGGTCATCATGGCCGTTTCTCGACATTATCTCCGGAGATAGAAAAAATATCGGAACTGTTTCGGCCGTCGATAGCGATCGCTCGTTATACGCACAAGTCTTTCGGTTTTTCCCATGTCAGTTACATTGTTCTGCAAGCCATGCTTCGATCTGTTTGGGAAAAGCGTCCTTGAGAATAACTTTCTTGTCTGCATCGAGCAGATAGAGCGTCGGCATGGCCTTCAAGTCGTAAACCTCTTCGCGCGTGAGGCGTTGCCCCTCGTCGCAGCCGTTAATCCAACCATCGGGAAGTGTCGAACTCTGCCACGAGGGCGTTCTGCCTTCCACGCAGACGGACAGGAGCGCCAACTGTCCGGTTTTCAACAATGAATTTATCGTTTCCGACGCTGTGAGAAACTCCTTTACGCGGCGGCAGTCCCCGCAGTCGGGATCGTTGAAATACAGCAACGTGTATTCCGCCTCGATCTTCGAGAGCCGTCCCCGGCTGCCGTTACGGAGCAGATAGTCGAAATCGGCTGCCGTATCTCCCGGACGGTTCCTCAGAACCATCTTCAGCAGGTGACGGGGCCTGATTTTATCCGTATCGTCCATCGTGGGCTGGGCGACGAGGGTTCGCAGCACGAGGATGTACAGATCTTCGTTGCGCATCGGCGAATTGGGCTCGTAGAGGTATTTGTCGGAAAGCGAAATGAAATGGTAAAGCATCTCCTTTTCTGCCGCGGCACGCCGGAAAAGCGTATCTACAGCCTCCTGTGCCCTGTCGGTATAGGGCAGTATCCCGAGAAAATCGGCGAACGCCTGTTCTGTGATCTCCGGCATGTCGATCAGCGCGGTATCTGTGAAATCGAAATGATCCCAGTAATGTATGGCCAGATAGGCTGCTCGTTCCTGGGGTACGATCAGAACGGACGGTATTTCTGGCAGTCGGAAAGCCTTGGTCTCTTTCCGATTCTGGGCACAAGAGTTGAATATGATCCCCAAGGTGAAAAGGGATGTGATGAAAGTAGGTAAAAGGTTTTTCATGCCATGTCGCAATTATTCCTCAAAAACTCCGGGTGCGAAAACATCCGGAATGACCGCTTCCGGGGCACGGAACTTTGTCCGGACAGCTTCTTCCGTCCCTTCCATTGCCTGCCCCCTGTTCCGTAGTCGTTTTCGGAACAGGGGGCGCACGGTGAGGGGAATGTTAGATCGGGATTTGATTGTGAATCAGTTTCCCCCGGGATTGTCGGTAGCATCGCGGACGCAACGTACTACACCCCCTACATTATACTTTACCAAATTTCCCTTGGTAGTAAGATATCCAAAACCCTCTCCTTCTGCTCCATAACCATAACCTGTTTTAGTCACATAATAACTACTACCAGTAATCGAGTTCATGAGTTCTGGATAGGTGGTGTACATCAGTGCAATTTCCCGCAAATTCGGTATTCGATAACCCATAGGGCACACACGGTTTGATATTTCATTTTCAATCCGGGTCCAATCTATTGAAGAAGGACTACCGTTGGATTGAGGGTATATCCAATTGGTTGTCGCCCCCTCGGTGTCGCTGAGAATAGCCAACGTGAGCGGAGGACGATTGTTGGCTTCCCGTTCCGTATGATTGGGTAATACGGCATTATCTCCTGTAGATGGGCGAATGCAGTTGTCAACCATTCTCGAAACGTCAATGGTCAACTCTTGATAAGTTGTTCCATCCTCTGCCGTGTAGGAAGATGTTCCTTTGGTGACATAATCATCCGGCATGGCCTCTCTGTTATCCAGACTTATACCCAAATTGCGTACACATCGGTAAGAAAAAAGACCGTCTCTAATTGCAGCAATACTAGAATAGTAAGCACTACCTTTTGAAACGCCCTCCTCACCCCATATCACATAAGGATTTCTCGGTGAATCAAGAGGTTCGCCGCCCCATTGTTCTCCAGTATAGTAGCTGCTACTCGCAATGTGTACACGTGTTTCTCCTTCAACCAAGGTTCCAGCACTCCAGTCATTATTGACTTCTGCCTGATAAAGTTTGGCAGTAGGTATACCGGCTTCTCCAACAAACATATCAGTCAATTGGTCGATTGAAGCCAAATACCAGCGTATTTCCGATGCCTGAACGATGTCATCACCGTTCAAGTCCCTGTTTCTCAGCAAACATGCATACCAAATGCTCTTATAGTCATCTAATAAGATATCATCAATACTTGTTATATCTGTATTGATTACCTCATCCCAGCGTAATTCTCTCTCGGAGCTGAGTATATTCAGCGTGTTGCTACGTCCGTTATCCGGTGTATTTATCTCATTATCAAATTTGCTTGTAAAAGTATCATTATCTACTCCGTCAGGCACAATAGGCAGGAATTTCGTTTCCACACTCGCTTCCACTCCCCAAGCCGTATTGAAATCACCGGAAATACCATTGGGATTATAAAACGTGTAAACAGGATTCTGCGAAATGGTATATACACTACGAGACACGGAACTCTGCCCATCCGGGCTATACTTGGAACCTTCCACGCAGATGTTGAGCAATCGGTTTTCGGTATTTACCGTTTTTTTCCACAAGCTCAAGTCTATAACACCATCATTGATATTATCGTCTGTATCCACACCTGTCGGTCTACGATAAAAGTATCGCGTCGGGTCGTAAATATAGATGTATTCGTCTACAAATACCGTGATATAAACAATATCCTCGCCTGCATCATTCTTTTCAAAAATATCATCAGAGCTGCTATCTTCATGCACTTTGTAATGCAGGAAATTCAACAACTGATTGACATCGTAGAGTCTCACTTGTCGATAATAAGCCGTCTCTTGATACTTCCCTCCAGCAATAGGGGCAGGTAGTAAGGGCGATCCGCCATCGTATGCTTGTTCTCCGGGGAATTTTATTACCTGCCCAATAGGAAACTCATCTCCATTTACCGTTATACACTCCTTGTTAATAGCAAACTTTACCCATTTGTAATCATTGAGTGATAATGTGTTTTGGGGAAGACCGAATTTTGCTTCAGCCTTGGTGTTATCGGTACTTAGGTAAGCATCATCCACTATAGGTAAGTCTGTGTCGAATACTTGCAATCCGCGCTGGAAGGGTGTGGTTATCGACCATGAAAGTCCGTCCATGATTTCACTTTTCTTCAGAGTCATCACATAACGGGAATAGTGGGAATCCAACGTAACGTAATCGCCTTTTGTGAGAATCACATCGCCTTCGGCACCGGGATCCGGTTCTTCGTCCGGATTATTGCTTTCCGCTTCAACGATTATCTTGTCTACACCTGCAATGGTAACATTATAAGTGTAGTGCGTATTGCGTTCGATGCTGTAATTGTTTACTAAACTCACATCGTTTTGCCAGTCTGAGGTAGATTTATTACCCGTATCACCTAAAAAAATCTTATAACTTACTTTTGCATAAACTTTCTCACCGTCTTTTTCTCCCGTCACAGTTCCTCCCAGAATGACATAGGTCGAGTGGGCATTCGAATAAACAAAATCACCATTTTCGACATTACCATTTTCATCTGGAGTTGACTTTTCTTGTTTTGAACGGAGTGAATATAGTGTGTATTTATCTTCTCTGGTTACGTCTAGCAAGGCTTCTTCTGTTATTTGCTTTTTGGGGTTCTGCCTGTTCTCGCACAGGTAGAACTCGAAGAGGGAAGCCCCTTCATTGTCCGTCGAGAAATCGCTCGTACGGAAACCTTCGGCATAGCCGCCGGTTTGGAAATCCCATGTATTTTCCGTCGCACTACCTTTCTCTCGCGGAAGAACATACGTCCCACCCGGAATGTTCATCACACGGTAATATTCCGGCGTGAATTCGTATCCGCCGGTTCCCTTGATCTTGAACGTGATACGGGCGTCCACCCGTTTCAATTCCAATTCGTAGGCCTCTACGATTTCACCGCTACCGCCGGATGCTGCACGCACCGTTACGAGCTCTTTATCTCCTGTTTCGGAAGTTTTCAATACCTGCCCGGTCATCTTGAAATCCATTCGCTCGATGCTCTGCTTGTCGCGCAGAGCTGAGCCCAGATTTTTCAGGTCGGCTAACGTCTTTATTTTAGCCAGATCCTCTTCGCTCAGTGAACCCGACCCGGACTGCGGATTGCCTATAGCGTAAATCTTGCGGATACCGGTAGTCATCGGAAAACCCCCTTCCAACGTGTGCTCGTTATCGTAGGTAATTGCCTCTCCTACCTCGAAGTTCTTTGCGTTATCTACGACCCACTGGTCATCTGCGGCATTCCCGTTCTCCGTACCGTCTTGATTTTTTTCCGGTTTGAAGGCAATCACGTAGATGTTGTTGATGGTTCTTTCCGCCTCATCGCTCTGTGCCGCTCGCGTAGCAATCTTATTGCCGGAGAGCATCACCTTCAGCGGAAGTGTCACCGGGATATCGGGTTCCACCCGGTACTGTCCCGTACCTTCCAGTGTATCGTCATTCACACATGACCCCAGCAACAAAACCCCGGCCAGTAACGGCAGCAAACTGCATCTTATAAATTTTTCTGTCATGGCTTTTCCTTTTGTCAATCAAATGGAACATCTATCTCTTCTTTCTTCCAGTCGGCGAGGCTATATTTCAACTCGACATCTTGCTTATCTCCCGGTAGCAGCGTGACGATAACATTCAACTGCTGGCCGCCCTCGATCTGGGTCAGGAGATCGTTACCGTTCTTAAGGGAAAGACTCTTTGGTTGTTCTTCCGTTCCCAGCCACAAGGCAGTAAGGACATAGCCCTCATTCCTGGTACCGGGATAGAGATAGCGGACGAGGGGCTGCGAACTGCCCGGAGCGCTTTCCGTACCAGCGGGTACGCTGAATGAGTTAGATGGGGAACCATCGCTCTGATTGTATGAGTACAGCATCACATCTGTATAAGATACTGCGGGAATATTGCTTATCGGCGCATCATGCGGGAACAGATATCCGCGCCCCGGATTGGCCTCCTGCAACCCGATGTTCCCGAAATACTGTGTCCTGCCGGACTTGTTCTCGAATGTAAGGCATACTTTGGCTACGGGAAAAACCAAAGGTATAGTATAATCTTGTATGCCCTCTTTCGCCTCTATTCTGAACGTTTCTTTCGCGGCCTGCGGAAGGCTGTTGGTGAGCGAGGCGTTAAAGTCATTCGAAATAATGCGCTCTTCCAACACGCCTAAATTCACGTTTTTCCCTTCCAGATTTTCACCCTCGGATAAAAACGCCTCTTCATTGGCGATGGCGTAGAAATCGTATTCCGTGCCATTCTCGATATCTGCAGGGATATCGTTGAAGGTGACGGTCTTTTCCGTCAGAGCGTCGTCCAGATCATCGTAGTAGACATTATACAGAATATCTGTTGTCTGCGTATTGGCCATGATGATCCGCAGTGTTCGCATGTGTTCGCCTTCCGTAAGGCTTCCATCGTTCGCACCGGCTGCGATTGCTTGTGTCGTAAAGGTCATCTGAACCGTAGCCTTGTCCATTGCCGGGGCAGCCTCCTTATTGCAGCCGGCGGACAGAGCGAGCAGTACTGCCGGCAACAAGGCGGCACGGCGGGCGGATAGAATATGCTGTAAAAATCTGTTCATCATATGGATACTCCTTTCTGTCTCTGGGTTATTGCCATCCCGGGGTGATGTCTTCGATATACCATGCAGGGATTTTGATGGTCACACCCAGAGGCGTGAATACGATGCTGATGGGGAGGCGGGCCTCCTGACGGGTGACGTCTATCACGTCGCGGTGTTGTTCCAGATAGCCGGCCATGTCGAATTCAGCCAGCGGGTTTCCTTCGGCATCTTCGAGGCGGAGCCGATGGCAGCATAGTCCGGCATCCAGCGTGCCCTGCCTATCCATGCGGAAGAGGGTGAAGTCCCGGGTGTGCCATGTATCCGTCGTAGCGTCGTAGTGCAAGTCGGGAACGACGCAGCATGTCTGCCCGGCGTTGATTTCATTGTTGAAGTCGGTCTGCGCATTCGAGTCCTCGAAACTCAGCGTGCAGGGCAATACGCCCCGTTGCCCATCCACTTCGGCGGTGGGTAATCCATGTATTTCGACATCCACGTCGATGTGCGAACTGTAAAGGCGAACCGTTTCATACAGGTATTCGTTGTTGGACGGGACTACGATCTCGCGCTGTCCCATGTAGTTGTGGTCGTGCCCCGATATCAGTCCCTCATTGCCCCATTGGGGATGCTGGATGAACATACGGCTGAAGTCGGCTGTATTCAGACCTTCCACTGTGGTACGGTCGTAAGCGTTACCCACGGCCACCAAGGTATATTTGCCTGCGGAGAGCCGGAACTGGGGAGCGATGTCGGTGCCTTCCGCGAAATCATCCTGATCGAAGGCGATGATCCTCACCAGCCGGCGGCTTTCGTCGAAGATATACAGGTCGATCTTGTCGATATACTGTTTCAGTACATCGACCTGTCCATCAGCATCGTATCGAAAGAATACGGCGACATTCTTACAGTCGTCCATGTCTTCTCTGATACAGCCGGCGATCAGGAAGGCAACCAGCAGTAACCACACTATTTTCTTGATAAAATTCATTGTTTTTAAGATGTCGATGGAATCGATCGGTTTTTATTGGGTGAAAATTGCTATTCTGCAAACTTTCTCTGAGAACGGCCGGGCATTTCATCCGGCAACACTCGGAATAACATGTCGGAAATGCCCGGCCGTTTTCAAAGTAAGTTTTGTGTCGGCCTCGCCTCCCTCACCAAGAAGGGATCGCGGGGCATGCGAAAAGCGGTGTTATTCCTTCCAGTCGGCATCGATGTCGACAACCGTCCAAGTGGCTTCCGTGACAGTAACAGTGACGCCATATACGGTTTCACCGCCTTCGTCGCCGAGGATATGCTTGTCTTTCAACTCTGCCTTGGTAATGCGGTAGATGCGACCTGCCTGCATTGTTACCGGGTCACCGTTTTGGTCGGTATACTGCTCGATCATGGCATAGCGCGGCGAGAGAACGGGATCCGCACCCTCAGCAGCTTCTGCATGTCCGAAATAAATCTTGAACGTCGGGTTGCCTGCTCCGGTGTAGAAATTGTAAGCGAAGGTTTTACCCTCCTCGGGCCAAGTTCCGCCCTGCGTGAGGAAACTATCGCCGGTCACGCCGTTTATCACATCTTTCAGAATTGCTGTAGCGCCGGTTCCGGTATTAGATGTTCCATCCCAGCAGTAATCGGTCAGACCAGTCGCTCCGCCCGTAGCTTTCAGGCCATCCATGTAGACTCCGTTGATGGTCAGCGCAGAATATTTGCATTCATCATCTTCTTCGTCAGGGTGTGTTACGTGAGTGATACCCGAAACTTCCAGACGTGCGACAGGAATCGACATTTGGATCGATGCTTCGTACATCTGGTAAGTCTTATCATCATCGCCTGCCCCGGCTCCCGTCTGGGTTGTCGAGTTATTCAGATCAGGAGAAGCCGATTGGTCAGTCAACCTGATGCCGGCCGCGTCAACTTCGCCGTAAGCAGGAATATTCGCGGGGAGAACCTGTAATTCCGGAGTTCCGTCTATGATGGCCACATTGCTGTAATCGGCTACGCCGCCGTTGATGGATGCTGTGATCTTTGTGGGATTTGTAACATTCCAGAAAATCAGCGGCGTGTTGTTAATCTGATTTGGGTCGATCGAGATCGACATAGTTTCGCCACCGTTATGTGTCAGGGTTACGGTCAACGTACCGTCGATCTCGACATTTCCGGAACCGGACGTTGGATCCACAGTGGCACGGGTTAAGATTCCCGGATTCTGGATCTTGATGCTGACGGCTCCGATACCGTCAAACTTCGGATTGTCATTGCCCTCATCCTTGTTGCAGGAGGCGAGCACCATCGCAGCGGCGAGCGCTGCAAATGCGAAATAATTTTTTTTCATACGCAACTAAGTGTTTGGAATTGTGTTGGATTGTGAATAGTGATGAGTAGTAAATTGTTACTTTACTTGTTTCTTGGATTTACAACTGGTCGATCACGCCGCGTACCTGTTCGAGGTTATGCCGTGCCTTGGCAGCTCCCGCTTCTGTGGCCTTGGCGAATGCCTCTTCGGCCTTGCGGTATTCGCCTGCTTCGGCATAGGCCACGCCGAGGGTATTGAGCAGCGTGGGGTGCGTAGCCGTGACACGGGCCTTCTCCAGCAGTTCCACGGCCTTGCCGTATTCATCGCGCGAGATGGCCTCCATCGCCAGATCGTTCAGGACAGCCGCAGCTTCGGGAAAACAACGTGCGGCGGTTCGCATTACCTTGTCGTATTCGGGCGAGCCTTTTCCATACGACCCGGCGACCTTATACATCTCCGTCAGACTCAGCAGGTCGGGACGTTCGTTCACCATGCGCCGGGCCTCTTCGAGGTTGAAATTGCGCACGTTGTACTCGATTTTATACTCGTTGCGCCGTAACAGAGGATAAATCTCGTTGAGCAGGCGCTGGTAGATGGTCGGGGGTATTAGCTGCCGGAACTCCGCTTCGGCACGATCGTGGTCGTCGGGGTATTGGGCAATAATTTCCCTGATGCGGTCGAGGCCCAACAGACCGGGGAACTCGTCGAGACGCTTTATGAAGCCTTCCCAGTCCTCACCGCAGGGATTGACGTGCAGCAGCGAACGGTCGAGATGCTCGTAACGGACGATATAATCGAGCAGAGCCTTGGCGCGGTTCTCCGAGAGCGTCTGGTTGTAGGCAACCGATCCTTCGGGCGAAGCGTAACCGGTGATATAGATCCCCGTGATCTTCACGTCGGGGTTGTTTCGCACCAAAAGGATCGAGTTGGAAACCGTATCCAGTTCGGCGCGGTTATCCTTGAAATCAGGCAGGATCTTGTAACTGTCCTGCCGGAACTGTAGACGTGCCGTACGGGTTTCGGCCCGCACTTTTACGGGTTCGGGTTCGGGAGCGATGGTATCCAGACGGTATTCGGGTACGAAAGCCGGCAGCACGTTGCCAAGCGGCTGAGCAGTTTCTTTCTTGTCACAGTTCACACAGCCATGTACTTCCTCGCGCAATTCGATCCTGCCGTCGAGCATCCATCGCTCGTAGGGAACCTTTGCGCTGTAATCGTAGCTCTGTTCCTTGCCGTTACGGCGGCGGATGACCACTTGTGCCGTTGCATCGTGGTATGGCGGCAACGCCACGCTTTCCAGCCGCTGAGCCCGCAGGTAGACCTTGTTGCGGATCCTGCCGTCTACGACGAGCGGAGGGAAGGCCCATTCGCGATTCCCGTCTTTTGAAACCAGCACGGGAGTTAGCGCGAGCGTGTGCTGCGTCCGCAGGCGCAAGCTACTCAGGTCGAAGAGCATCGAAAGTTCGACTTCGCGGTTGTTCTTGACCACCTCACGGTCGCGGAGTGCGATCTGGGAAAGATAATCCGGCTCGTTCCCTGCATGTGAAACGCCGGGAGCGTATGCCAGTAAGATAAGTATAAGCAGGGATATATGTTTTTTCATCGTTTCTCGGTATTCGTTATTTGATAATATAGATCAGCGAGATACCCGCTTTCGTCGGGCCGAAGTAGTGTTTGTCGTTGCTTCCGCGGAATTTGCCGCAGGTAGCGCAGTCGTAACGGTCGTAGTTCGTATAGACATAACCCACGCCGACGGTAGCTTCCAGATTCCAGCGTTTGCCCAGAATCCACTGGTATCCGTAGGAGATGCCGAGACCGGTGGCCCACCCCTGATAACGGTAATCCTTCACGTGCTTTTTCAAAAACGGAATGCGCACGCCGCTGATGTTGTACTCACCGTAACCGGTATGCAGGCCGAAAAAATGGCCGTTGAAACGTTCGCACAACCAATAACGGAACTCCGGCATCACCATCCAGTGTTTGAGTTTCTTGTTCGTTTCTGCGTTGAGCGTCCATGGATTGTAACCGCCCATCACTTCCAAAGTGGTTTGAGCACCCAGACCTATTTCGAGGCCAAGGTTCATCGTACCGCCTGCTGCCCAATGAAGCAAATTGGTCTTGAGGCCGAGATCCTGCGCATGAGCAGACCCGACCGAACTGAAGCAACATAGAAATACTATGGCAAGAATTTTTCTCATCTACTTATCTTTTAACTGCTTGTCCCACATAGCTGAAATACGGAAGTCTTTTTAGAAAAGACTGCCGTGTTACATTCCCGAAGAAATAATAATTGATAACCAATAAATTATATTGCTACGAAACCGGAAAAATGTTTAACCATGAAATTCGATTTGCGAAACTGTGAAACTGAAAATGTAATTCTGTGTTTTTCAATCATATAATAGCCAAACAAATAGGATAAGTGATGAAACATCAAGTAAAAGCCACCGCTCACGCCGGGGAAACATTCCGTGCGGTCAATTGTCCGGCCGGTTGTACGAGCTGTTCCGCCGAGAAAGAACATCTCGATACAAGATTCACCCGGATGCTGCTTCCCGAGGCACATCTTCTTCCCCATGCGGAGTGTCGTTCGCACCGCATCCTCTTCCTGCTTTCGGGACACCTTCATATCCGCATAGGCAGGAACGATTGCCACCAACTCACGGAACTTCAATGTATTTTCCTTGCTCGGAAACAAGAAACCGAGGTCTCAGCGCTGCGGAACAGCGAGGTGGTAACGCTCGCTTTCAACAACCGGATAACTCTCTGCCGGCACGATATGCTTGCCGAAATCATGATGAAAGAAACGTCCGTAACGGGCTCACCCATCTTGCCTGTCGTGCCTGCACTCGAAACATTCTTCGACGGGTTGGGGCCGGCCCTCGATCCCGAAGGGCCGCATCTTCCCTGTTACCACGTTATCAAGGAGCACGAACTCTTCCTGATGATGAGACACTTCTACGGGGATGCGAAACTCAAAGGTTTTTTCCGTGATATTGCCTGTCCCAAAGATGACTTCCGGACATTCGTACAATGCTCCTACCTGCAGGCCGAGAACCTTGCCGAATTGGCACGGATGGGGCACATGAGCGAAAGCTCCTTTATTCGCAGGTTCCGCGAGACGTTCCGCGAACCCTACCACACTTGGCTGGTGAAACAAAAAGCCGCAGATATAGAACGTGCAGTCCAAAACGGGATCCGCGATAACGGCGAACTGATCCACACGTTCGGCTTCAAAAGTTACCTGGCTTTTTATCGTTTCTGCCAGCGTTATTTACATTGTTCGCCGACGGCCCTGAAAGCCAAATATGACGGCAAGAGAGCACTCTGGGGGCAGTCGGATGACCAAAAAAAGATATGTTTTTGACTGATTTTCGTGAGGGGGGGGGCTATTGAGAATATTAAATTTTTCGTTAATTTTGCCCCCAGAAACGGTATACGAACATCTCTTTTGAAAGAACGAAAAAAGGACGTAAAAGTCTTTTCTAAAAAGACCGTATTTTTTCTGTATATCCCGCGCTTTTATACAAAGCGCCCCGTTTAAGGCAAAGATATTATTTTTTTCCGTTTCGGGTCTTCTCCCGATTTATTTTTTCCGGGCTTGAATGTGCTTTCTTCAAAAGTCCTGCAACGATTTCGTTGGCTTCGTCCACCGTTTTGTTATCAAGTTCGTCGAGGTAAATCCGGGTGGTCTTTTCTGAAGTATGCCCCAGTCCGACGCTGATCACTGAGACTGGAATACCTTGTTTGCGGGCAAGGCTTGCCCAACTGTGGCGAGCCACGTTGAAGGAGAGTGCGACCGGCAGTGCCAAACGCTTGCGGATGTCCCGGAAAAACCGCAGGTAATGGGACAGACTGTATTTATAGCGCAAGTAGAGCTTTGTCTCGAATTGTTTGCGTTCGTCCGGCGTTGTCCCGTTGTATACGAGCGGGTGCAGGAGTCCGTCGTCCTCAAAATCGAGCATTACGGGCAATGCCCATGGCGAACACCCTTCTCGGTAACGGTCGAGTATCGCCTGTACTTCGGGAATGATTCGCACCGAATATACCTGTCCGGTCTTACGGCGGCGGTAATGGAGTATTCCGTCCCGAATATCCTCCTGCCGCAGATAGGCCATATCCACGAACGACATCCCGCGGCAGTAGAAACTGAACATGAACATATCGCGGGCACAATTCAGTTTGTAGGAGTCCGGAAACTCGGACTGTGCGACACGTCGAATCACATCGGCACTTACAGCCAGTTTGCGAGTTTTTTCGATCCGGATGGGCACGACATCGAAAGGCGACTTGCCCCGGGTCACATACCCGCGTTTCTGAGCCTTGTTGTAGAGAGCCCGAAAATTACTCATGTAGAAAGAGACCGTATTGGGTTGCAGGGGAACCTGCCGGAGGTGCTGTTCGAAATCGAGCAGCAGATTCTCGTCCACGTTGTCGAAATGGATACGGCGGTTTCCGATGAATTTTTCGAAGGCGACCAGCGTCGCATTGTACTTGTTGGCTGTGCCCTGCGCTCCCTCTTTGCGCAACTCCTCGATCTGCCGGGTGAAGAAGGTATGCACATAGCGGTTGTCGTAGCGCTGGTGGTAAGCTTGCGTGACATCCCGGACAGAGAAGGGTTTTCCTTCGTGTTGCAACTCGGTCAGGACACGCTGTATCTCCTCCTTTTGTTTTTCCAGAAAGATGTTGACCTCGCGGATAAAGGCCATATGGGCTTTGCTCCGGGAGGTGGGAGCTGCTTTTCCGCGCTGTCGGTCGAACTCTCCGGGCAGTAACCGGTAGGGGGTGAATATGACGCCTCGGCGGCGTTCCCGGATCAGTTGTATGACGAGCGTGTAGCGACCGTCGGGACTTCCGCGACGAATATTGAGCATCGGCTTGATGCTCATATTCAGTCGTTTTTTCTGGTTATTTCCATCCATAATGCCTTTTTAACTGGTAAGATAATAAACCGTAAAGTTGGCATTTTCAAACGCATGATTAAAGTATTGACAGATCGGGGTATTGTCGGTTTTGTATTTTCTTTTTGCCATTGCTTTTCCGGTATTATCTTTCGGGATATAACCGACAAATATAAGGCCATGATAATGATGGCAGACAGTGTTGCGCCGAATCATCCGTAACGATGGAAGGTAAGTCTGTAAAGTTGAAAAAATAATCGCAGAATCGCTACGGGTTCTGTTGCGGACACGAGTGACATGCGCCCGATCGGCATATTTCGTTCCTCATACAGGATTTCTGTCAGCCTACATCCTTTATTTGGGAAAGGAATCACCGGCTTTATTTGTCGGTCGTCCGGACTGATAACGGAAACTCAGAAAGATTTATTATTAAAAAACTTAAATATTGCCGTTTTTTGAATGAGCCGAGGGTGATATAACAAGAAAAAGCCCAGCCACAAGATCCCTCAAGGAGAACTTCCGCAACTTTTGTTAGAAATTATTCGGTCGGATTTTTGTTCTCGTCAGAGAACAGCAAATTGTGTTTTCGTCGGATAAACTATCTCAAAGACGTAATTCATCACTCGGCTGAACGACTTTTATTTACAAGTTCAACGCATTTGGACATACCCATAATCAATTGGCGGAAAATACCGGCGTTATTCAGCATAGAGTTTATTTATAAGGTTTCGACTGGACGTTCAAGCAAGGGCTAATAAAAAGCGATTTTGGATATAAGCTTTTGATGGAACTTCCGTATGTAGATTGTTTTTAGCGTTTCATTGGTTATGACGCTTATCTGTTGCGGTGAAAATCCGGCATAGAGCAGGCACAGCAATTCCACAAAACATGGCTTGATTTTCGGATATTCGGACTTGAAATTGGAAATCACATTATCGTATTGTTGATTCAGGGTATTCTCCAAATCCGACATTATCGTTTTATCCAAAATCTTTTCGATGCATTGTTTGATTTGCCAATTCCAAAAATTTTTCGTATCTTGCAATAGGTTATTTGAAATGCGGTATTTGAGCGCAACTAGCTGAAAATAAACCGTTGCCTTTTCGTTGCCTACTCTCTTTGCAAAAATGTAACGACCCGATAAATCAAGTCGTTACATCTCTTTAATCCCACACTGAAATGCCTGCCGTTTCTGTGCGGGTTGTTCGGTTATACCCGTCAGGCCTATTATAAACATTTACGGCGTAATAGGGAAGGATCCTTGTCCGACACCCTTCTTTTGGAGCGGGTGGGTTACTACCGGAAACTGATGCCCAGGCTCGGCGGTCGTAAACTGTGGCATTTGCTGCAACAAGACGGATTTCCGGTCAGCCGAGATCGGTTATTTACGCTGCTTTCGGAAAACAATCTTCTGGTCAAAAGTCGGAAGA